>ERZ1034969.10-NODE-10-length-156766-cov-22.280299_pt1 | contig 156766 bp, 146 predicted proteins | sample MGYA00520624_ERZ1034969 | MGnify/ENA primary metagenome ERZ1034969 (study PRJEB33766, sample SAMN09781776) | gut metagenome | biome: gut microbiome | host: Homo sapiens | place: Madagascar | study: EMG produced TPA metagenomics assembly of the PRJNA485056 data...
AAGCGTGGTGGAATTTACCCCTGCACTGGAATTTACTTTTTCAAGTCAGTAAAATAAACAATTCAGTTACTTTATTGCGATCTTATCAAGTGCCGGTGAGAAATACGCGGGAGCAGTTTACACCGTCTATTCATGCCTTATTTTGTCAGAAGAGTGCTCGTCCAGAAGAGAAGGAGCTTGCGCGTTCAAAGATGAAAGTACGCTATGACCAAGACGTTGCTCGAGATCTTTTCGCGCATTGCCAGCGATTTCACCACCTTGTTGGGTAACATTTTTTGTAGCTTCGTAGCCTTGTGGATTGGATGCACGGGAAAGTTCTGTTGTGGCAACTTCAGCGAGTTGGTTGAGTGCAAGTTCTGTATTGGTCATATTGTCGCGAAGATTTTCTTTGCGTAGCCCTTTTAACTTCTTATATTGCTGCACGGTCTTACCGGACCATGCATGTGTAAGAATATTAGTAAGAGCTGCGAACTCCTTGCCGTTGTTAATGCCGGATCGCTGCCATTCATCAGTGAGCTCTTTCCGAATCTCAATGGAGCGCATGCGCTGCGTGATCCACGCATCAGAATAACCTTTAGCCTTATAGTAAGAGACACTGCGTTGCATAGCAAGCTCCGGGTCAGCCATTTCATCTAAGCGTTCTGCACCGACTTTGGCAAGCCATTGTTTCAAAGGCTCGACCTTTTTTGAAGGGATAGACTGGATGAGCCGCAGCAGTTGTTCTGTATCGACACAATCAGTCTTTCTCATTTTTCCATCATGAGCAGGCATTTTTAACTGGTGACAATTTGTCACCGTTTCATTGCCTTCTGCAACAAGGCGTTGCTTGAGTTTGTTCCAATATTTACGACCATCGGCACTGTTGGTCAAATATTGGCATACATCCACAACAGAAAAATACCATTCTTCTTCAGATGAATTCCAAACCTTGCGGATTGTATCATCTGTAATAAATTCAAGTTCCTGTTCATTATCGATTAAATCTGTATCAACTGATACCGGAACAGTAGTATCAGTTTCTTCATCGAAGAAAAAGAAAAAGAAAATGCCCACCTTCTTTCTGTGTTTATAACGATAGTATACATAGCAAACTGGAAAATAACAACTGTTTAAGGCATATAAAAAAGAGGCTGGGCGTCACCCAACCTCTTTTCCGTTCTTGTCAACCGGTTCACTCGGCCCGTACTGCGCTTCCAGCTCTGCAGCAGTGCCCGGGAACTGATCCGCAATGTTTGGCTCCGGAGCGGCAGCAGTATCCGATTCTGCAACCGAAGCATATTTCTCGATCATGCCGGATAATGCTTCCCAGTCCTTTTCATCAAAAAGCGCAAACGTCTTGAAAATATTCTTGGCAAATTCATTTTCGCCATTCATCACACGGTCAATAAGTGCGCCGTATTCAGCTTCATTGCTGGCGTACATATCACCAGTGCCATTCAGCAGCCATTCTTCACTGATATTAAATTCACTACATATCAATTTATATAATGACATTTTTTGTTCTGGTCTGGCGAGTCTGTTTAATTCAATATTATTAATGGTATCACGACTGACGCCAAGACGCTTGCCGAAAACTTCCATGCTCATTTTCAAGTGTTTTTTTCGCAGTTCACGTATTCTTTCGTAAATCTCCATTGAGCAAATACCCCCTTTCTTTATTTGTGTGATTTTAATATACAACACAAAAATCTGTTAGTCAACACAAAAATAAAAAAACAAATACCTGAAATGTGTTGACATACAGAAAAAATAATGCTAATATCTGTATATCAACAGAAGTTGAAAAGCAAAAATGTGTTGTAAACACAAAAAGAAGCTGGCGTAGAAAACAACGGTGACGTTTTCGGGTTTGATACGCTGCATAAACGCAATAAAGAAAAGAGGTGATAGGTATGTTTGAAACAAAAGACAGAAAAAAAGAACTGGTTGAGAAAACAGCGGAGCAGTTTCGGAAACTGAATGAGGATAACAAGATGTTCATCCTTGGCTACATGATGGGAGTTGAGCAGGAGAGGCAGAAAACAGCATAGAAAATATGGCTGAGAAAATCGCATTGCATATTAATTAAAAGAAAGGAGGGAGAGAATGAGATACATGGTAATTCGGGCGGATGCAGATACAGACGGTCTACTGCATGATTTGGAAACAATTCGAAAAAAGGCAAGAGAGCTTGAAGAATTTGCCTCGGATATGCAACGAAAGATCACGATTTCCGGCGAACCTGCAAAAGAAGCAGATTCGCCAATAAATTAGTTATTTTCTAAATAATCAATAACCGATTTTTCTAATTTGGATAGAACGTCGACGGTACGATCTATGAAATCATTGAATTCGGACATTGTAACCGGAAGCTCACCATTATCGCGAATAATGCTTAGAGAATCATGATGGAAATCTGCAATGATAGAATCGAGCTTTTGGTCTAGTTCGGATGTACTCATAAGAAGACCCTCCCTTCGGATTTACTCGGACGCGGCAACGTCCTGTAAGGCAATGATAGCACGGAGGGGAGAAACAAACAACAGCACACAGAGGAAGGAGGGAGAGAGGACGATCAAAAAAGAAAAAGCCACCGCAGGAAGCGGTGGCGAAGTGAAATAAAATTTATGATATGTCATCAGGACCGATGCTTAACGAAAATACGTCGTGTCATCTATGGAATCAGGGTCGTAATAGCCATATTTGATTAACAGATCTGTTACATCATCATGTGGCAGTGCAGTTTTAAGAAGTGGCAACTCAACGAAATTATCCTCTGGTTGCCATATGCTCTCTGTGTCAAATTTGCGGTGGAGATACATATTTACCTTTCCATATTTGATGCGAGACAAAAGATGGACTGCAGTGTAACGAATATCCATGGTTTCCAGCTTATCACTGTAGTTTTCTACAAGATGATTGATGATATCAGCTTTTCGAGATGCTTTGAATCCGCTTCCAAACGATAAAAGCAGTTTTCGCAATTCGGCTATTTTGTAGCCGGATAAAACGGTGGTAAGTTCATCGGAACGGCTAAATAGCTGCGCTTCCAGAAGTGTCAACAAATCTGGAGTTATTTCAACGACAGACGTGGAATTTTTGGAATTCATTCTGCTTACTATATCGTGCAACAAATGCTGCTGTGATTCAGTAAGTGATTCGATGATCTCAACGGTTTTGCTAATCGGAATTCTTGGAGAAGATGCATCCGCAACCTCGTTAAGATCTGATTTGTGCGAAACATCTAAAAGCCCAAGTTCCATTGCAAGCCGGTACATATGCTTGCAGGGAAGTTTACGGCGGTTAAAGTCGATGCAGGAACACTTTTCCAAAGAGGTAGTGTGAGTGCCGGAGCTTCCTTTGAAAGTACCGGTACCGGAATCGGAATCTAATTTGATTGGTGTGCATGCGGCTTTTGCAGCACTACTTATTCGTTTTTGTTGATCGGGTGACTGATGGCAGTCGGACCATTGTTTCCATAGTTCTTCATTCATAGGCGTTCTCCTTTGTGAAAATTTATCTAGCAAATATATTGTACCACAAATATGACAAAAGGAAATTGAATGAGGAAGAATCGAATGTAGACATAGGGCACAAACAACAGCACAGAGGAAAGGAAGGAGGGAGAGAGGGATGCAGATAACAAAAAACAAAATAACAAGAGAAACAATTGAACTGGGAAGCGAATTTGGCGCTGACATTGAAATGACTGTTATGATCTCGGAAGCAGATGGCGAACTGTTGCAGAAAATTAGAGAAGAAATAAGCAACACTGAGAAAAGAATGGAAGGCATTCTAAGAGAACATTGCGCCGATTCATAAGAGAAACGGCGCAATGCAACTAATCATCTAAATTATCGATGACGGTGGTTGCAAGTTTGGCAATCTCGGAAATAAGTTTTTTTATATCTCCAACAGTCGCGGTTTCACAAACATTGGCACTTGTTGGACTTGCGGCAGATTTGAAATGCCGGATTGCTTTTTGAATATTTTCTTTATTCATGACAGAATCTCCTTTCCCGTACTTGGATGCTGGCGGGCATCCTGCAAGGAAATCATAGCACGGAGGGGAGAAACAAACAACGTAGAGAGGAGAAAAGAAGATGAGTGATAAGAATGTAACAAATATCGGAAAAGAAGACCGCACATTTATCAAAGCGGTGGTGGAATTGCCGGAAGAAAAAAAGATTCTTCTGAGAGGCATTCTGATCGGTATGGAGTTGCGGGACACAAAGGCAAGTGCGTAATACAACAGCATAAAAAACAAGGCTGCAAAAACAGTATTTCATACTAAAAAAGAAGGGATGGTGAGAACAATGGAGTTGGAAAGAGTGAAAGTAAAAGAAGCGGCCAGAGAACTAAATGTGGACCAGGAATCGTTGAGATACATGATGCAGGCGCAAAAACTCCCGATTGGGTACGCATATTGCAGGGAGGGAAAAAAGAGATGGAACTACATAATATACCGAGGGATGCTGGACCAGTACAAAAAAGCAGTGGGATAGCAGGGAGACAATCGGATATGCAGCGTGTGATCCATTTTCCAAAGTATAAAAAAGAAGATGAAGGATTTAGGAAAGCGCTAAATGAAGAAATGAAAAAGGAGAGTGCAGATATTGAGAAAAGCGTGGATGATGGCGGCATTCCTGCTGGACAGCCTGGCTATATTGGTTATCCTGCGAGCATTAGTAGACAGTGGGCTAATACAGATTTTTATGTAAAAGGAGATAGAAGATGGTTGTGTGAAAATCCGGAAAAGGAAGGGACAAAAAGATGTACAAATTAGAACTGACAAAAGAAGAAATTTTGATGGTGATGGATGCGCTGCAGGAGCGCAGAGAAGCACCACATTATGACTGGCAGACAAGACTCATGAATGCTGTCTCTGAAAAGATTGAAAACGTCTACCAGAAGCCGACAATGACGGAAAATGAGGTAAAGGAAAAGTGCAAGGCGATTGCGGAAAAGTGGCCGGAGGATAAGGAGACAGGAACGTTTCTGGCGAATATCGAAAGAGCACGCCTGTACTTTATGTACAGGGTAGAGCCGACATGCTGACCGCGGAGCAGATCCGGGACAAGCTCTATGCGAGCGCACAGCAATTTGAAGAAGCGTATATGCGAAAACAGTACGCGAAAGCAAAGAATATATATGATACTGCAGAGCGCGTTGCACTGTTTGTTGATCTTCCACAGGAGGATCGCAAAAAGTTGTTTATGGACCAGAGTGATTCTGACGAGAGGGACGCACAGCCGATTTGGGGAGCGTTTAACCAGGATTGGGTGAGACGAGCTTACATAGAGTGTATAAAGCGGAACGAAGGTTTTGAAGTAAAACCATACGAGGAAACTTATTTCGGGCAATAAAAAAGGAACGGTTTTGGCGAACCGTTCCAGATAAAGTGTATTGTCTAACAAGTCTATAGACAGTATACCATATTTGCCGGAAAAGTCAAGGGAATGCCGGTTTTAGAGGGCTTTTCTATTGGCTTTATTAAGATATTAAAGTTAGGACAGGAGAAAAGACATGGCATACTGGCACGATATATACAGGTTTGACAACTCTATCGAGCACGAACTTAAGTTTGCAGGAAAATGGGGAGCAAAAGGGGAAAAGAGACAGAAGAAAAAGAAACTGACTCCGGAGCAGGTGGCAAAGAATAACCAGAGAGCAAAAGAAACAAGGATGAGAAGAACGATGAAAGCGAACTTCCACCCGAAAGATCTCTGGTGCTGCTGCAAGTACCCAGCCGGGGTGCGCCTGACGGTGGAGGAAGTAAAGAATGATAAAACCAACTTCCTGAAGATATTGCGGCAGGAATACAGGAAAAGAGGGAGCCCGCTAAAGTGGATCGGGCGGCTGGAAGTAGGGGAACGCGGAGGCATACACTTCCACATCCTTATCAACAGGCTGTGGACAGAGCAAACAGATGCGATTATTGCGGATGCGTGGGACAGGGCGTTACAGAAATCTGCACTGCAAAAGCTCCGGCCGGGATGCCGGACACAGGGGCTGGTGGACTGGCGGAGCACATACGAGGAAGGGGATTTTAAAGACCTGGCTGCATATATATGCAAGCAGCCGGAAAGAGATTCGCAAGAGTATGAGCAATTGAGCCTGTTCCCGAAAGAGGAACAAAAGGAACTGCTAAGTTACTCATCAAGCCGGAATCTGATCCGGCCAGAGCCGGAACGGAAAAGATACAGTCACCGGACGGTTCGAAAGCTGATCCAGGATGGCCCGAAGCCGACACCGGGGTATTACATAGACCTGGAAAGCCTCTACATCGGCACCAATCCATATACCGGATACAGCTATTGCAAATACATAGAGATAAAACTACCGGAAAACCGCATAAAGTCCACGTTGAAAACGAGAATTCATCCACCGAGGGGAGGTGACGCACCGTGGACGTGAATATTTACACCATAACATCCGCGAAAAGCCCAAAAGTCCACGTTGCGAGCGTGATTTACACACTGGAGACACAGACAAGTAAAGGACCGGCAGATGTAACGCGGGAGGAACAGGTGGAAGCCACCGCGAATGAGGCCGCCATGCTTGCGATCATTAAGGCACTGGAACATATCCATGCGCCGTGTACGCTGCATATATATACGGAGTCCCGGTTTGTGGCATCCGGTATCGGCTGGATGGACGGATGGAAAGAAAATGACTGGAAGACCGTAAAAGGGCAAGAGGTAAAGCACAAGGAGCTGTGGCAGCAGTTGGACGAGCTGTTGCAGGGACATGAGGTACATATCCACTGCCAGGAGGAACATAGTTTCCGGAAGTGGATGCAGACGGAAGTTGAGAGAAAGAGAGGTAAAAGGTATGTTTGACAAGTTTGGAGAGCTGTCGAGTGCGGCAGAAATTAACGAATTGGCTGTAAATCTACGATCAGAGGGGGACTTTGACAGCGTAAAGGCACTGGCAGAAGAAAACGGGATCGATGAGGAGATTGCAGCAGTGTTTGTGGATGGTGGCATTGATTTTTTGTGTGATCCGATGAGTGCTGCAATCGGAAAGATTGATGTGGAGTGCACGGAGTTAAAACCCAAAGAGCTTGTGATGGATTGGGTAGAATATATCAAGGGAACTTGCGCGGAGCATGAGGATATGGCGGCAGCAGTCCGGGAAAAAGGAAAAACCATAAAGGGATGTATCGCTGATCTGCTTAAGTGGAGCTTTAAAAACTGCTATGCAGTAGATGCAGATATATGCAAGGCGGCCGGAGTGTCCGGGACAAATGTAAAAATGGGAATTCCTGGAATGGCGCGGGCAAAGCAGATTATTAAAGATTATTATCTGGGAGGCGAAGCAGAATGAAAAAGAAAAAGCTGAAAGAATTCCCGGAGCTGCTTGTTACGCCTGCTATAAGGGATGCGGAGAAAAAGGACAAGCCAAAAAAATACATAAGATACGGAAATCCGGAAGAAGTAGTGGAGTATCCGCGGTTTTACCGGGCAGCAGTACACGGGAATATCCTGCAGGTGGCACTTTTTACGCACGATTCTATACGGTGCGGTGACAGGCCGCCGTATACAATATTTATTGATAAAGAGCAGGACGAGCATGCGACACTTACGCAGGAAGGCAAATGGCGGAAAGGAAAAATTGACTCACTCGAAGTGGATGGATGGACATGGGGAATGACGCAGAAGGAGTGGAGCTCACGGGGAGACCGGAAACTGGTAAATGATTTTTTTAACACCGAAGAAAACAAAAATGTTTATCAGGCAGTGCTGCAGTGGCAGTCGGATCTTGGAGTAAGAGCATTGAAAAAACGCTGGGCATCGGAAATAGAGCAGATAGATGCTGTAATGTCGGAAGTGCCGGATGAGCCAAAAGATTTGAGAACCTGGATCAGCAGTCACGCATTCGATGAGAGCATTTTTTATATGAAAAATAAAAAGCGGGTGATCGGGTACTGTACCCACTGCAAAAGTTGGGTGGATCTGAAGACAGTGAATCATGGAGAAGAGGGAAAATGCCCACGGTGCAGGGCTGCCGTAACATGGCGGTCCTGGCGAAAACAGAAAACAGTGGAAGACGAACAGTGGGTTGGAGTGCTCCAGCGCCTGCAGGATGAATCCGGGTATATTTTGCGTGGATATCGCTGCCGGATTAAGCGGAGGCTGGAGAATGACTGGGAGAATCCGGAGCTGGACATATGGGAAGAGTACAGGACGCGGCTTGGAAAAACATTTAACGAAGCAGAACAATATGAATGGGCAGAGTGGAAAAATACGGAAACAAACCGCTGGTGCCATCCGGTCAGCCATGGTTACTATGGAGCGTATGAAAGATTTGGAAGGGCTCTCATGTACACGGCAAACATGAGAAAAGAATTGAAAAACGAACAATTTGCAAGGGTAAATGTGGCAAAAATAATGGATTACGGAAGAAGCTACAAGGAACCTGCGTATATACTCCGGAGACTTTACAAATATCCGTACATCGAATATATGCAGAAAGCAGGGCTGCACCGCCTGGTTAAGGAAATCATGAAAGCACAAGAGTATTCGAGTTGTTTTGATCCGGAAAAGAAGAAAATAAATGAAGTCTTAAAGCTGGATAAACAGAGATACAACAAGTTGAAAGAATGGAATGGTGGCAGCAACACGATTTACCTCCTGCAGCTTGAACAGAACTTTGGAGGACGGATCACAAAAGAGATATCTGAGTGGGCGGAAAAAGAAAAGGGTGTTATGGGCTTGGAAACGCTGTGTAGGAGAACCGGTCTAAATGTGGTGCAGCAGTTGAATTATATAAAAAAACAGATGGAACTTATGCACATGAACCTGCATGACACGGAAAATACCTATGCGGATTATTTAAACATGGCAGAAGACCGTGGAATGGATATCAAGGATGATATAGTATGCCGGCAGAAAAATATGCGCGAATACCATGACAGATACGCAGAAGAAAAAAATGCGGAAAATAACCGGAAACGAGATAAGGAAGTAAACCGGAAGTTTGCACAGATTGCGCAGCAGTATGCACAGAATACAGAACATTTTGCGCTGGAGGATAAAAACCTTATGGTTGTGGTTCCGCGAAGGGCATCTGATATAACAGCGGAGGGCAGAAAACAGCACCATTGCGTGGGCGCAAGCAACATATACATGAAAAAAATGAATGAAGGGAAGACCTACATAGTATTTCTGAGGGATAAGAAAAACCCGAAAACACCATATTACACGATTGAAGTCGGATGGGACGGAGACATAAAACAGTGGTATGCCGCATATGACCGGAAACCGGACGAGGAGAAGATAAAGAAAGTGTTGGAGTGTTGGAAAAAGCAGATAAAGGCAAGATGTAAAAAAGAACAGGTACAGATACGGGCAGCAGTATAAGGAGGCAGTATGGAAGTAGAGGGACAGATCACACTTGACGAGTGGATGCAGTGGAAAGAAGACATCCGGAGAAAATTAAAGGAGACAGCAGGAAACTTCGTTTACATCGGATGCAGGCTCCGGCAGATCCGGGACAGTGGCATGCTGGACGGTGCGGCAGATATTTTTGAGTTTGCACAGCGCGAATATGGATTGTCAAAATCAACGACATCCCGTTTTATTGCGGTAAATGAGCGTTTTGCCGATCCGTATAACCCGCTCCTGATTAAAGAAGAATTTGAAAATATCGGAAGCAGTAAGCTGTCGGAAATGCTCACACTTCCGGACTCGGAGTGTGCCCTGATCACAGAAAAAACAACGGTAAAGGAAATCAGGGATCTGAAAGCATTTAACAAAGAGGCAGAAACGCTGGAGAACGTGGAAGAATCAACGGGTGCCGCTGTTGCGACGTCGCAACAGAACGATGATGAGCCGGAAGAAAAGCCGGCAGAGTATACACCGCTGCAAAAGTGTATTATTGAGTATTTCCAGGACAAACAAACAATGCTTGATAAGGCATTGGAACAGATCAGGGGGAAGCGGTGGAAGGAAGCGTTTGAAACCGTGAATCCATCCGGATATGCATCCTGCAAGAAGGGACTGTGTTTCCTGTTTATGTATGAATACAGCCGGGGTGTTGCATATAAACTCATGACCGAACAGGCACCGGTAAATATGAGCTGGGAGGACTACCTGAAAGACATTGAAGAAATCTACGGGCAGCATTCATGGGCGGATTTTTACACCCGTCTGACGGAGAAAGAACCTGTGACAGCAGAAGAACCGGAAGAAGAAAAACCGACACAGCCGGAAGAACCGCAAAAGCCAGAGCAGATAACCATCCACAGTGCGGAACCAAGCGTACCAGAGCCGGATCCGATTCCGGAAGAACCGGAAAAAGCAGAAATGCAAGGGGAAGCACCGGAAGAACCGGAGCAGCAGTTGCCGGGACAGATGGAAGTGGTAAACACGGACATGGAAACGATGGAATGCGACAGAAAAAAGACGATATCTGGGTATAAAGCTGGTATTACGGGCAAATTAAAGAGATTGCCTGTAATGTGGGAACAGAAAAAAATAGATGAAATGCTGGAAACCATAAAAAGACTGCAATGGGAGTTGGAGAAAATTAAGGAGGCAGAAGAATGAAAAGCATTATGCAAGCATATGACCAGAGCAGGGGCAGCAGGTGCTACCTCTGCGAGAAACTATACAGAATATATAACGTGCAGTACACAGAAGAGCACCATGCGATCGGAGGGACAGCGAACAGAAAGCTGTCCGAAAAGTACGGTTTAAAGGTAAGGTTATGCATCCAGCACCACCGGGAAGGGCCGGAAGCAGTACATAATAACATCGGCAATATGCGACTCCTGCAGAAAGATGCGCAGATCGCGTTCGAAAGGAATTATCCCAATTTATCGTTCCGGGATATTTTTGGGATAAATTATTTAACAGAAGAGGATAGGGAGGCACTAAAGCCGCATAAAGACAAAGACGGAGCGGGATTTATACCGCTGGAAGAGGAGGACTTATGATAACACAGAAAGACATTGCAGAGATTAAAAATCTGCACAAAGAAGAAAGATGCCCGTATACGCACGTAGCGGCATGCTACGTTGTAGACAATGCGATCTCCTGCATTGTGCCGCCAAAATCCATGCTGGAGCTGAAAAACGAGGAATTTTTTAAATATCTGGACATTGCGAAGAATATATTCCAGCCGAAAAGCATCGGGGAAAAGAACCTGGAATTAAAAGCAAGCTACGAAGGACTGGATATCGTGGACGATTGGAAAAATATTGCGCTTGGCCAGGTCATGGATGAAGAAGCACTGGATGTGGTATATGAAAGCATCGTAGCTAATATTTCTTCGGCAGAGAATTATACGATCCTACTGTACTTCGGAGTTTACGACATTATGGTACGTACAGAGGACGGAAACAATCTGGACGAGTCCGAGGAAGTATACAAGTTTGTTACATGCGCAATTTGCCCGACAACACTGGAGAAGCCATCGTTGGAAATGCAAGAAACGAAAATAGAGCCGCTGGATAGAAAGAGGATTATCGGAAAACCGGAACATGGATTTTGTTATCCGGCATTCGAAAACCGGAGCGCAGATACAACGAAAGCATTGTATTACTGCAGCAATCCGGAATATCCATTACACGAGATTATGGAAAACGTACTTGGAATGGAGTGGGAACTCACTGGGGCAGAATACCGGGCAGACCTTAAGGAAACCATGATGGGGATCGTAAAATCCGAAGAAGAAGTGCAGCAGTACCAGGAGGAGCTTGCGGTACGGCTGGAAAGCATTGCAAGAGAGGCAGAAGCGGAGCAGAAAGACACGCGGATCACACCGGAAATACTGGAAAGCCTGTTAAAACCAATTACGGAGCATGCGGCAGCAGTTGCCAAAGAGTACGGAAAAGACTGCGGGGGGAAATATCCGAAAGCAGAACTCCTGTACACGGGAAAGCAGAGAGATGCCTATTATGCCAGAAAGCAGAAGCAGAAAGGCAAAGAACTTTTAACAAGAGCATCGAATTCTCTTGCGCGCGCCGGATTTGGAGATCTGGCAGGTGAGATCGAAGATTATCTGTACAAAACAAGATAGCCTTTTAGCCTTAAAAGGATTAAATAGATATCACAAAAGCCATGGAATAGCCTCCTGCTACCCGTGCAGGAGGGGAAAGGAGCAGCGGTGAAAAAGTGTAAAAACTGCGGGAAAGAATTTGAGCCTGTGTGCAACAGGCAAAAACATTGTTGCCCGGAATGTCGGATAGCCTACAGTTGGAAGAGACAAAAGGACAGACAAAAAACTGGACAGAACAGGAAACAAAAAGAAAAGAAGAAAAAACAAACATCTACGCTTGCGGACCAGAATAAGAAGGCAAGAGCCTGTGGATTGTCGTATGGGAAATATGTAGCACAGAAATATGCACCGGCGGTTAGGAAAAAGAACATACATTGCAGTGTAAAGGAGAACATAAAAACATATGGAAAAGGGTAAAAAGTTTCCGGTTGGAAAAGGAGAAAACATCGATTGGGATTTGATCGAACGGCACAGGGGACAAGCAGAAGAAAATCACGGACAATCATTGGAACGGTTGGCAGAAAGAGGCGGACTAAGCTGGTATGAGCTGTATTGTGTACTAAGCGATACAAAATGGACGAAAGTAAAGCTTGATCCAAAGACAGACTGGAAGAAGTTATGCAAAGAAATACTAAAATACGAGCGAATAAAACAGGAGAGGGAAAATGCTAAATGGATTTTAGTGGAGGAAAGATTACCGGAAAATAATAAAAATATTCTGGTGTCATTTGAAAACTTCCCACATCCAGATGTTGGAAGATACGAAACGGACAAGGATGGAAACGGGTCATTTTATCCGGTGAACGATGATACAAGCTACATAGAATACGATATGTTCGTGAATGCTTGGATGCCACTGCCGGAGCCATACAGGGAAAGCGAGAAATAGCAATGGAATACGGTTATATCAGAGTTTCTTCGGCAAATTTGGATGGTAAGGAGACGGCGTAGATGGCGATTGAAACATCGGAAATAAAGCATGAAAGAAGGGGGCAGCAGTAGTTGAAACAACCAAAGAAACCAACGAGAGAACAAAAAGAACTTATGGCAAAAAGAGGATTGCGACCAGAAAACTGGATGGTGATCTTAGATAACAAAGCGGAAATGCAGATCATAAGCCGTCACTCCAGGCAAAGAAGAACAATAGAAAGAGGACAGAGAACAGGATGAGAGATGAAATACCGTGTAGATATTGCAAACAACGCTCTCCGACTTGCCATGCCAGCTGCGAATTATATGCAAAATGGAGAACGCTACATCTGACAGAGAAAGAAAAAGAACGGAAAACGAGAGAACTAGAACGGATGATAGTAGAAAGAGAACAAACGGCAGTAAAGAAGATGATACACCATAGGCATAGAAAACAATAAGAATTACAAAGGGCAGCAGTACAAGATGCTGTGAAAAACGGAGGAGACTATACCATGGACAGCGGAATTGTAAAACAGTATGGCGCATTGAAACGGGAACAACTGGATATCGAATACAGAATTGAAGGGATAAAACAAAGTCTGGAGAGACTAAATCGCACGGAAACCATGGGAACGGTCTATGGCGGAGCAGGCGGGAAACACAGATATGAGGTGGAAGGAAACACGGAAGCGTATAGCAGATCAAAGACCGCACTGCTGGATAACAAATATAGGTTACAGCAGATCAACGCGCAATTGATCGATACGATTAACCAAGTGGAAGATTGCATCGCAAACGTGGCAAGTGCAGAAAAGCGCCTAATCTTACGATTGCACTACCAAGACGGGTTGAAGTGGCAGGAGGTGGCAGAAAGGATGGGGGCCGGATATACAGGAGATGCGGTACGGATAGCGGCATCAAGAGCACTCCGGGAGATTGACAGAAAAAATGCAAGGGAAAAATAAAAGTGTTCGGTTTGTTCGGTTCTATACGTGTTATAATGGCAATGTACAAAAATGTACACGGACAGCGTCACAGATGTGGCGCTGTCTTTTTTTTATGACCTCTCTTGGCGCGTACCGACTGATTGTCCAGCGGTTCGCGCCTGATTGGAGAAAGAGAAGAAAGGAGAGACAGTGACGAAAAATAATGGCTGGAAAGACAAAAAGCTCACAAATTTTGATAGGTTCTTTTGGAGAAATAGAGCGTTGTGGGTCGGCGATAGCCCAAGGCTCGACTAGCTATTATAATTTTTTAATGGTCATTGCCGAAATTTGAACAATGGCAGCACAAAAAAACGAACTGGATTACACGTCAATCATCGTACCGTCCAGAACACTGGAATCCTTACTGGGAGTAAAGGCGCGGACGATTCGAGACCTAGCAGATAAGGGGATCGTAAAGCGTGACACGCACGGAAAATATTTTCTCTTTGAATCGGCAAAGGGGTATATCACAGCGCTGAAGGTTGCAAACGCTGGAAAAAACGGGTTTTCCGTGGAAGACAGCGAGGACGAATTGAGTCTGGAAAACGAAAAGGCACTGCATGAACATAGCAAGCGGCTGATCACAGAGATTAAATTGCAGCTGATCCGCGGACAGGTGCACAAGTCGGAAGATGTGGCGCGTGTCATGACGGATATGTTTGCTAAATTCAAGTCAAAAATGGACGCGCTCCCGGCAAAACTTGCACGGAAACTGGAAGGAAAAAACAAGGTTGAAATACAGATGGTGCTAAAAGCAGAGATAAGTAAAGCACTGGCGGAACTGGCAGATTACAAGCCGGAGAACTTTTACTCAGACGAACATGTGGAAATTCCGGAAGATGCGATCGCGCAACTGGAGGATGACTTGAAATGAGTGTGAGTTATAACACGGTAAAGTTTATGTGCGATCTTACGGAAAACCTGCGGCCAAGACCGGAAATGTCTATCAGCCAGTGGGCGGATCGGCACATGGTGCTTCCGGAGGGCAGCAGTGAGGCAGGACGATATTCGTCCGATACCATTCCGTTTCAGAAAGGGATTATGGATGCGATTGCCGATCCGGAAGTAACTTCGGTATCTGTTATGGCATCTTCGCAGGTAGGAAAGACAACCATAGTGATGTGTGGGATTGGATATTACATTGATTATGAGCCGGCCACACAGATGCTTGTAATGCCAACGATTGCGGATTCAGAACGATTTTCGAAAACGCGTTTTGCAAAGATGATTGCTGATATTCCGGAACTTCGGGAGAAAGTTGCAGATCCGAAAGCGCGTGGATCGAACAATACGATATCACTGAAAAGTTATCCGGGAGGAACGATCGCGTTGAGCGGTGCAAACTCCCCGTCCTCTCTTGCATCCGATCCAAGACGGATTATCTGGATGGATGAGACGGATCGATTTCCGGAGAGTGCAGGAAGTGAGGGAAACCCGATAATTTTGGCCGAAACCCGTGCGACGTCTTATTGGAATAAAAAATATATAAAGACATCGACTCCAACTATAAAAGGCAGAAGTAAAATTGAAGATGCCTACAATGAAGGCTCACAGGAAGTTTGGAATGTGAAATGCCCGGAATGTGGAGCATGGCAGCCATACAGCTTCCAGAGAGTTGATTTTGACTCTGCATCCATGGCTTGTGAATCGTGTGGATGCCTGATTTCGGAAATGCGCTGGAAACAGAGCGAACATAAGTGGATCGCAAAGCATCCGGAAAGAAAAAGGAATAGGAGCTTCCGGTTGAACCAGTTGGCAAGCCCTTTTGTAGAATGGGTCGATATTATCGGCCGGTTCAAAAGCGCAAATGAACGACTAAAAAAATATCATGATCCAGAGGACCTAAAAGTATTTGTAAACACAGTGCTGGGTGAAACATGGGACGAGACGGAACACGTAGATAATGCAGTGAGCGACGAAACTCTGCAGGCACGGGCAGAACATTACAATGCAGATCTGCCGGATGGAGTCATATTGCTGACAGCGGCCGTTGATGTGCAGGACGATCGCTTCGAGATTGAAGTGCGCGGATGGGCGCGGGAATACGAGACCTGGGGGATTGTAAAGACAGAACTATATGGAGATCTGGTTAAAAAAGCCATATGGGATGAGTTGGAGGAGTATTTATCACAGGTATTCCATTTTGAAGATGGCAGGGAACTTGGAATAGCAGGGTTTGCAATCGACACAGGAGGACATCATACCAACAGTGTATACAAGTGGATCAAGACGATGAAAGCCAAAGGAAAGAAATGCTATGGTGTAAAAGGATATGCTGGAAAAGCGGATCTTTTGTTATTGCACAAAAAGACTGTAGTAGAAATCACAGAGGAAAGACCGAATGGAAAGAAAGTTGTGGTGGACCATACAGTGATCCAGATTGTCGGAGTTGACTCCGGAAAAGAGGACATCACAAACAGACTGAAGATTCAAGAGCCGGGAGCAGGATACTGCCATTACCCGGAAGATACGAGAAGAGGTTATGGAAACGAATACTACAAAGGGCTGACATCCGAGTCGAAAATCGCGAAAAAGGTCAATGGAGTATACAAGCCAGTCTGGGTAAAAAAGAGTGGTGCGAGAAACGAGCCATTAGATCTGTTTAACTACAATTATGTGGTGGAAGAAATTCTAAGGCCAAACTGGGATGCGCTGGAAGCCAAACTGGAAAATGGAATTAACTATGTTGCAGGAGCGCAGAGAAAGAAAAAAACGACTGCACGCAGGACGATAGGGGGAATGGAGCTGTGATCATCAGGAAGAAAGAAGACTACGAACAGGCACTGGAAGATCTGGCAGACCTTAAGAAAGCAAAAAAGAAAATTCTCGTGGGCGGCCAGTCGTATTCGATTGGAACGAACCAGCTGACACGCGCTAGCCTAAAAGAAATAAACACGGAAATTAAAGAACTGGAAACCGCAATTAATGCATACGAGCAGACCGGAAGCACACGGCGCATTGCAAAGCGTGTAATACCGGTGGATTGAGGAGTATATGGGAATCAGAGGATGGTTTGATAAAAAGAATCAGGAAAAAGAATTAGAAGCGGCAAAGCGAGAGAACGAACTGGAACGGCTAAGGACGAACACAGCAGCGGCCCGCGCGCAGAGGTCTTATGTGCAGCAGTTTATGAATTCGGGATACGGAAATGGCGGAGCCAGTCACACAGAAACGTGGTCAAAAAGCTATCACGACGAGAGCCTGTCGCCGAAATCTGACATCGAAGAAAACCGGAAGACACTAAGACAGCGCACACGGGATCTGGCAATGAATGCGCCGATTGGTGCGGCGGCCATCAATTCGACAAAGACAAGTTGTATTGGCCCGGGACTGATACCAAAACCAAAGATTGACTATGAGTTTCTTGGACTCACAGCGGACGAAGGGAAAAATTTAAGTGATCAGATCAAACGCGAATTTGCTCTTTGGGCGGAAAGTACACAGTGCGATACTGCAGATCTGAACAATTTCTACGAATTGCAGCAGATTGCGTTCGCGGACTGGCTAAAAAACGGGGAAGAATTTGTATTAATACGGTACGAAAAAGAGAATGAAAACATGCCATATCAGCTAAGGCTAAAGCTGGTGCTTGCGGATCGTGTATCAACTCCGGGAGCACTTGACGGAGATTACAGTGGATACGATGAAAAAGAGAAAAACGGGAACCGGATCATGAATGGCATTGAAATTGACCAGAACGGGAAAGTGGTAGCCTATCACATTAGCTCCTTTTTCCCAGGAGAGGATAATTTTGGAGGAAAATATGACTGGACAAGAGTAGAAAAGCGTGGGAACCGGACAGGAAACCCGAATATACTGCATATTTTTAACGCGGAAACAGCGGAACAGTATCGCGGGGTGCCGTTCCTGGCACCGGTAATAAAAACACTAAAGCAGACTACACGTTTTTCGGACGCAGAATTGATGGCGGCAATAGTAAATTCGCTTTTTGCTGTGTTTATCTGTACGGATGATGGAAATGGAATAGATGGCTATGGCGGAGAAGATGAAGAAACAACGACCGAAAATGGGGATGTGCACATTGGCACAGGTACGGTATCTTACCTGAGACCGGGCGAAGATGTGAAAGCGGTTGAATCCACGCATCCATCGAATAACTATGCGGAATTTATGAAAACCATGACCATGCAGATTGGTGCCGCACTGGAGGTCGCGCCAGAAGTGCTGATGAAGCAGTTCGGGAAAAATTTTTCCGCATCCAAAGGAGCTTTGAATGAATCGTGGCGTGCATTTTCCACGAGGCGCAAGTGGTTCGTTCAAGATTTTTGCCAGGAAGTTTACAACCTGTGGCTGGCAGAAGCGGTGTCAAAAGGGCGGATCAAAGCACCGGGATTTTTTTCGGACCCGATAATCCGGAAAGCCTATTGCAACGCAACCTGGACAGGACCGGCGCAGGGATGCATGAATCCAGTGCAGGAAGTAAATGCAGCTATCGCAAGAGTGAAAGAAGGATTCTCCACACACGAGGATGAATGCGTGGCAATGAATGGAAGCGACTTTGGAGAGAATGTCCGCACGCTGAAAAAAGAGAATGAAAGCATTGCAGATGCTATGAGAGAACAACAGGAGGAAACAGATGGGAAAGATACAGATTAAAGGACCGATTGTATTAGACGCAGATGCATGGATCTACGATTGGCTGGGAATGCCATGTGCGTGCCCGAAGAAATTACAGAAAGCACTAGAGGAGGCGGGCGGTAAGGATGTAGAACTGGAAATCAACAGTCCGGGAGGATATGTGTCCAGTGGGTTTGAGATGTACCAGGCGGTAAGAGATTACGCAGGGAAAGTAAGTGCGCATGTGATCACTGCCTGTTCTGCCGCCACGCTTTTGGTATGTGCAGCAGATGAAGCCCTGATATCCGAGGTGGGATATGTAATGATCCACAATGCATCGAGACAGACATCCGGCAACATGAACAAAAACGAGATGCGCCAGTGCGCAGACCAGCTTGCGGAAATTGATGAAGGAATTTTGAATGCATACGTGAACAAAACAGGGAAAAGCAGAGAAGAACTGCAGACGTTAATGGATGCGGAAAGCTATATGGGCGCAGAAAAGGCGATCTCATACGGTTTTATCGATGGATATATGGAAGATAACAAAGGTGCAGCAGTGCAGGCGGTTGCATCAGAAACACCAATGATTTCCGCAGAGAAAATGAAAGAGCTTGCAAATCTGATTGAGCATAAATCAGAGAAAAACACTGCAAAGAAAGAAGGAGGAGAAAAGATGACATTGCAGGAATTCTTACAAAAGAATCCAGAAGCAAAAGCGGAACAGGATGCTGTTATCGCAGAAGCTACACAGAGCGGAGCAGATGCAGAACGCGAACGGATTCAATCGCTTGATGCGATTGCTAAAACCGTATCGGCAGAAGCATTGAACGAGGCAAAATACGGGAAAAACAAGGTAGATGGGAAAACCCTTGCGTATGATGCAATGGTAAAGGGAGAACTGAAAGCAGAGGCCTATATCAAAGATGCTGTGAAAGACTCGGTAGAGTCTGGAGCTGAAGACGTGGGTGCTGGAAAAGGAGAAGCTGGAGAACCAGAGAACACAGATGCCGAAGATATGGCGGCGTTTGTAAACAGTCGGAAAGGGGTGTAAAACAATGGGAAATCTAATCAATGAAGCATACACAGTGCAGAACAGCGGATTACTGTATGATGCATCACATCCGGCGGATGGAAAAATCATAACTGTATCAATTGCAAAAGGCGCAGCTGGAACGATTGAAAAAGGCGAAGTGATTGATTTTGATGCAAGCACCGGGAAGTATTCCAAACATGCGGCAGACAAAACTGTAAGCGTGATTGCGGCGGAAAAAGTAAATTATGACGAAAAAGCGGAATCGGCAGAGGTTATGGTGTTTACGTCAGGTGCGTTTAAAAAGAGCGCGGTTGTGAGCGATCCGGCACTTACGGAAACAGATATTGAAACATTTAGAAGTAAAGGAATCTTTTTGAAGTAGAGGAGGAAGAAATGGTAAGAGAAACATTAACACTGATCAATGCGGTCAAAAAGATGTATCCGGTGGCTACATTTTTCAAAGACCGTTATTTCCCGGATGGAAAAACATATTATTCCGAAAAGGCACTGATCGAGACAAAGAAGGGTGGAAGAAAGGTGGCTCCGTTCGTAGCTCCAATCGTCAATGGAATTGTAATGGAACGCGAAGGATACAGGGCTGACTATGTAGATGCTCCGTACATCATTCCGAAGATGGTGATCACAGCGGAGATGTTGGCGAAGAAAGCGTTCGGAGAGTCACCAGAGAGCGGGAGATCACCGGCACAGCGTGAAAACGAGATTGAAGCAGAGTGCATGGACGAGCTTCGCAAGTCAGTATTGCGTCGGCATGAGCTTATGTGCACCGACATTATCACAAAGGGCGAAGTCATCATGAAACATTTCGCATCTGCGAAGGATGCTGAAAAGGGAACCAACTATCAGGAACAGTGTTTGCGCTTTTACGACAAAACGTTCGACAATGTGTACACATTTTCCAAGGACTTCAAAACCATGACCACACGGGAACGGATTCTTGAGCTTTACAAAATCGAGAGCATACTGAAAAAGCGTGGAGTGAAGACGGCGGACATTGTTATGACCGGAGATGTCAGCATGCTGTTTATGGCGGATAAAGATTTCTTGGAATATTACAACAAGAAAGATGTCAATACCGGAAAGATTGACCAGAGTAAGCTGCCGGATGGAGTGGCATACAACGGAACATTGAATGTAAACGGTACCGTGTTCAATATGTTTACATATGATGAAGTCTATGAAGATTTAGACGGAACGGTGAAGGAATTTCTTCCGGCCGGAACGATCGCGTTCTTGCAGCCGGGAATGGGAACCACAGTATATGCACAGGTTACATTCGTGAAAAAAGGCAGCGGTTTCCATTCCTACGCACAGCCGATGGTGCCGCGTGTAACAGAATCTGAAGACAACAACCTGATGGAAGTGCAGGTATATTCCAGACCGGTACCGTATCCGCTGGACATGGATGGTTGGATGGTAGCAAATATCAACAATGTATCTGAAATGTCGGGTGGATCTAATCAGGTGGTTGAGACATCGATTGATTCCGGGAAACCGGTTGATGACGGCGTAAGCCTGAAAACAGAATCCGAGATCAACGCAATGCAGAAAGCGGACTTGCAAACCTATGGAGCATCCATTGGAGCACCGATTACAACGGACATGAAGGTGGATGAATTAAAGGAAACTATTATCGCATACCAGGAGACGTTAGAGTAGGGGGAATGACAAATGATTGCAGTGGCAACAATCGAAACAAAAGGAAAAACCTTCCACCCAGGGGAGACTGTAACAGGTCTCTCCAAAACGGATGAGAAGTGGATGAAAGACCGCGGTTATCTTGCTGATGCGCCAAAAGAGACAAAAGAAGCAAAGAATCCGGCGGAAAAAGTCTGATGAATAATTTCAGGGATGCATTTGCGGAAGACCTGGACGAAACGTTTTTTTGCGAGGATGAATTCGCGACCGAACATAAGATTGATGGAAAGCCTGTGACTGTTGTGGTTGCAGGCATAGATCAGGAAGACGGGCAGAACACGAAAAATAAGCAGAATACCATAAATCCGAGAGAAAAGTTTGTTTCGGCAGAAGGGATAACAGTATATATCCGGGAAAAAGACGCACGAAAACGCTATACCGCGAATGCTATGATTAATTTTGATGGAGAAAATATGTTTGTACTTTCTGCGAGCCATACACAAGGAATGTACAAGCTGGTGATTGGAAAGAGGAAGTTTTAATATGAGCGAAGCGGTTACGGTGGAAGCGACATTGAAAGAAATATCCAGAAGACTGGGGACACTGGATCAAAAAACAAATGTTGTTATGTCGCGTGCAGCGAACCGAGCAGCAATGACAGGATCAAAAGTGATCCGGCAGGGAACAGGAAGCAGATACAGGATTAACCAGGGAGATGTAAATGCAACCCTGAAAACGACAAAAGCAACATATCAAAATCCAACAGCCGTATTGACTTACAGCGACAGGCATAGAAACTTGTACACATTCGGACAAAAGAACGTGGTAAAGCCTAGGTTTAATATCCGATCATCCAGAGCAGACGCACCGAATCCGCCATTTATAAGCGCGAGTGTAGAAAAATCCAGTGCGTGGACGGCGTTAAACAGAGATCCAAAGCCGTTTATTCGGTCGACAAGAAGTGGAAATACGCTTGTATTGCAGAGAGAAACAAGCGATCGCAGTGCTCCATTGATCGGAAGAAGTGCACCGGCGATTCCACAGATTGTCAAAAATGAAGATACCATGGAAGAATTTCATGAAAAAACAGATCAGATGCTACAGAAAAGAATTGATCACGAGATTGAACAGATTTTAAGAGGTAGAGGATGACAGACATTGAACTGCAGAAAGCGCTTGCGCAGGAATTAAAACAGATGAAATTGAAACGTCTGGATGGAACATTATGGAAGAACTTCCATGTGTACAAGCAGGGAAAACCATATAAGGACGATCTGGACACAGACGAACAGGAGGACTACATCACAGTCGTCATTGCGGATGAGGATACCGATAAGGATGGGAACATGATAGTGGAAATACAGATGATACTCAGTATTTATCTGTATGATGATAAAAACCAGACGGGAGAACTGATGCTTGCGAACTTTATGAATCAGATCGACTACTATCTGCGAGGAAAACGGATTATTGATGGAAAGTACGAAATGGAGCGCGAGGTACATAAAAGGTTTAATCCGGACTGCTATCCGAATTTTTATGAATCTGCCTACATAACGAAATGGAAGCTGCCAGAAATTGATATGAGAGGAATAGGAGAATTGATATGAACCAGATCATGTATATCGGACCGGATGTGAAAGGAGTTGTAAAACGCAACCAGATTTTCACTTATGATCCGAAAGAAGTGAAAGAAAAAGTAAAAAAGATGTACGAACCGGCGGGTGAGCTGTTTGTAAAAATGGAATTTGCACCGGTGCAAAGAAAATCGGTATGCACAGAGGGGACTCTGTTAAATATCACATACAATAATTTCGCCAGAAAACTGGCAGAGTAGGGGGTAAAAAGTGGAAGATTACAAATATGGATTAAAAACAACCAGATCGGCAAATTCTGCGCGCGTGATTGAAAAGGCAACAGTTGCACAGGCAGCAGTAGGGATTGCGCCGATCAATTTGCTGGATGAGCCACAGGCAGCAGTAAACACACCAATCATCATAGAAAACCTTGCAGATGCGCAGGCACTTTTCGGAAAGTGCAGCAACCCGGCATACACCTTATGGCAGACGTATTTTGCGTCACTGAAAAAATATAAGGTTGCGCCGATTGTGCTTGTAAATGTATTAGATCCAGACAATCCACAACATGTCACGGCGGTAGGATCAAAAGACTATACATTGGAAAAAGGCAGTATGAATATCAAAGATGAGGGAATTTTACTGGATTCCATAATCGTTACAAAAGCAGCAGGAGATACACCGGCAAAAATAAATGAAGACTACGTGACTTCTTTTGATTCGAGCGGATATGTAGATGTTGCGGTTACAACAACAGGAAGCCTGAGCGGAGAGAGCACAATCAAGATCGGATACGCAAAGCTGAATCCGGATGGGGTAAAAGCAGCCGACATCATCGGCGGTGTGGACGAAAACGAAAAGAGAAGCGGCATTGAGGTGTTGGATGAAGTGTATATGATGCACAATATCGTACCGGCCATTATCTCTGCACCAAAATATTCCAAAGACCCGGCGGTAGCTACAGCATTGGAAGCAAAAGCGGAACTGGTAGGAGATCTCCTGAATGCCACTGCGGTAGTGGATCTGGAATGTGAAACCACAAAGAAGATTCAGGACGCGAAGACAGCGAAGGATAAGCTGGGTGTGTTTGGTCGTCAGACGGTTATCTGCTGGCCAAAAGTTGTCATGGCGGGATATGAAATCTATGCATCTGCCGAATACTCTGCACATATGCAGTATGCCATGATGCAGAATGCAGGAATTCCGACATCCACAGACAATACCGAGGCAATGATCGAAGGGATCTGTACGGAAGATGGAGAGCGGAAACTCTATACAGAAAAGCAGTGCGCAAATTATCTGATGCAGTATGGAATTGTTTCTTACAAATATCAGAATATGTGGAAGACTATAGGCGAGAATAGTGCAGCGTTTCCGGACGAGACCGCGCAGAATCAGAAGTCGATCAAGGGTGTTGCAATCTGCAACTATCTGGAAAATCGTTTCAAGACAGATTATGCATATCAGATTGGACGAGATACAAAACCTGCAGCCATTAAATCCATAGTAAATGATTTTAATTACATGCTGTCAAAAATGGTTCCGGACTATCTGGCAGGCGGAGAGATGGAATTTCGGGAAGATGAAAATCCGATCGAACAGATTCAGGAAGGATACTCAAAATTCCGTGTCCACTACGCGGATTATCCGACTACAAAAGGCATGGATGCAGAGTTTGTGTGGGATGTGAGCGATTTGGAAAAAGCATTTTACGGAGGGGATAACGAATGAAAGTAGGAATGATTCCAGACAAAACAAGCAATTTTAACCTGTACACGAATACTGCCGATGCAGCAAATCGCATTGTCGGAGTGACAGACAGCATCAATTTGATCGAGTTGGAAAATATGAGTACAACACTGAACTTGGCAGGATTCGCCGGAGAGGTTGATTCTCCGACGGTCGGGCAGTACAAGTCTATTACCATAGAAATTCCGTTTTCGAACACATCAAAGCAGATGCTGGAGGTGGCAGCAAATGACCAGAATCCGATCATCGCGCGGAGTGCACAGGAGTTTATTGATCCGGAAACAGGGAATAAACAGATTGTAAACAGAACTATTACAATCCGTGGATGGACAAAGAAGATCAACTACGGAAAGTTAAACAAAAACGGAAACGGTGAGCCTTCGATTACGAAAGAAACAATCTATTACCAGGATATTATCGATGGGGAAGAAGTTACCTGCATTGATAAATTGAAGGGAACGGTAAAGATCGCAGGAAAAGATATGACCGCGGATATTGAGAATTATATTTAGCAACAAGGTACGAAAACTACTACACTGATAATAAAAGCCTGTTGCGACGTCGCAACAGGCTGAATAAGAAAAGGAGAGAAAAAATGGATGAATCAGTAAAATTGGAAGCAAAAATGGACACAACAAACGAGCAGACGAAGAAAAAGGAGCTGCCACCGCTTGTGGTGACCTTTGAAAAAACATACAAATTCGAAGGGAAAGAGTATGACAAGATTGATCTTTCCGGCATGCGAAAGATGGGCACAACTGACTCACAGGATTTGGACGATGTAATGAGGGCGATGGGGAGAGTTTTGGTTAATAAATTTAGAGATACAATGTACTGCAAACATGTTGCAATGCGCGCGACAAGTCTTCCGGTAGAATTTTTTAACATGCTGTCGATGAAAGATATAAATGAAGTGGAGAATGTGGTGCAATATTATTTTTTAGTTTTATAGGGATCGATGATCTCTCAGAATTAAAAAAACTGACGGTACATATATCCATGAGATTGTGCACGTCATTGCAGTATTTGCGGGAAATGCCGATTGAAGATCTGCTGGAAGTGGCGGATGAGATTATACAAGCGCAAGGAGGCGGCACATAATGGCAAAAAATGTCACATTCAAAACGACGCTGGAAATCGGAGCAAAAAAAGGAACCGGGTACGATGCCATACTAAGCGGATCTGTAAAAAAACTGAATGCAATGGATCGAGTGGCTATGAAAGCCGGAAGAGTGATGCTTGGAACAGGAGTGGCAGCAGGAACTGCGGTAGCTGTTATGGCGGCAAAAGCAAATGAGACATACAGCAACTTTGAGACACAAATGAAAGAACTGCAGGCCATTTCCGGAGCAACTGCAAGCCAGTATGAGCAACAGAAAAAAGCTGCGATGGATGCAGGGCAGGCTACAAAGTTCACGGCTGCGGAATCTGCGGAAGCTATGAAGTATATGGCGCTTGCAGGCTGGGACGTTAATACACAGTTAAAAGCATTAAATCCAATGCTAAAAACAACAGCGGCCACGAATGGAGAATTAAAGACCACATCCGATCTCGTGACAGATTCCATGTCAGCTGTTGGAGTCGGAGTTGAGGGAATGGAAACATACCTTGACAAAGTTGCCATGGCAAACAACAAGGCAAACACAAATGCGGAGCAGTTGCTCCGTTCGCTGGTTAAATCCGGAGGCGCCGCTAAAACGCTGGGCGTATCCATGGACGATTTGATTACAGCCACTGGGGTTCTGGCGAACAACGGAACAAAAGCAGAAGAATCCGGAACGGCCATGAATTCTATTTTGACGCGTATTGTGTCGAATTCGACGGCTATGAAAGCGTTTGACAAGCTGGGCGTAAGTTTGTGGGATGCAGACGGTAAGTTTGTGGGGTTGCGCCAGACACTGCTGAATATAAACGATGCAATGGCGGACTACACGGACGAACAGAAAGCTACAACCATGGCTGCTATTGCCGGAGTACATCGATACAGCCAGTTTGGATACCTGCTTGACTCCGTAAAGGAGAGCACGAAAGACGGTGCATCCGCATGGGATACGCTGGAGAGCTCTATATCAAACAGTACCGGTGCCATGAATAAGATGTACGACACCACAACGGATACGCTGGCAAACGCGAAAGCAATCCGGCAGTCAGCACTTGAGGATATGCAGATCCGGGTAGTGGATACCGTAAGCGATTCGGAAAAAGAGTTTATCCAGTGGGAAGCGGAATTCATCCCGACGGTTACGAAAGATCTGCAAGCCTATGCGCAGGCTCACCAATACGATTTTGCTAACGCAATCGAAAGTGTGGAGGGAACCGTCGAAAAAGCGTATGAGGTTGGATCTTCGGCTGTATCGTTTATCGTAGAAAATAAAACCGCTGTAATTGGAGCGCTGAAAGGTGTGGCTGGTGGAATCCTTGCGATTGATATAGCGGCAAAAGGAGCAAGCGCTGTAAACGGAATAAAAAAGTTTATGGAAACGTTCGGCGGCGCCGGTGGCGGAGTGGCAGGGGTAACACTTGCGGTATCTGCAGCAATTGCAGGATACAATGCTATAAAAGGCGCGATAGACAATGCCAACGAGAAGATGGCACAGAGTAACCTGGAGAATCATTTCGGGAACATACAGCTAAGCCTGAACGAAATTGACCAGCTTGCAACCACCATCATCGGAGAGGATACGATGATGAAAGTGGATGCGCTGAATGAAGCGATGCAGCAAAGCGAAACGTCTCTAGGAAACATCACGGACAGTTTGACGGATGTGGAAAAGAACGCGTGGAAGATCAATGTGGGTTATAGCATGGATAAGGACGATTATCAATCCTACGCTACACAGCTGGACACTTACACGAAGAACGTAGAGCAGTACGCATCCGATAGAGGTTATGAGGTTCATGTTTCGGCTTCGCTTCTTTTTGGAGACGGAAGCAAGCAGGACACGGATATTTCGAACACTTTTAAGGATGCACAGCAGCAGCTTGACACGCTGGGAAATGAATTGCACGACTATCTGTATAACGAGACGAACGGCGCTCTTTTAGATGGGATTATCGATATTGATGAAAATAAGATTGTCGAAGAATACCAGAAGAAGATGCAAAACATTGTTGAAAAGATGAATGCAGCGGAGACGAACGCCCAGTTCGATGCGATTGAAATGAAGTATTCAGGAGCGGATCTGGACTCTAAGGCGTTTAAACAGCTGCAGAAAGAATTGCAGCAACAGGTAAATAACGTGGAAGACAAGGAGGAGGAAGCACTACAAAATACCTTAAAAGGATATGAACTAAAAAAGCAAACGGATAGTTCCTACACAAATGTTCAATTCGAAAAAGATAAAGCAGCGGCATCGGAAGCCTACCACAAGGGCGTGGAAAACGCACAGGTAAAAGCAGCGGATTATACAGTAAATACGGTTGATGATGCATATTCTGGGAAAGTTAAAAAGGCAATGGAGGATGTACAGAGCGTCTACGCTGCCTACACAGATTTAACAAACAAAGAGGCGCAGTCGTTGTGGAAAAACAATCCGGGGCAGGCTCTTGATAATTTGGCAAGAGAAACAAGTGCGATTTACGGAACCGAGATCACGAAAGCAGACAGTAAGGGACTTGGAAAAATTGCGGCGGAAATGAACAGCCAAATAGCCGATCTGGAAGATACCGCACAGCGCTATAAAGATGCCGGGCAGGAAGTGCCGGATGCCGTAAAAGAGGCGCTTGAAGAAATGTATACAATCCAGGGAATGTCGGGAGATTACGATGCTATATCGCAGGGGCTTCTCAGCAAACTTCTCACAAACGAAGATTTTACCGATTTTATCAAACGAACTGGAGACGAATTTACAAAGGCGTATTTCGGAATAGAGAGCGAAGCGAAATCAACATTCTCAAAGGGATATGACATTAGCACGGACATTCGCCTGAACCTTGATACAAAACTGGCAAATATCAATTATTCAAGGGCAGACGCTATGCAGAAAGCACAGAGCTATATCCAGCAAAAGAATGATGCACATCCGATCAATACCAGTACACAGCTGGCACAGGATATTATAAATATCAGCAACGGGAAAATGCCGGGAGCTAAAAAGACCGTACCTTTTACACAAAATGCAAAAGGCGGATTTTACGACAAATACACCATCACATCGCTTGTGGAAGAAGGAAAGCCAGAAGCGGTACAGCCACTGGATGGTTCTAAGCGTGCAAAGGACATCTGGTATACCTCTGGAGCGATGCTGGGGATGTTTGACAGACAGCCGCGCACTATTTTAGCAAACAATCAGCAGGCAGGGCAGCAGCTGATATTTAATCCGACAGTGATTATCCAGGGAAATGCGAAGAAAGCGGATGTGCAGGACGCAATGAGGACAACTTATGGGGATATGCAGAACATGCTGCAAAAAGCAGCAAAGAAGAAAGCGAGAGTGGCATTCTGATGGGAGGATATTATTGGACAACCAAAGAAGGGGACATGTGGGACCTGATCGCATGGAAAGTTTATGGAGATGAGTCACGGACAGACCTTTTGATGAGTGCTCCGCAAAATGCAGAATTTTTGACGACAACAATTTTTTTAGATGGAGTAAAAATCTGGTGTCCGTATTTTGACACAGAAGATCCAGACGTAGAAGAAGAACTGCCGCCGTGGAGGGATACGGAATGAAAAGCGCGATTATCTTAAAATACAACGAGAAGGATGAACAACATAAAATAACGTCAGACATGGAATCGTTTGAGTGGGTGGATAACGCAAGTGGATCGGCTGACACGCTGACACTTACACTTAGAAATGATGGAAAGCAGAAGTGGATGCGTGGATACATGCCGACATCAAAGGATTTTATCCAAGCGTGGATACAGACACAGGACTGGCCGGTAGGCAAAGCCACGCAGAAGGTGTACTGTGGAAAATTTATGCTGGATTCATTAAGCTTTCATGGCTTTCCGGAAACGGTAGAAATATCTGGGTTATCAGTTCCGATTAATACGGGATTTAACGTAACTCAAAGACATAGAACATGGAAAAAGACAACGATTAAAACCATCCTTTCCGCTTTGGCGAAAAATGCAGGGATTCCGCTGCAATTTGACGCAAGCGATCACAAAATAGATAGCATTTCACAAAGCGGAAAGACGGATCTGAGTTTTGCTTTTTCGATTTGCCAGGACTATGATCTTTGTCTGAAAATTTACAACAAAAAAATGGTTGTATATGACCAGACAAAGTACGAAAGAAAGAAAGCAATCACAACGATAAAGCGCACGTCTCTCGGAGGGTCAAACGCATACGAGATCAGCGATCAGCGATCGAAGGAATACAATGCGGTAAAGATCAGCTATACCGGGAAAAACGGAAAGACACTCTCATATACATTTCACAGACCGGGAACGAACGGGAGCCGCGTTATGTATGTAACCGAAAAAGCGGAATCTCTAAAGGATGCAGAATTGAAAGCGAAAGCGGCATTAAGATCGAGCATAAGGGAATGCAGAACGGCAACTATTACGTTGACTGGGAACACGATGTATACAGCAGCGGTAAATGTGAATCTGAAAGATTTTGGAAAATTGGACGGAAAATACTTTATAGATTCTGCGACAAATACAAAAAGCGGAGGAGCTTATACTACGGCACTTACGCTCCATCAGGTTGTTGCAGATTTTTAGGAGGGAAAATGAAACTGTTTTATTGCAAAATTGTTTCTGTAAATTATAAATCAGGAACTGTAAAAATCGTAATACCAGATGCGGATGGACAAGTTCTGGAAGATGTGCCGTTGCTTGCATGGAACTACCACATGCCACAGGACGGAGATACCGTTGCGGTATTAGCGGAAGAATATAATGGGGAAATAGAAAAAGCATTGGTTCTTGGACCGGTGTATTCAGAGACTAATCAGCCGGACGATGGGAAAAAGGGACTGTACTATATTAGCCTACCTGGAGGAGCTGCATTAAGATATGAAAGCACAGAGCAAATAATGAGTATAACAGCACGGACGCTTAGTGTAAAAAATTTGTTATACGACACACTTGAAAAGAAGGAATAAGAATGGGGAAAATCGGAAGTTTTGGAGATGTAACTTTTGAAATTAAAGAAAATGAAAAGGGAGTAAAAGCACTATCTATCCAGGATATGGTAAGGGAGGGAGATGCAACCCATTCGGAGCACCCAAGAGATGGAAAAAAACCATGGCTGGAATTTTCCAATCCGGGATTGGATGAAGTGACGTTTACTATTATTGCGGACGCACAATTTCAGGTAAAACCAAAAAGCATTGAGAAGAAATTGCGAAAATACAAAAATGAGGGTGCAGCAAAATATTTGACGCTGGGTGGATCGAAAGTTGGATCAAACCCTTTTGTAATAACAAAAATGTCGGATGCTTATAAAACCATTATGTGGAATGGCCGTGTGCAGTCAATAACCATGGATATAACATTAAAAGAAAAGCCGACAGCTCACAAAAAGAAAAAAACGGCAAGCAAAAAAAACGATAAAAAAACAAAAACAGCTAAAAGTGCCAAAAAAGCTTCTTACGACATTTATACTGTGAAAAAAGGTGACAGCCTGTGGAAAATAGCAAAGAAATACTATGGAAGCGGTGGGAAATATACAAAAATATATAACGCGAACAAAAACCAGATTAAAAATCCAAACTTAATACGTGTTGGAATGAAATTAAAGATACCAAAGTAGGGAGAAAATATGGACAATGTAGAATTTGCAGGAGAATATTCAAACACAGACAGAAAAATGATTGAAGATAATCTCGGCACTATTGCAAGTACGCCATATGGTTCCGCCCCATATGCAAGAGATATTGGAGTGCATAGAATTGCGCTGCCCACACAATACGCAAAAAACGAATACGCAAGTGAGCTAATAGCGCAAGCGGAGGAGTGGGAAGATCGTGCAGAAGTTACACAGGTAGATGTGGATAATAACGGAAAAGTAAAGGTGGTGATTGCGGATGTCGGCAATTGATATATTGGAAGCACTTCCGGAAATTGATTTAATTAAAGAGGAAGATCTGGACGTGAACCATATAATCGAAGAAATGGTGAATGATTTTGAAACAGATTACGAGGAAAAGAACGGTGAAGAAATAACGTTATATCCAGGAAACTATATAAAACTGCTGATCAATGCGACGGCGGGAATGTTTTCGCAGCTGGCGTATGTGATGCAGGAGAGATATCGACAGAATTTCTTAAAATATTCGCACGGAGCGGCTTTACGAAATCTTGGAGCGTTAGTTGGATATGCAGAAACCGGAGAAGAAAGCGCACAGGCTACCCTACGGTTTACAGTGTCGGAAAAGCAGAACAGGGATATTAAAGTTCCGCAGGGAACATTAGTTACGGCGGGGGATCAGGTTTATTTTGCTACAAACGAAGAAGTTATAATTCTGGCCGGAACAGAACATGCAGACACTGTTGCAACATGCACAGAGACAGGGGATGGGGGAAACGGATACCTTCCGGGCCAAATCAATATAATAGTAAACCCGATAGCTTATGTGGATGGTGTTAAAAACTTAACCGAGTCTGCAGGAGGACGTGGAATATTTAACACTGACGAACTTAGGGAAAATATATACAACTCACCGGATCTGTTTTCCGTAGCAGGACCAGAACCTGAATATATAGAGCTGGTAAAGAGGTACAGCGGTAATATAGTGGACGCGCGGATTGATACGACGGAGGATGCCACTGTAAAAATCTATGTACTATTGCAAAACGGGAATGTACCAGACAAGGAAAAGTTGAAAGACATCTTGAATTACATCATCGACCAGAAAAAGAAGGTAGATACGGACAGAATAGAAATTCTTGCACCAGAGATTGTGGAATACAGCATAGAAGCCACATACTACATATCCTATGATCAAAAAGAAACAGAGACCACCCTAAAAGAAGAAATTGAAGACGCAGTGGAAGAATTCCGAGATCATACGATGGGAAAAATAGGCCGTGCAATCAATCCGAATATGATGGTTGCATACATGAATGCAGCTGGAGCGTCACGAATTGAAATTACATCACCTGTTTACAAAGCGATCGAAAAAAATCAGGTTGCGCATTGCGCGAAAATTGATCTTATATACGGAGGATTGGAAAAGGAGTAGAGGATGTACAAACTGGATGATGAAGATACATTGTATATGTCACTGCCACCTAATCTGCAGAATAAAGACACAAGAAGTCTGAGTGTGGCGTTTGCAAAGCAAATGAAAAAATACCTGGCTTATGCTGATCGGCTGAATGTATGGGGGAATATCGATCATCTTGAGCCAGAGCATTACGATGTGTTCGCTGCTTGTATCGCGGCTCCGTATTACAGATCAGATTTCCCGGATGATAAAAAGTTGAAACTGATAAAACAAAACTATAGTGTTCGAAGGTCCGCAGGGACGCAAACTGCGATAGACGCATTATTGGAAAACGTATTTGACGATGCACGATATATCCCGTGGTATGAATACGGTGGGAAACCATATCATTTCAAAGTGCTGCTATTCGATGTGTTGAAAGAGAACAATATCGAATTGATGAGCAATGCGATGAAAAAGGTAAAAGCAGCGAGATCAATTATGGACGCGGTAGATATAGGGCGCATAGCAACAAACGTAACATATTGTGGGGTTGGAAGCTGCATTGCATCGCATCCTCCGGAGATACGCGAAGGATTTTCGATCAAAGGAGAGGATATTGTATCAAAAATACAATCAGGAGTTGAAACGGTCGGGATAACGAAAGAACCAACTATCAGAGAAAATCTCAAAGAGGCTGGGGAAGATATTTCGGCAGAAAGATATGTAGGAGTAGCGGAAACACAGACGGTAAAACAACCTGTTATTTGCGAGAACTGCACAGAACGCTCAACTATACAACAGGCTATAGCAAGTAATATACAAGTTGATAGCATACACAAAAATGTAATAAAAGAACAGGAGGGATAAAATATGCCACAACCATTTGAAAGCGCCGTGATGACAAACAATGGCGCAGCATTGCTAACCAGAGCACAGGCAGGCGAAATTAAAATCGAATTTACCCGTATGGTGGTTGGGAATGGAACTTATTCGGCAAGCGAAAAAACACTTGCAAAATTACAGCAGGCAACAAAGCTGAAATCACAGAAAAACAGCTATACACTATCGGACATTGATGTCTATAGCAACCACTCTGTTAAGGTCACAGGGCTCATAACAAACCAGGACCCGGCATCTCATAAAACACTGGTAACGGAAGGATACTATATTAATGAAATCGGGCTTTACGCAAAGCCTTCCGGCGGCGCATCCGATACGGAGGTGCTGTATTCCATTGCAATAACTTCCGGGTCAAACGGCGACTTCATGCCGCCTTACAACGGTTACAATCCGGCACAGATTACGCAGGATTACTTTGCCACCGTAAACAATAGTGCAGAGGTAACTATTAACACAGCGGGAGCCGCGCTTCTCGCGGAGGACGCGAATAAACTCCGCGATGACACCACGAAAATGAAATGCAAGATCGGCATTGATAATGGTCTGATTTATGTTCAGGCCATAAGCGAATAAGGAGGATAAGAGCAAATGGAAATTGGAGAGAAAATTTACGTGGCCGACAAAGAGACGCAGGACAAGATTTACAATATTCTTGCGGCAGAACCGGTGTGGGGGTTCGTTGAGCACATGGATATTAAAAGCCCTTCCGCTAGAGTAACAGCTATCGGGCTGAATAAGAATTACAAAAATGTTACCAGAAACGGAAGTACCGGCATTGTTTCGCTGAACGACTGGGCGGATCATCCGGTTATCAAGGCCAACAAGCCTTATATGGTAAAAGCGGACGGAACACCGGACTACCGCCTCATGGAAACAGACTACACCAAGAAACCTAATGGAACCACTTCTGATGTGTCTAACACATCATATAATGGCGGCGCTTTCGCTTGGTTCCCTAAGATTTACAAGTATGAAAAGATGGAGGGTAACGATCGTACCGTATTATTCTCTATGAGCGCAAGAGACGGTTATGAGCCTAACGGATTCATTGATCCTTCAAACAATGTTCTGGAAGGCGTTTGGCTGCCTATGTTCTATGGTTCCAGACTTGGAGCAGACGGATCAACTCCTAAGATGGTAAGTTTAGCAGGATTACAGCCGTCGTATAATACAAATGCAAATCAAGAGCGCACAGCCCTGCAGAACTTCTCCGCAAGAGCGCAGTTCCTTGGAGGCCCTATCGTGGAGACAATCATTGATTTTTTAATCATGATTTCCGGAACAACGGATTTACAGATGGCATTCGGGAATGGAAATTGTAGCGGATATGACGCATCACAGGCACCTACATATGGTGTAAAACAGAACGCCGTTGTGAGTGGCGGGCAGTTCTACGGAACAGACGACGGAAAGAGCCTGAATAAGATTTTTCACAGCATCGTTCTTGGAAGTTATCAGCAGTGGATGAGAGATCCGTATGAGATTGTTGTAAACGGACGCGTGAAGGTAAGCAAGAACTACACCTATGATTTAACAGGCGCAACTTACAGCGATACCGGAATAAATGTACCAAATAATATGACATGGGACGGGAACAATAATGCGTTGGATTATCCAACAGAATACAGGACGGTTTTAGGATACGGAGCGATTCCGGCCGGAGAAATGAAAGGAGGAAGTACCGCAACTGGGGGCTGCGATGGTTTGTGGAGACATAATCCATCGACTACGTTCACGGCGGTCGCCCGTCGCTTCGGTCATTGCACCTACGGTTTGATTACGGGCCCGCGCGCCCGCGATTGGGGCGTTGCTGCCGGGAGTGCGGCCTGGAACGTCTCTGCCGCCGATCTTCTTTTACCACCTGTCGGCGTAGCCGTTTAGGGGGCCTGGGGGTACGCGTAGCGTAATTCCCCCAGAAGTAGAAAATTTATAGGTTCTACATAAATAACAGGGGAGGGAGCAGGCGTCACTTTGGGCGGTCGCCCTTCGCTTCGGTAATTGCAACAACGGTTTGATTACGGGCCCGCGCGCCCGCAATTGGAACAATGCTGCCGGGAATGCGAACTGGAACATCTCTGCCGCCTTTATTCTATCCAATACTGGAAGATAGACATAAAGCCTTGCGCCTTTCCTACACCACTGACGGTTGAGACACCGTTATATCCGCAATTATTTGTTTGGTGAGTGAAAATTAACTCGATACAGGGCGAGTAGCAAAGCGGTCGCACCTGCTATTCGTAGGGGATAGAAGAAAAAATGTCTTATAGGAGTACAAATTTTTGAAAAAGTACAAATATCTGTATCAAAGAATGCTGGATGAAAACATCATACGTAAGGCATATAAGAAGTTGCGAAAAGGAAAGGCCAAACGGAAAGAAATTATCGCAATAGATGCAAACCTCGATATTGAAGTTGCAGCAATGCAAAGGATGATCGAGAACACAAAGCCGCCAGACGTACCGGTCGAAAATCCGGAGCTGGCATACAAACCGTGTAAACGGACACCAAAGATTATCTTTGAGCATGGAAAGAAAAGGAAAATATACATGCCGGAAATACACGAACAATGGCTGCATCATATCATCGTGCTTATATTGGAGCCGATCATAACAGCCACTTCATATCGGTATTCATGCGGCAGTTTTCCAAAGCGGGGAGCACACTATGGAAAGAAATTTATCATGAAAATATTGAGAAGCGGTAAAGGTATAAGAAACTTCGGGAAGATCGACATCCGACATTTTTATGACAATATCAGAATCAATATCCTGATGAAAGAGCTTGCTATCAGAATAAAGGATAACTGGTTTTTGTACATCATCCGGCTGTGCTTAAAGGGATTCAAGAAAGGGATTCCATTAGGATTTTATATATCACAATGGCTTGCAAATTACATCTTAGAGCCGCTTGATAAATTTATTACAGAGAAGCTGGGCTTAGATAAGTTCGTCCGGTACATGGACGACATGATATTTTACGACAATGCCAAGAAAAATCTGCAGAGAGCAATTGCTGAAATCAGGATCTTTATCGGACACAGGTACCGACTGAAACTGAAAGACAATTATCAGGTATGCCGTTTCTTTTACGAAAGCAAGAAAAGGGAAATCGGCAGACCGCTTGATTTCATGGGCTTTCAGTTTTACAGAAACAAAGTCATTCTTCGGAAAAACATTATGATAGCAGCGACCAGAATGACAAAACGGCTTGCGAAAGCAAAAGCAGTAGGCAGGGGCTATTATGCGAAACATGTTAAATCTATGCTTAGTTACGTGGGCTGGTTTGATTGTACAAACACTTACGATTGCTACACTAAATATGTCAAGCCGCTTGTAAACATAGGCAAGCTAAAAAAGATAGTATCAAAATTAGATAGGAGGAAAAATCGAAATGAAACAGTGGAAAAAAGAACGTTGCAGTACGCGACCTAAGGAACTGGAGCTTATCGCGCATGGTGTATATATGCAGCGCCGGAACATTGAGGCGGTAGAACATGAAGCCACAGAAGAAATGGAAGAATACACCGACTATGTGTGCGATAGTAGAGAAATTACCGAATCGGAGTACGAAATGCTCAAGAGCATTGAAAGCATCAATACCGATAAGGCAATCGAAGAATACACATTGCAGCTTATGCAGGAAGGAGCGATCTAACGATGAGTACATTAGCATTAGTATTTAAGAGACTTTACTCAAAGGGAGAGATAACGAAAGAAGATGTTGCAGAGAGAGTAAAAACCGGGAAGATCACAAAGGCTGATTACAAGTATGTAACGGGAGAAGATTATGCATCATGAACATATAGATCTGATACAGGTTGCGGATTTGCAGAACGATATTATAAAAATGCAGTCCGATGTGATTGATAAGCTCTACAGACAATTGTGCCAAATTCTGCCGGCAAGCGCACTTGATGTATTGCCACTCTATACTATGCAGACGGCGGCAGACGAACGAAAGAAATTGGAAACCGAATATGGTGAATAAAAGGAGGAACAGAAAGATGAAACAGGCATTATGTACGATGATTGGATTGATTGGATCAGCGATTGCAGCAACATTTGGGGGATGGGATACAGGATTGATTACACTGGTTATATTTATGGCGCTGGACTATGTATCTGGGCTTGTGGTGGCTGGGGTATTCCATGCTAGCACAAAAACAGACACAGGAGCACTGGAAAGTCGAGCAGGATGGAAAGGCTTATGCCGAAAATGTATGACACTTGTGTTTGTCCTGGTGGCGTACAGATTAGATTTGGTTATAGGGGTAGATTACGTAAGAGATGCGGTGATTATTGCATTTATTGCAAATGAGACAATTTCGCTGGTTGAAAATGCTGGGTTAATGGGAGTTCCACTCCCGAAAGTGATCAATAATGCAATCGACATCCTGCAGAGAAAAGGAAGTGATAAACATGGCAATTAAGGCAAAAACGTTGCTGGCGAACAGGAAGAACTATGGAAACAAGAGAAGTCTGTCAACGGTCAAATACATAGTTATCCACTATACAGCCAACGATGGCGATCACGATGAGAATAATGCGAACTACTTTAGCAAAAATGTGGTAAAGGCAAGTGCACATTATTTTGCGGATGACGACTCGTACACAAAATCTGTCCCGCTATCATATGTTGCATGGTCTGTCGGGGGGAAGAAATACCCGAATTGTAGCAAGACAGGAGGCGGAAAATACTATGGCAAGTGCACAAATGCAAACTCCATCAATATCGAGTTGTGTGACACTGTAAAGGACGGAAAAATTATGGCCAGCAAGCAGACGGCCGCGAATGCGCTTACGAAGAAACTTATGAAAAAATATGGAATTGACAAAGCACACGTGATCAGGCACTTTGACGTGACGGGAAAGCCGTGCCCGGCATATTGGGTGGATGATGCAAAATGGAAAAAAGAATTTTGGAACAAATTATAATACAAGGGGCGGCGAAAGCTGCCCCTTATTTTGCGCGTTAAGCTAAAGGGAGAGGTGGTGGAAAGATTTGACAGAGCGTGTGAAAGTGCCGGTATAAGTAAAGCTGCGCAGCTAACGAAAATGATGTTGGAGTTTGCGGAAGAAGAAAATATGTAAAAGCACGTAAATTAATTTTTGCTTAATTAAAAAAACAGAATTAAAAGGACTTAAAACGAATTGTCAGATAATAGTGGTATACATGTGGGTTACAAAAAATGCCGAAAACCGCAGAAATAAGCGAATAAATTTTAAGCAAATGTTAAGATAATATCTCTCGACTGTTTATAAATTCTCATTTATAATAGGTCTATCAATTATTTTTTCAGCAGGTTTGTACGAAGGGAAAACATATGAAATTATTAACATTTACAATACCGTGTTACAATTCACAGGATTATATGCGTCACTGCATTGAATCGATTCTTCCGGGAGGGGAAGATGTGGAGATTTTGATTGTGGATGACGGATCAAAGGATGATACCGCTGCGATTGCAGATGAATATGCCGAAAAATATCCAACGATTGTAAAAGCAATTCATCAGGAGAACGGGGGACATGGAGAAGCTGTGAATGCGGGAATCCGCAATGCAACCGGTTTATATTTTAAGGTAGTGGACAGTGATGACTGGGTAGACTGGAACGCTTATCAGGCGATTCTTGCAAAGCTTAGGGAGATTGCAGGGGGAAGTGTGGCACTTGATATGCTTCTGGCAAATTATGTATATGAGAAGGAAGGGGCAAAACACAAGCGGGTCATGCGTCAGACCGGTTTTCCGAAAGATCAGATCTTTACCTGGAGTGATGTGCGGCATTTTTATAAAGGACATTACATACTGATGCATTCCGTGATCTACCGTACAAAACTTCTCCGGGAATGTGGACTTGAACTGCCGAAACATACTTTTTATGTGGATAACATTTATGTATATAAGCCATTGCCGCATGTGCGGACGATGTATTATATGGATGTGGATTTTTACCGTTATTTTATCGGAAGGGAGGATCAGTCCGTCAATGAGAAGGTGATGATCAGCCGGATAGACCAGCAGATCCGTGTGAATAAGATCATGATTGACGATGTGGATCTGAATAAAGTGTCCAATTATAAATGTCGGCATTATATGATAAACTATCTGGAAATTATCACGGTTGTCACGACGGTTATGCTGCTGCGTTCCGGTACAGAAGAAAACCTTGAGAAAAAGCGTGAATTGTGGCGATATATCAAAAACAAGGATATCGGCCTGTTTCACCGCCTGCGCAGAGGCATTATGGGACAGACCATGAATCTGCCGGGAAGAAGCGGAAGAAAAATTTCGGTTGCGGCATATCGTCTGTCGCAAAAAGTGGTTGGATTTAATTAAAAAAGTTTACTGTCTTGTCACCTGTAAAGATATGTGCTATACTGCATGTCAAACACTATTGAAATATACATACAGAAGGTGGCAAAAATGAAAACAGATATTCTGATCGTGGGAAGTGGATGTTCCGGTTTATACTGTGCATTAAATCTTCCGCGGGAGAAACAGATTACAATTATTACAAAGTCAGATGTTAAGAGCAGTGATTCTTACCTTGCACAGGGAGGAATCTGTATGCTTAAGGATGACAGTGATTATGACAGTTATTTTGAGGATACGATGAAAGCGGGACATTATGAAAATGACCGGGAATCCGTATCGATTATGATCCGTTCGTCACAGGATGTGATTCATGACCTGATCGGATTTGGCGTGGATTTTGCCCATGACGAGAATGGCAATCTTGCATTTACCAGAGAGGGAGCACATTCGGACAAGCGTATCCTTTTTCATGAGGATATTACAGGAGAAGAAATTACAAGCAAGCTGCTTGCAGCTGCCCGCAAGTGTCCGAATATTACCATATTGGAAAATACCAGGATGGTAGATATTGTGACGAAGGATAACTGCTGTTACGGAGCTGTAATCCGCAGGGAGGACGGTACAATTGAAACGGTGGAAGCGGAGCATACCGTCTGGGCATGTGGAGGAATCGGAGGATTATATCGTCATTCGACCAATTTCCGTCATCTGACCGGAGATGCCCTTGCACTTTCCATCAAACATGGAATCCGTTTGAAAGATGTGAATTATGTACAGATTCATCCGACCACATTCTATTCGCCGGACGAAGAGGAACGCAGTTTTCTGATTTCGGAATCTGTCCGCGGAGAAGGGGCAAAGCTTTATGACAAGAATAAGAAACGGTTTGTCAATGAGCTGCTGCCGCGTGATCTGCTGGCAGAAGAAATTTATAAGCAGATGGCAAAAGATGGAACAGATCATGTATGGGAAGATCTGCGTACCATTCCAAGAGAAGAATTGATGGAACATTTCCCGAATATTGTGGAACATTGCCGTGAAATGGGGTATGATGTAACCAAAGAATGCATTCCTGTGGTACCGGCACAGCATTATTTCATGGGTGGGGTATGGGTAGATCACGAAAGCCATACGTCCATGGAACGTCTGTATGCTGTGGGAGAGACGGCATGTAACGGAGTACACGGAAAAAACCGTCTGGCAAGTAATTCTCTGCTGGAAAGCCTTGTATTTGCAAAACGGGCGGCAAAGCAGATGAGTGAGCAGAAGGAAAAGATTTCCACAGCACCGGAACTGTTTGCGGCAATTGACCGGAGTATCTATGCGGATGCCGCAGCACTGGCGAGCCGGTATCATGAATATGTACGGGAAGCGATTATCGCGGCAGATGCAAAGATGCAGCAGGTACAGGATGCAAGGACAAAAGCAACGGTTGCATTTCGCAAGCAGTGTGCACAGGTCGGATAAAATAAAATAAGAAAATCAGGAGAGAGAGATGTACGATCAGGTAACTTTAAAATTAAATGTAGATCCATGGATTCTCAGTGCTTTAAAAGAAGATATCACAAGTGAGGATGTCTCCACAAACAGTGTCATGCCTCATCCACAGGCAGGAGAAGTGGATCTTATCTGCAAAGAAGATGGCATTATATGCGGGTTGCAGGTATTCGAGAGAGTGTTTACACTTCTCGATGAAAATACAACCGTTGAATTTTTGGTGCAGGATGGAGCAGAAGTTCATAAGGGACAGCTTATGGCAAAAGTGCATGGCGATATTCGGACCCTTTTATGCGGAGAGCGTACCGCACTGAATTATCTGCAGCGTATGAGCGGAATTGCAACCTACACACATTCCGTGGCAGAATTATTAAAAGGAACTGGAATCAAACTTCTGGATACCAGAAAGACAACACCAAACAATCGTATTTTTGAAAAATATGCAGTAAGAATCGGTGGTGGAAATAACCACAGATATAATCTTTCCGACGGGGTATTGCTGAAAGATAATCATATCGGAGCTGCAGGCGGAGTAAAAGAAGCGATTGCTGCTGCAAAGGAGTATGCACCGTTTGTCCGTAAGGTTGAGGTAGAAGTAGAAAATCTGGATATGGTAAAGGAAGCTGTGGAGGCAGGTGCGGATATTATCATGCTGGATAATATGGACACCGATGCGCTGAAAGAAGCCATCGCCTATATTGACGGACGGGCAGAGATTGAAGTTTCCGGAAATGTGACGAAAGAAAATATTGCAAGACTGACCGGGCTTGGCATAGATTATGTTTCCAGCGGAGCACTGACACATTCGGCTCCGATCCTGGATATTTCTTTGAAAAATCTGCATCCGGTAGAAAATTAAAGAAGGTGGGATTCCAGAAATGAGCGGGGAAGAAAGGCGTGGAAAAATTATACAGGCACTAAAAAATAGTGACAAAGCAGTTTCTGCCACGACACTGGCAAAAGAATTTGACGTGAGCAGACAGGTCATTGTGCAGGATGTTGCACTTCTTCGGGCAAATGGAAAAAATATATTTTCGACCAACCGGGGGTATCTGATACAGGAAGATGAGGAGACAACCCGTGTATTTAAGGTACAGCATGAAGATGATGAGGTTGAAAAAGAGCTGACAACGATTGTGGATCTCGGAGGAACCGTTGAGGATGTATTTGTATATCATAAGGTATACGGAGTGCTTCGGGCAGAGATGAATATCAAATCCCGTATGGATATCCGCAATTATATGGAGGAGATCCGTTCCGGGAAATCCAGTCTGCTGAAAAATGTTACTTCCGGATATCATTATCATACGGTCCGGGCGGAACGCGTGGAAATTCTGGATATGATTCAGGAGGAATTGCAGAAGAAGGGGCTCCTTGCAAAACTACAGGACTATGAACCTGTTGATTTTTGGGGACAGAATAATTATAATGAGTAAATGACTACTATTGTGATTATTGATAAGAAGTCAGAGAAAGAATAAAAAGGAGAAGGATGGAATGAGCGACGAGTTTACAACAAACGAAAACGGTTCCGGAACACCGGAGGAAACAAACTTTCAGGATTATACGGCACCGGAAAATGAGATCGTACAGAATGAAACATCACAGATGACGCAGGAACAGCCGGAGACTTCTTATGGAGCAACATCGGCAGAGGAAAATCCGCAGCCGGACAATACGGCATATGCGTATGGACAGACTGCGTACCAGCAGGCATATCAGAGTGAACAGTCACAGCCGAATGCATATCAGCAGGCATATTACGGACAGACACAGGCAAAGGGAACAGGAACAGGATTTGGAATTGCCTCACTGGTTCTTGGAATTTTATCTGTTTTTACATTTGCATGCTGCATTAATTATATTCTGGCAGTGCTTGCGATTATTTTCGGTATTGTGCAGATTGTAAAGAACGAGAAAAAGGGGCTGGCGATTGGTGGAATTATTACAGCAGTGATTTCGATTGTTCTTGGGATTGCCGTTTCGCTTTATGCTGTGAATATTGCGGAAAAAATGCAGGACCCGGACAGTCCGTTTTATCAGTATTTTGAAGAGTATGAGCAGAAACTGGAAGAAGGAAAGAGTTCTTTCTAGCCGGGAGTTATAAAAAGGAGAACCTGTTTTACAGGTTCTCCTTTATTCGTATATCGATGTCTGTGTAGTGGAATTCTTCGCAGGAGATGCCCTCAATCAGATAACGGGAGAGCAATTCTACCGGAAGGTATCCCTGCTTGTATGGCTGCTGGCAGATGGTAGCAGTGATAATGCCATCATCGAGCAGTTTTTTTGTGGAAGGAACACAGTCGTAAGTAAAGATACGCATGGCATCGATCCGGCCGCTTTCGACTGCGGCACGGCATCCGCCTGCTACACCGCCGGCTGCAAAATACAGCACATTGATTTCGGGGTGTGAAGCCAGCATTTCTTTGACTTTTTCATAACTTTCATTATCATCATCATGATTTTCTATTGTTTCCACGATATGAATACGTTCGCCCTTTTCGGAAAGCGTTGAAGTGAAACCCTCGATACGATCGGAGTGACAGAGTACATGTGACGAACCGGTTACAATACCAATATGAATTTCCCCGAATGTCATCAGAGAAACCAGTCCGGCAGCAGTCTGTCCGGACAGGCGGTAATTACTTCCGACATATGCGATCCTGCGGGACAGAATATCGGTGTTTACGGTAATGACCGGAATGTTCATTTCTGTGAGGCGGTCGATTTCCGCGGCAATATATAAAGAATTGAATGGTGCGATAACTAATCCGTTGATGCCTTCCGTAAGCAGTGCTTCCATGGTATTAAACTGTTCGGTCTCATCAAATGGAACCTGACGGATAAGAACGGTGAAATTATAGGCAGATAATTCTTTTGCCTTGGCATTTACGCCTTCAAGGACTTCACTGAAAAAAGGATTGGAATCGGGAAATAAAATAACACCGATTTTTAAATTCTTTTTCTGTGCAGCAAGCATCAGTCCTGCTTTGTTGGGTTTATAGTTTAATTTTTCTGCAATTTCACGTACACGGGCTGCAGTATTGGCATTGACGGAACCACGGTTGTTCAGTACACGGTCAACCGTACCGCGTGAAACACCTGCCAGTTCAGCAATCTGTTTTATAGTGGCCATGTCGTTCCCCCTTGTTGAATTTTTCCTGGATAACTCTTACAAGGGTAGCATTGATAAGGTAAAATGTCAATTGAAATACAGAAAATGTGTGCGTGCACGACAAGAGCGGGGAAAGTTACTGTACGCTTTCCACAAAATAAGCGCAACCGGTTTGGGAAAAATTACGAAAAAGAGAAAAAATTTTGGAAAACAGTTGAAAATATCAGCGCATCGTTGTAGGATATGAGTAGAAACGTGCACGGGCACAAAAAATAACATTTCAGAATTGAGGGTTATCATGAATTACATAGGAATTGATCTGGGAACTTCTGCTGTTAAACTTCTTTTGATGGAGGGCAGTGGAAAAATTTTAAAGATCGTCAGTCGTGAATATCCAATCTGCTTTCCAAAACCGGGATGGTCGGAGCAGAATCCGTATGACTGGTTTACACAGTCAATGGATGGACTGAAGGAATTGCTGGATGGTACAGACAGGAGTCTGGTAGCCGGCATCAGCTTTGGCGGACAGATGCATGGACTTGTAGCACTGGACGATAAGGATGAAGTGATTCGTCCGGCAATTCTCTGGAACGACGGAAGGACGACAAAAGAGTGCGATTATTTAAATCAGGTAATTGGGAAGGAACGTCTTTCTGCATACACAGCCAATATTTCATTTACCGGATTTACTGCGCCGAAAGTACTCTGGATGAAAAACAATGAACCGGAGAATTTTGCAAAGATTCATAAAATTATGCTGCCAAAGGATTATCTGGCATTTCGCCTGAGCGGCAATTACAGTACGGATGTATCGGATGCGTCCGGAACACTGTTCTTTGATGTAAAGAATCGCTGCTGGTCAGAAGAAATGTGTGAGATCTGCAGTATTAAAACAAGCTGGCTTCCAAAAGTATACGAAAGTTATGAAGAAGTTGGAACGCTGCTTCCGGAACTGGCGAAGGAACTCGGCGTATCGGATCAGGTAAAAATTGTAGCCGGAGCCGGAGACAATGCGGCAGCAGCTGTGGGAACCGGAACCGTTGGAGATGGTGCATGTAACATTTCTTTGGGAACGAGCGGAACCGTATTTATTTCTTCCGATAAATTCGGAGTGGACGAAAATAATGCACTGCATTCGTTCGACCATGCGGATGGAAGTTATCATCTGATGGGCTGCATGCTTTCCGCAGCATCCTGTAATAAATGGTGGATGGATGATATTATCGGCACAAAGGATTATGGCGCAGAACAGGAAAATATTACGAAGCTTGGAGAAAACCATGTATTTTTCCTTCCATATCTGATGGGGGAGCGGTCTCCGCACAATGATCCGAATGCAAGAGGTACTTTTATCGGTCTGACCATGGATACTACCAGAGCGGATATGACACAGGCGGTACTCGAAGGTGTGGCATTTGCCTTAAGAGATTCTTTTGAGGTGGCACATTCACTCGGCATTCATATTGCCCGTACCCGTATTTGCGGTGGAGGAGCAAAGAGTCCGCTGTGGAAAAAGATTGTGGCAAATGTGCTCAATATTCCGGTAGATATTCCGGAAAATGAACAGGGACCGTCAATGGGTGGCGCAATGCTTGCAGCAGTAGCTTGTGGAGAATACCCGACCGTCCGCGATGCAGCAGAGGCAATTGTAAAACTGACCGATACGGTAGAACCGGAACCGGAGCTTGCAGCAAAATATGAAGAGCGTTATCAGAAGTTCCGTAAGATTTATCCGGCATGCAGGGATCTGTTTTTGGAACTTGCAAAATAAAATTATATCATCGTATCTAACAAAAAATTAAAATGATTACATACAACAAGGAGGCAAAATCATGATTAATATTCCAGAAGTAAAAGTAGGTATCGTTGCAGTCAGCCGTGACTGTTTCCCGGAGTCTCTTTCCGTAAACCGCAGAAAGGCGCTGATCAAAGCATATACAGACAAGTATGATGCAAAGGATATTTATGAGTGTCCGGTCTGCATCGTAGAGAGTGAAATTCATATGGAGCAGGCGCTGGCAGATATTAAAGCAGCAGGATGCAATGCGCTGTGTGTATACCTTGGAAACTTCGGACCGGAAATTTCCGAGACCATGCTTGCAAAATATTTTGATGGACCAAAGATGTTTGTTGCAGCAGCAGAGGAGTCCCAGAACAATCTGGTTCAGGGACGTGGAGATGCATACTGCGGTATGTTAAATGCAAGTTACAACTTAAAACTTCGCAATGTCGGTGCTTACATTCCGGAATATCCGGTTGGAGATGCAGAGGATTGCGCAGATATGATTCACGACTTTTTACCGATTGCAAGAGCAGTGGAAGGACTTGCAAACTTAAAAATCATTTCCTTTGGACCAAGACCAATGAATTTCCTTGCATGCAATGCTCCAATCCAGCAGCTTTATAATCTGGGTGTGGAAATTGAGGAAAATTCAGAGCTGGATCTGTTTGAGGCATTCAACAACCACGCAGGAGATCAGCGTATTCCGGAGGTTGTTGCAGATATGAAAGCAGAACTCGGTGAGGGAAACAAAAAGCCGGAGATTTTAGAGAAACTTGCACAGTATGAACTGACACTGCTTGACTGGATTGAGGCGCACAAAGGTTCCCGCAAATATGTTGCAATTGCAGGAAAATGCTGGCCGGCATTCCAGACACAGTTTGGATTTGTTCCGTGCTATGTCAACAGCCGTCTGACCGGAAGAGGTATTCCGGTATCCTGCGAGGTAGATATTTACGGCGCACTGAGTGAGTTTATCGGCACCTGCGTGAGCGAGGATGCTGTCACACTGCTCGACATCAATAACTCCGTTCCGAAGGATATGTACAAAGAGTCGATCGAGGGCAAGTTTGACTATACACATAAAGATACATTTATGGGATTCCATTGTGGCAATACCTGTTCAAAGAAGCTGGCATCCTGTGAGATGAAAAACCAGATGATCATGGCAAGAAGCCTTCCTGTCGAAGTAACAAACGGTACCCTTGAGGGAGATATTGCACCGGGCGATATCACATTCTACCGCCTGCAGTCCACTTCCGACAATAAGCTGCGCGCGTATGTGGCACAGGGAGAAGTCCTTCCGGTTGCAACCCGTTCGTTCGGAAGCATTGGCGTATTTGCCATTCATGAGATGGGACGTTTCTACCGTCACGTTCTGATCGAGAAGAATTATCCGCATCACGGAGCGGTTGCATTCGGACATTACGGAAAGGCTCTGTTTGAGGTATTTAAGTATATTGGGGTTCCGATGGAGGACATCAATTACAACCAGCCGGCATCTCTGCCTTATCCGACGGAGAATCCGTTCGCATAAAGAAAAATAATATGGAAATAAGCACCAGCTTGGGCCTGTAGATGTCTGCAGGTTAAGCTGGTGCTTTTTAAAAGGGAGTTTCATCCCAAAGATACCCAGTGAAACAGGAAAACTAAAATCATTTGGTAGGTAATTCATCCGGCAGCAATACAGAAAATGACAACAGTACAAAGTAAAAATTCAGATTTTCAAAAAAAGAAAAAGTATGGTATTATAAAACCGGCATCACGGATGCCGGTTCTATAATAAAAATCTGAGGTGATTGTACAATGAAACAGGAAAATTATATACGTGGCATGATAATGATCATTTTGTCGGCATTCTTTTTTGCGTGTATGAATGTGAGTGTGCGGCTGGCGGGAGATCTGTCGTCCGTACAGAAAAGTTTTTTTCGGAATCTGGTAGCTGCATTTTTTGCGGCAATTATTCTTATCAAAAATCATACAGCACCTAAGGTGGAAAAAACACAGTGGGGTTCACTGTTTTTACGCTGTGCATTTGGGACACTTGGAATTCTTTGTAATTTCTACGCGATTGATCACCTGCTGGTGGCAGATGCTTCTATTTTAAATAAATTATCTCCCTTTTTTGCAATTATTTTTTCCTTCCTGTTATTAAAAGAAAAGATAAAACCAGCTCAGGCAATGTGCGTTATACTGGCATTTGTCGGCTGTTTGTTTGTGGTAAAACCGGGGTTTGAAAATGTACATCTGATCCCTGCGCTTATTGGCGTATGCGGAGGACTGGGTGCAGGAATCGCATATACAATGGTGCGGAAGATGGGTACACACGGAGTAAAGGGACCGGTCATTGTGTTTTATTTTTCCTGCTTTTCCTGTATTATTGTGATACCGTGGATCGTATTTCATTATCAGCCGATGTCACTGCGGCAGTTGTTGACGCTGCTTCTTGCGGGACTTTTTGCAGCGGGAGGACAGTTTACGATCACCGCAGCATATACCTATGCACCCGCTGGAAAAATTTCTATTTTTGATTATTCACAGATTATTTTTGCAACATTACTTGGATTTCTTTTATTCGCGGAGATTCCGGATCGATACAGTCTGATAGGATATGGATTGATCATTCTGGCTTCACTGGGAAATTTTCTGTATAACTGGAAACACAAAGATTAAAGGAGTATTCACATGTCGATTATTTCATTTCGGTGTCATACAACCATTCATCTGGCACCATTGGTAAATCAGGAAACCATTCATCAGGATATGGATAGGGGACAGCAGCTTATGTCAAGGATCAATCAGGGAATCCTTAGGGAGATAAAGCCAAAAAATCCACTGGTTGAATGGTATTACTGGAAGGACAAACACACAGTTTCGGATGTCACAGAGCATAGTTTGTTTAAGATGGCGCAGGGGATGCTGTCCCCCGTGGAAAATGATAATTACCGGTTGGAAGAGATCGAAGAATTAAATAATGCATGGGCTGTTTATGATAAAAAACTGAACACATTTTTTGCGTTTGACCCGGCAATTACGACATTGCAAAAAGATGAGAAGCGAAACCGTGTGCTGGTAGTCTGTGAAGACAAGGAACGCGGGCTGATTGATGTTATTGAAGCGGGAGCTCTGCTGCTTGAGTGTCTGCGTGCATTTACAGGGATAGAAGAACTTTGCTTTCTTCCGGTCAACCCGGACTACTATATATGGACAGGGACGGTGACAGGGATTGACGGATTGAAGATGCGCAGTAATGGATATGCCGGTACCTGGCTGCTTCTGCAGAGTGAAAGCCAGGTGAAGAAATTGCGGATGCTTGCAACCATTTACAGTATGGATTATCCGAATCTGGTAGATTCGGATGAACTGGCACGCAGACTGGCAAAGGAGGAAGCCGCAGGGCAGTGCATCCGAAGCAGGCATGGGATCGTGCTGTTTACGGAAGAGGGACTTGTGTATATGGATGGAACAAATCCGGACAATGACTGGGAACTGAAGTATCCGATTTATGAGAATGACTGTTATTATGAGATGCTGAGATTTGCTTACCGGAAACAGGTATCCGGGGAACTGGAAAATTACTGTGCATGGAAAGCCTGGCTGAACAAGGATTTTACTTGACATCTGAAAGAATCATTACTATACTTAAAACCAAAGGTGAAAAACGAAGACGAAGACAGTAACTGTGATAGGAAAGTCAAAGAGAGTTGGAACAGGTGAGAGCCAATACGAGTAATATGACAGTGAAAATCACTTCCGAGTTGCGGATCGAAATCCCAGGAGAGTAGAGTTCGACGTATTTCCAGCGTTATGGGAACGAAGTATGCAAATCCTTTTTGAATAAGGGATTTAAGTACATGGTAATCAGGTGGTATAACGTGACCCCGCGTCCTAATTACTGGACGTGGGGATTTTTTATTTCAGAATCATAAATGCAGGAGGAAAATATGTACAACAAAGTAGATACCAATATGAACTTTGTCGATCGCGAAAAAGAAACGGAAAAATTCTGGCGCGAAAATGATATCTTCAAAAAATCCATGGAGAACCGTAAGGAAGGCGAGACTTACACATTTTATGACGGACCGCCTACGGCAAACGGAAAACCACATATCGGACATGTAGAGACACGTACCATCAAGGATATGATTCCAAGATTCCAGACCATGAAAGGAAAGTACGTCCCACGGAAAGCCGGATGGGATACCCACGGTCTTCCGGTAGAGATTGAAGTGGAGAAACTTCTTGGACTGGATGGAAAGGACCAGATTGAAGCGTATGGTCTGGAACCATTTATTAAAAAATGTAAAGAATCTGTATGGAAATATAAAGGAATGTGGGAAGATTTCTCAAATACCGTAGGTTTCTGGGCAGATATGGACAATCCATATGTCACTTATGATGACAATTTCATTGAGTCTGAGTGGTGGGCGTTAAAGGAGATCTGGAACAAAGGCCTTCTCTACAAGGGATTTAAGATTGTGCCGTATTGTCCGCGTTGTGGAACTCCGCTTTCTGCACAGGAGGTGGCACAGGGCTATAAACTGGTAAAAGAAAAATCCGCAGTTGTTCGTTTTAAGGTTGTGGATGAAGATGCTTATTTCCTGGCATGGACGACAACTCCGTGGACACTGCCAAGTAACGTGGCACTTTGTGTAAACCCGAATGATACTTATATCAAGGTAAAAGCAGTAGATGGTTATACGTATTATCTGGCAGAGGCACTGGCAGACAAGGTGCTTTCTCCACTTCTTTCCAAAGAGGATAAAGAGGCAGGAAAGAAAGCCTACGAAGTGCTTGAAACCTACAAGGGACAGGATCTTGAACGCAAAGAATATGAGCCTCTTTATGCCTGTGCAAAGGAACTGGCAGATAAGCAGGGCAAGAAAGGCTTCTTTGTGACCTGCGATACTTATGTCACAATGTCCGATGGTACTGGAATCGTTCATATCGCACCTGCATTTGGTGAGGATGATGCCAATGTCGGAAGAAACTACGACCTTCCGTTTGTACAGTTCGTAAATGGAAAAGGAGAACTGACGGAGGAGACACCGTTTGCCGGTATGTGGGTAAAGGATGCCGATCCGGAAGTATTAAAGGATTTAAGTGCCAGAAAGCAGCTGTTTGATGCTCCGAAGTTTGAACATGAGTATCCACACTGCTGGAGATGTGACAAGCCTCTGATTTATTATGCAAGAGAGTCCTGGTACATCAAAGAGACTGCAGTAAAGGATGATCTGATCCGCAATAACAACACCGTTAACTGGATTCCGGAATCCATCGGTTCCGGACGTTTCGGAAACTGGCTGGAAAACATTCAGGACTGGGCAATTTCCCGTAACCGTTACTGGGGTACTCCACTTAACATCTGGGAGTGTGCGTGCGGACACAGAGAGTGCATCGGAAGCCGCGCTGAATTAGCAGAAAAAGCCGGTGATCCAAAGGCAGCAGAGGTAGAACTTCACAGACCATATATTGATGCGGTGACGATCAAGTGTCCGGAGTGTGGCAAGGATATGCACCGTGTACCGGAAGTATTGGATTGCTGGTTTGATTCCGGAGCTATGCCGTTTGCACAGCATCACTATCCATTTGAAAATAAAGAAGTATTTGAGCAGCAGTTCCCGGCCAAATTTATCTCAGAGGCAGTTGATCAGACCAGAGGATGGTTCCATTCTCTTATGGCAGAATCGACACTGCTTTTCAACAAAGCACCTTATGAGAACGTCATCGTGCTCGGACATGTACAGGATGAAAACGGACAGAAGATGTCCAAGTCCAAGGGAAATGCCGTAGATCCGTTTGATGCCCTGCAGACATACGGCGCAGACGCTATCCGCTGGTATTTCTATACGGCATCCGCACCATGGATTCCAAAGAGATTCTCCGGCAAGCTTGTGCTTGAGGGCCAGCGTAAGTTTATGGGAACGCTCTGGAATACCTATGCGTTCTTCGTACTTTATGCAAATATTGACCAGTTTGACGCTACAAAATACAAGCTGGAGTATGACAAATTATCGGTTATGGATAAGTGGCTGCTTTCTAAGCTCAATTCTGCAGTAGCTGGTGTGGATGAAAGTCTTTCTAATTATAAGATTCCGGAAGCTGCAAAATATCTGCAGGAGTTTGTCGATGATATGAGTAACTGGTATGTCCGCCGCTCCCGTGAGCGTTTCTGGGCAAAAGGCATGGAGCAGGATAAGATCAATGCTTATATGACATTGTATACCGCACTTGTTACAATCAGCAAAGCGGCAGCACCGATGATTCCATTTATGACAGAAGATATTTATCGCAATCTGGTATGCTCCATCGATCCGTCAGCACCGGAAAGTATTCATCTGTGTGACTTCCCGGTTGTGGATGAAAAGCTGATCGACAAAGATCTCGAAACCGCAATGGATGAGGTATTAAAGATTGTTGTTATGGGACGTGCGTGCCGTAACAGTGCCAATATCAAGAACCGTCAGCCGATCGGACAGATGTATATCAAGGCACCGGAAGCACTGGGTGATTTTTATAAAGAGATTATTGCCGATGAGTTGAATGTCAAAAATGTGGCATTTACCGATGATGTTTCTTCTTATACAGATTATCAGTTCAAGCCGCAGCTTCGTACGGTTGGTCCGAAATATGGTAAGTATTTAAAACAGATTCAGGCTGCCCTGTCAGAACTTGACGGAAATGCTGCAATGAAAGAATTAAAAGAGAACGGATGTCTGAAACTTGACAGTGTAAGTTCCGAGGTTGTATTATTGGAGGAGGATCTTCTGATTACCATGACACAGGCCGAAGGCTTTGTAACCGAGGGGGATAACAATGTGACAGTTGTTATGGATACAAGACTGACACCGGAATTGATCGAAGAAGGTTTTGTACGTGAACTGATCAGTAAGATTCAGACCATGCGTAAAGAGGCTGGTTTTGAAGTTATGGATCATATTGCTGTTTCCTATACAGCAGACGAGAAGGTAACTGGTATTTTCAATAAATACGGAGAAAAGATCCAGACAGAGGTACTTGCAAATGCTATCACTGCAGGCACACTTGCCGGATATCAGAAAGAATGGAGCATTAACGGTGAGAAGGTTACGCTGGCAGTGGAAAAACAATAGTGTCACGCAAACCAGGCACAGAGGAGGACTTTTGATGCGAGACAAAGTGTTTAGTAAAAAGGAGTTTATTGCTTCCGTGACAGAAAATGTCAAGACGATGTATCGTAAGACATTGAAAGAAGCGACACAGCAGGAGATTTATCAGGCTGTTTCACTGGCTGTTAAGGATGTTGTCATGGATGAATGGATGGCAACACAGCAGGTCATTGAAAAAGATGACCCTAAGATATTGTATTATATGTCCATGGAGTTTCTGATGGGCAGGGCACTGGGGAATAATCTGATTAATCTGGGGGCTTATGGGGAAGTAAAAGAAGCACTTGAAGAGATTGGACTGGATTTGAGTGTCATTGAAGACCAGGAGCCGGATCCGGCTCTTGGAAATGGCGGACTTGGCCGGCTGGCAGCATGTTTTATGGATTCTCTTGCTACTCTGGGCTATGCCGCATATGGATGTGGAATCCGTTACCGCTACGGTATGTTCAAGCAGCAGATTATTGATGGATTTCAGGTCGAAGTACCGGATAACTGGCTGAAGGATGGATATCCGTTTGAACTTCGCAGACCGGAATACTGCTACGAGATCAAGTTTGGTGGTCATGTGGAAGAAACCGCAGGGGAGGACGGAAATCTGCACTTTGAGCAGGTAGGGTATCAGTCTGTTCTTGCAATTCCTTATGATATGCCGATCGTTGGCTACGGCAACCATGTGGTAGATTCCCTGATGATCTGGGATGCACAGCCGAAGGAAGAGTTTTCACTGGATTCCTTTGACCGTGGAGATTACGATCAGGCAGTGGAGCAGGAAAATCTTGCCCGCAACCTGGTAGAGGTGCTGTATCCGAACGACAATCACGTAAAAGGAAAGGAACTGCGCTTAAAACAGCAGTATTTCTTTGTTTCCGCAAGTATCCAGCGTGCGCTGGAGCGTTTTAAGAAACATCACAATAATCTGCATGATCTGCCAAAGAAGGTAACGTTCCAGATGAATGATACCCATCCGACGGTTGCTGTTGCAGAACTGATGCGAATCCTTCTGGATGAGGAAGGCATGTCATGGGATGAGGCATGGGAGATCACAACACACTGTGTAGCTTATACCAACCATACCATCATGGCAGAGGCACTTGAAAAGTGGCCGATCGACATCTTCCAGAGACTGCTTCCGCGTGTATATCAGATCGTGGATGAGATCAACCGCCGTTTTGTAGAAGAGATCCGTGCAAAATATCCGGATAATGAGGAGAAAGTGCGCAAGATGGCAATTCTCTACGACGGACAGGTGAAGATGGCAAATCTTGCAATTGTTGCCGGATATTCTGTCAACGGTGTGGCAAGACTGCATACAGAGATTCTTGAGAAGCAGGAACTTCGTGATTTCTATGAACTGTTTCCGAAGAAATTTAACAATAAAACCAACGGTATCACACAGAGACGTTTCCTTGCACATGGAAATCCACTGCTTGCAGACTGGGTAACAAAGCATGTCGGAAAAGACTGGATCACAAGTCTTGCGAAGGTCGAGGATCTGACAAAATATGCAACCGATCCGAAAGCACAGCAGGAATTTCTGGAGATCAAAAAGCAGAATAAGATCCGTCTGGCAAAATATATCAAGGAGCACAATGGTATCGAAGTCGATCCGAATTCTATCTTTGATGTACAGGTTAAGAGACTGCATGAGTATAAGAGACAGCTTATGAATATCCTGCATGTGATGTATCTGTACAACCAGATCAAGGAAAATCCGGGCATGGATTTCTATCCGAGAACCTTTATCTTCGGAGCAAAGGCTGCAGCCGGATATCGTACGGCAAAGAAGACCATCAAGCTGATTAACACTGTTGCGGATGTAATCAATAATGATCCATCCATCAACGGAAAGATCAAGGTTGTGTTCATTGAGGACTACCGTGTATCCATTGCAGAGTGGATTTTTGCGGCAGCAGATGTCAGCGAGCAGATTTCCACAGCAAGTAAAGAGGCATCCGGAACCGGAAACATGAAGTTTATGTTAAATGGTGCGATTACACTTGGAACCATGGACGGAGCGAATGTTGAGATGTACGAGGAAGTTGGCGCAGACAATATCTTTATCTTTGGTATGAGCGCAGATGAGGTTATCGCACATGAGCAGCATCATGATTACAACCCATATGATATCTACAACAACGATGAGGACATCAGGAAGGTTGTCAACCAGCTGGTAGACGGAACTTACTCCCACAATGACCGTGAGCTGTTCCGTGAACTGTACAACTCACTGTTAAACCCACAGCAGGGACAGGTGGCAGACCGTTACTTTATCCTTGCAGATTTCCGTGCATATGCAAATGCACAGAAGAAGATCGGTGTTTATTACACCAACAAGAGCGCGTGGGCAAAGTCTGCAATTTTAAATATTGCGCACAGTGGTAAATTCTCTTCTGACAGAACCATTCAGGAATATGTCGATGATATCTGGAAACTGGATAAGATTGAAGTGAATACGGAAGGCTGTTAATCGCTTGGATGGCAGTAAAAAAGGCGGGAACCTGGTTGCGGTTTCCGCCTTTTTCGCGTAGAAATACTGGTCAAAAATTTCCTTTGTGGTAACATTTTCAGGATCAGTTTGACGTAGATAAAAGAAATGGTAAAATAAAAATGGAGGAGAATATCGATGAAAATTGCAATATGTGATGATGAAAAACATTACTGCAAACAGATACAGGAATGTGTGGAAATATATTTGGACAAGCATCATATATACGGGAAAACAGAAATTTTTATGGATGGAAATGCTTTGTTAGAAAAAGGTATGCTGGCGGAATTTGATGCTTTGTTTCTAGATGTGGAATTTGGTGGAAAAGCGCAGGGAATGAAAATTGCAAGAAAGGTGCATCAGAGAAATGCAATGCTTCCGATTATATTTGTATCGGCATTTATTAAGTATTCCGTCGAAGGATACCGTGTAAATGCGTTGCGTTATCTTTTGAAAAACGCAAAAGATTTGCAGGAAGAAATAGAGGAAAGCATGGATACCGTTCTTTTAGTGTATGCACAGAGACAAAAGAAAAAAACGTTTCGTTTTCAGGGAGAGACGGTGACACTTTTATTGGATCAGATTATGTATATTGAAAGCAGAGGCCATCAGTTGTTTTTTTATTTGTGCGATGATACCTGTCGATGTATGGGAAAACGGACACTTGATGAAATGCAGAGAGAACTGACGGAGGATGAAGGAAGATTTTTGCGTATCCATAAAAGTTTTTTGGTGAATATGAACGACATCAGCACGCTCAAACGTTATCAGGTTCAGTTATTTTCGGGAAAACAGCTGCCGATTCCGCGAGAGCGTTATGCAGTGGTGGAAATGCAGTATGAGGAGTGGAAAAACAGAAATGATTGATTTTGTGGAAAATCTGTTTTTTATTTTAATTGAGACGATATGTTGCTGTCTGTATTTTCAAACGTTTTCAAAATTTCGGTTTACAAAGAAAATACAAATCTTGCAATTTATTGGGCTGACAGGGTGTATGACAGCGGTAATCTATCTTTTTGCAACAATTCCTTTTTGGAAAATGCCAACAGTCTGGTTTTTATTTGCGGTATCGATGTATGGAATGTTTCAAATGAAATTTTTCGAAGCATTGGGAATGGGAGCTTTGTACTATGCCCTTCTTCTGGTTGTGGATGTATTGGCATATGCCTGTAATGACATTTTGCAATTTCGTATGGGAGGGGAAACAAAAGTGTATGGGTGGAAAGCATGGCTGATTGCATTGCTTGGGAAAATGTTCTTATTTATAATTATTCTTTTGGTAAGACGAATATTCGGAAAATCGGCAGTAGAAACACTCTCGAAGAGAGAATGGATAAAGTTTCTGGTATTTCCGATATTCACCATTTTTATGATCGCATGGATGCTGGTGGTCGTTCAGAGTTCACAGGCGGGATCTGGAAAAATCCCTATAGTGTTGGCATTTTCACTGGTAGGACTCAATGTTTTTATTTATGGATTGCTCTATGATATCCTTCAGAAAGAAGTCAGGACAAGAGAATATATGGTGTCCATGGCGAAAGCAGAGGGAAAAATACAATTATATCAAAAGCAGACGGCTTTTATACATGATTACCAGAATCAGATGCAGTGTGTCAGAACATTGCTGATGAAAAAAAATTACAAGGAGGCAGAGCAATATCTGGAGCAGGTGTGTAATGTGGGTGCGGATGTATGGAATGTTATTGATACGAATCATATGATCGTAAATGCGGTTCTCAACGCAAAATATCAGGAAGCACAGGAAAGTGGAATTGGAGTTACGATAAAGATTAATGATTTATCTGGCTGGAGGATGGCTTACAATGATGTGACGATATTGCTTGCAAATTTGCTTGATAATGCAATTGAAGCCTGCAAATTATGTGAAGACAAAAAGCATATCTGGTTTAAATGTGTTCAGGAACCGGGGAAAATTATTTTATCCGTAAAAAATACATATTGCGAAATGAATAGGAAAAAGAAAGAGGGACTACACGGAATAGGATTAAAAAATGTAGAACATGTGATCACATCTTATGGTGGAACTTACAGTATAAAAAAAATACAGGGAAAATTTATTGTGACTATTTTATTCTGGATGGAAGAATAGAGATTCAAGCAGCTGAAAAGAGAACTTTTACAGATATTATGTAAGGGTTCTCTTTTTTGTTGTGATAAATGGTCGAATTTTGTACCAGTAATGCTGTTTTTTGTTCATAGGCTTGCTTGGAGAAAATTATTCTTATAATGTAAAAATGGAGGTAGAATATAAAGTTTAAATAATGGTTTAGAAAGGAAACAACGGAGGCGGGGGCAGCTATTTTAAATTTTGTAAAAGATACAGATGATGAGGCATATCATTCCCAGGTAGAAACTTGGCAAAGAAGTTTTGGATATAATGTGTTTTATGATGAAGTATTCCGGATGGGAACAAAGATGAATGAAAAAGATTTTCCATTCAAAGTAGGAAATGAAGAGTATGCGCTTTGGATGTGGAAAGGGAATTACTGGAATTTGCATAGTGGAGCAGAAATAGGGTTGTACAAATATGATAGACCCCATGCTGGAACAAAACATTATGATGCCATTGATTTTGAAGTACCAATGCGTTTGAGTTTGTATCGATATTCTAACAATGGGAAGCAGATTGATACGATATTTAACTGGTATCCATATGGTGGTCAGTGGTGGATTACAGGGTTTAGCGGAGATAAGTCTCAATTTAGAAATACAAATTGTAATAACATGGCAGCTATTGGGTATGTTGATTTATCAAAACATATAGATATGTATAATGGAATTAAAAATGCAGAAAAGAACTATAAAAGGGATAGGAAAATTGCATATAATAGATATCTGATTTTTGATGATAAGAATCATTTGATTTGGGTATTTTGGCATGAAGGAGTAAAAAATGTTGAAAAAAAATAGAGTTATTGCAAATAGTTTTTTATATTTGTTTATTTGTATTTTTTTTATGGGATGCAAAGGTATTAACAATGATAGTACAGAGGAATATGTGGATTCTTATAGTAAAACAGCTTTGCAACAGGCAGATATCATTATGGATGGCATTCAGTCAGGAAATTGCGAAGAAATAGCAGATATTTTTTGTCCATATATTAAGAAAAATCATCCAGAGCTGCAAACAGATATAAAAACATGGATGAAATATATTGATGGTAATATTATATCTTATGATCCGCCAACAACAGAAAGAGGAGCTTTAAATACCGGTGAATGGGAAGTGGAAATGCTGGTTACGGAAGCGGATATTGATAATGTGAAGACGGATACTGGTAAAACTTACTGCATAGGTATGGGATCATATTCTGTATTTAAAAATCATTCGGATTGTGTAGGGGTGACGGATTTATTAATTCGGGATTTGGATGCAGAAAAAGAAAACAAAGAGGATTCGCAAGTTAGAGTGGAATATGATGATATATGGACGATAGAATATGGAAAATGAAATAAAGCGGTTAGAAAAAAATAGAAGTGTCACGATAGTAGTAATGCTGGTAATCATGCTGGCAATCGTATTGAGTGCATGCACAGTTTCGGCAGGTGGGGAACCGCATGTAAAATCCAAAAGTGAAAAAGCAATTGAGCAGGCAAAAACAATACTACAGGGGATAAAATCCGGTGATGCAGAGAAAATAGCAGATCAGTTTAGTCCGATTGCGAAAGAAAAACATCCGGAATTAGAAAATGATATCAAAAAATGGATGGGTTTTTTAGACGGAGAAATTATATCCTATGGTGAACCTGTTCGTGATTTTGGGGATGCAACATGGGATGAAGATGGATATATTATATGGGGAGGAAGTATAGAAATTGATAATGTAAAAACCGATACAGGGAAAACATATGAGATTGTTTATGGGGTGTATGCTACAGTAAGGGATCATCCAGAATATGAAGGGGTGACAGATTTACTTGTAATTGATACCAAAAAACAAGAAAAGGCAAATATGGAAGATAAAGACATAGATCTTTCTGATGCGCAGAAAAGCGTGGGCTATGATGATGTTTATTGGGAGTGGTAGACAAAGGAACAGTAGGAGAAAAAGTTATGGCGTTTGTGACAATGATTTTTGCATACATGGTAATAGCTGGAGTAATTGCAATGGTGATTGCCGGGACAATCAGCACGATAGGTCTTATTGTCTTGATTATATCGTTGATTCGACGGCACAGGGCTAAAGTCCGGGGAGAAACGCCAAAAAAATTTGGTTTGATTACAGGGTGGATTTTGTTTTTGCTGCCAATATTTGTAGTTATTAGTTTTATAGTCTATTGGTTTGTTTGAATATTGAGTTGGTGGAAGTGGAGATAATGTTAGATCAAATAATTAAAAATTGTCTGGATCAAATGCAGGAAAAAAATCTGATTATGGAAGACAACAGGGAATATTATCAGTATGCTATGGAACTATTGGTAGAAGAAAGTTTGACAGTTGGAACAATACTTGTGGTAATTATATGTATGCAGGAATTTGTGAATGGGGTGATTTTTCTTATTTCATTTTTGGCTTTACGAAGAAGAACTGGTGGTTTTCATATGAAGACGTTTAAAGCATGCTACGTGGCAACCATCGGGACATTTATAGGTGTTTTGCTTGTGAAAAATATTATGTATACATATTCGAAATTGTTGCTTGTTTTTACCTGTATAGCGGCTAGTTATCTTTTGATTGTAGGTACGATGAATCATCCTAATATAGATATGGATAAAATAGAATTGTTGGCAAGTAAAAAATGTGCCAGAATGGTATGTATAATAGAATTGTTAATGATTATAGTTGGAATGCAAATTAGAAATTTTGAAGAAATTTCTATAATGATATCATTGGCAATTATATTATGCTCTGTTTCTATGAAACTTGCGCAGCTTGTGAGACAAAAAATATAACATTGCGGAGAAAATAATGGGAATTGTATTAACTAAGTTAGTGCGATTCCCATTATCTGATAGTTTGTGAAAACTAAGGAATGCCGTGTATGGAATGAGAGAGCAACTAATTAACCGTGGTTAGAGCCGCATACTTGATTTATGGAAGTTTTAAAGCCTTTCTGTGGGAAATGATAGTACATCATCATCAATAATAATTAACGGATACATTAATTGTTGTCTGGTCAAAAATTCCCTTTGTATTTAAAATGATTTTCTGTGTAGCATCGTTAAGCAACAGATTTGTATCTTCCACACAGCAGTTTTCGACAGTATAGACATGTCTGCCGATATGGAACGGATCAAAGGTGCAGACAAAGATTACAAAACTCTGTTTTAACTGTGTGTTCAATGTTGTAAACTGTATTGGAATCGTCCTCAACATAGACATCTAGTCGGATGCTTTTGGCATCGAGAGAAAGATTGATCGTTTTCTGGTCTTGTGGGTACCCAATGCGCGAAATCTTAATATTCAGTATTGTTTCCCAAAACGGCTTGCAGTACTTTGGATTGCGCATGATAATGCCAAACATAAAATCATCACTAATGGTAAGAACTTCGAACTTTTTGCTCATATGCATCTTCTTCTCCTTTGTAGTGGTGGAGAGGAAAAGGTGTCATATAGAGGCTGTTTTTCTATCAGAATTGTTACATGGAAGTCTCCAGCTTTCAATATCTGAATAATTACAAAACAATAATAAAATAACAACTGAATCTTTGTTCTGCACGAAATTTCTCTCCAATATCTAATTAGTACACATGGAAAAATGGATGAAATATCCAATGAAATGCAGTCAAATATAAAAAGACTGCACATTCGATATGTGTAAAGAAAATATAGTATGTGGAAGGCATATATACAATAGGAAAATAGAACTAAAAACAGATAGCGGATGATAAATATCCGCTATCTGTTTTTTTAGGAAAGAAATGTATGCAGTTCGTTCAGGCGTGCATCAAAGTCGGAAATCCCCAGATCATACAACTCCTGTTCTAACTTTTCATCACGCGCGTAGGTACTCATCTTTAATTCTTTCGAAGGTGCAAAGACAAGCGCTTTTCCAGCGGATTCCTGTTTTTTTACATCGGCAATATTCTGGCGGTACATCAGATGCCGGTTGTCGAGGGCTTTTATGGTCTGTGGATATTTGCGCAGGGCATGCCGGTAAATGTGCCGGAAGCCTTCCGGCTGCTTTACAAAACTGCGGGGTTTGCTTAAGATTACAACCACACGGTCACATCCCTTGGCAAACGCGCGCTCGATCGGAACGGAATCCGATAATCCACCATCAAAATACGTCTCGTTATGGAAAGAAATCGGACGGCACATAACGGGCAGGGCACAGCTTGCCATAATGGCACGGTAGTCATCCTGTTTCATATCGTCTTTGGTAAAATAAACGGGCTTTCCAGTTGCGGCATCTGTTGCCACGAGTTCAAACTCGGCCGGATTTTCCACGATGGCAGGATAATCGATCGGGTCGGCTCCGTCAGAATTGGTCAATGTCTGATAAATATATTGAAGACCGAAAAACTGTCCGGTGCGCAGCAGATTTTTGACACCCATATAACCGGGCTCATGCAGATGGTCTACGTAAAATCGAAGGTTTCGTCCGCGCTGTCCGGCAAGATAGCTTGCCACATTTGCAGATCCGGCCGATACGCCGATGCAGTAATCGAATGTAATGTGTTCATCTAAAAAGCGGTCAAGAATGCCTGCGCTGTAGGCGCATTTCATGCCGCCGCCTTCTACTACAAGTCCTGTCTTCATGTCTGGGATACTCCTTTTGCCTGAAATTAGCATTATTGTAGCACTTTTTTTCTTTTTGTCAAATTTTTAACAATATGTGTTTGTTTTTCCGCAACCGTTTAAGTGGTGCCGGGATATTTGGATAAAAGTGATTGGCTGACAATTCCTTAGAATGGGACAGTCCGGAAGGCAGAGATATTGGATTTTTTGATATGAGATATGATTTGACGAATGGGGAGATTGAGGAAGGTATGGGATAATATTTAAAAATAATAATATCCTTTCGTGAAGAAAGTTTCATAAAAGCTAAGAAAGTTTTCAATAAAGTTGTGGAATTTGTTTCTCATGGAAGTTCATCTCCTTTCTGTTTACGCTGTCATTATAAAACACGAAGGGGTATATTACTTGCCAAAATAAAAAAATAAATGGACAAAAATTGCAAAAAGCAGAGATTCCAATCCTCTGCTTTTTGCATTTTTTTATATGTTTTTACGATATTCAGAAGGTGACAGTCCTTTTGCCTTTTGAAAAATGCGGCTGAAATACAGTGGATTATCATATCCGACAATTTGTGCGATCTCATTGATATTGTATTGTGTGTTTTGAAGCAGTGCTTCGGCATTATATATTCTTTTTTGCAAAATGAATTGCTTTGGCGTGATTCCGGCATATAATCTGAAATTACGGATAAACCAACTGGCACTGACATGATTTTGCTCAGCATAGTCATCAATACTGATCGGTTCATTGTAATGCTCACTGAAATAAGAAATTGCTTTGTCTATTTCCTCAGCAGCATGGGAGTTCACTGTGGTGATAGAAGATTTAAAGTGGCGCTGCAGTTTTATAAAAATTTGTCTTAAATACATTTCAAGCATTTCAGGATAGCTATCCTGACACATTTGTAATTCTTTTATCATGGCACGGAAAAGATACTGATATTCCGAACCGGAACCACAGTGGAACACCCTTTTATCATTTGTCAATCCATAGGAACGGAGCAGATTAGTGACATTGTTTCCTGTAAAATGAACCCAGTAAACTTCCACCTGGTCTTTGGCATAGTATTCATATTTCTGGGGTTCTCTTGGGCGGTATAAAACCATATGACCAGCATGAACAATCGTTTCTTCCTCATCGTTGTCAAAATGAAAATGAGCTTTCCCGGCAGCAATAAAGATCAACTGAAAATCAACTCTGCCACGTGGTCTCCAGGTGGGAAGTTTAGGGTGCGTATATAACTTGTAAGTCCCACACATGGTTACGACAAGTGGCTTGGATTTATCTTTTCTGTCAATTGTTGAGTTATTCAGATATGCATTATTGGTATACATTTGAGGCCCCCATATGATAATTGAAAAATGTTCATGAAATAATAATCTGAAATACATAAATTTCTGTTTGGCTCATGATGCAATTTTATCATTTTATGCATGTCTTGTCCATTTAGATTTCAAACGTTTGAAATAATGGTATTTTTTGTATAAATTAACGTCCTGGAAAATGAAAGTAAATAAAAGTACATGTCAAAAATAACAAAAGAAAGGAATAAAGAAAATGGTTTTTGCTAATTATACTGTTTTGTGCATGTTTTGTGTAATTTATGATATGGTTTTTTGACATCAGTTTTTATATACTATCTATAACAAAGTTGTGGGAACAAAAATAAGGATCATCGAAAGGAGCAGTTTCACATGGAAGAAAAGAAATACCTGAAATGGTATAACAAGGTGGGGTATGGAACCGGAGATCTGGCAGGAAATGTCGTGTATGCATTTCTTTCCTCATTTGTAATGTTGTATCTGACAAATACGGTAGGGTTAAATCCGGGAGTTGTCGGAACCTTGATCATGGTATCAAAATTATTCGACGGTGTCAGTGATATGTTTTTTGGTACATTGATTGACAAAACAAAGAGCAGACTTGGAAAAGCAAGACCGTGGATGCTTTATGCATATATTGGCTGTGCGGTAACGCTTGTGGCGAACTTTGCAATACCGGAAAGTCTTGGAAAAACAGCACAGTATGCATGGTTTTTTCTTGCATATACTTTGCTGAATGCAGTATTTTTTACTGCAAACAATATTGCCTATGCATCACTGGTTACGTTTTGTACAAAAAATAGCAAAGAACGGGTAGAAATGGGGTCGTTCCGTTTTATTTTTGCGTTTTCAACAAGTCTGATCATTCAATCTATCACCGTTCAGTTTGTAAGAATGGCAGGCGGTGGAGCTGCTGCATGGAGAACCGTAGCAATCATATACGCAGTAATCGGACTGATTGTAAACACAATTTCCGTATTTTCGATCAAAGAACTTCCGGAGGAAGAATTAAAGGCAGGCAGAGAACAGACAGGAGAAAAATATGGTTTGATTGAAGCTGCAAAACTTTTATTTTCCAATAAATATTATCTTATGATTTGTGTTACTTATATTTGTCAGCAGATCTATTCTGCTATGTTAAATATGGGTATTTACTATATGATTTATGTTTTGAAAAATGAAAATTTATATTCGGTCTTTTCCTGGGCAATTAATATCCCCGTCATCATTGCAATGTGTATTACACCTATGCTTGTGGAAAAGATGAAGGGATTATATCGAATGAATCTTGCAGGATACATTCTTGGAACAGCCGGACGTGTCGGTGTTATTTTTGCAGGCTATATGGGAAGTGTTCCGCTGATGCTTGCTTTTACCGCAATCGCAGCACTTGGAATGGCACCATGGCAGGGAGATATGGGAGCTGTTGTGGCAAGCTGTTCAGAATACACATACCTGACAAAACATAAACACATTGATGGAACCATGTATTCCTGTACATCCTTTGGAACCAAAATCGGGGGTGGAATCGGAGTTGCCCTCTGCGGATGGCTGCTTGATGCAAGCGGATTTGTCAAGGAAGCGGCCGTGCAGCCTGCATCCTGCATGAATATGCTTCACATTATGTATTTATGGATTCCAATGATCCTGTCATTAGTCATTACATTTATTATGTCAGAAATGAATGTGGAAGCAGCGAACCGGCGACTTAGAGAACAGATGGAGGAGTGTTGACGTGGAATATAGTGGAATGAAAGAAGATGAACGTCTGGTTTCGGTTACACCGAGTCAACGGCAGATTGCTTATCAGAATATGGAATATTTTTGTTTTATTCACTTTACAGTTAATACATTTACCGGAAGTGAGTGGGGATTGGGAGATGAACCGGAATCCATTTTCAATCCAAAAGAATTAGATGCCCGCCAATGGGCAAAAACAGCTGCAGAAGGTGGGATGAAAGGACTGATCCTTACCTGCAAGCATCATGATGGTTTTTGCCTCTGGCCGAGCAGGTATACGGAACACAGCATTAAAAATTCACCATACAAAAATGGAAAAGGTGATATTGTCCGCGAAACAGCAGAGGCATGTAAGGAATTTGGTCTGAAATTTGGAGTCTACCTTTCGCCATGGGATAGAAATAATGAAGCTTATGGAAAAGGTAAGGAGTATGATGACTACTATGTAAATCAGCTTACAGAACTGTTGACAAACTATGGAGATATCTTTGTGATCTGGCTGGATGGTGCATGTGGAGAAGGAAGCAATGGAAAAAAACAGATTTACGACTGGAAGCGATATTATGAAGTGATGCGTAAGCTCCAGCCGGATGCTGTAATTTCAATTTCAGGTCCGGATATCCGATGGTGTGGAAATGAAGCCGGGCAGGTACGTCCGAGTGAATGGAGTGTTGTAGCTGCTGATATGACAGATCCGGCAATTACAGCACAACTCAGTCAGCAGGAAGATAATGAAGAATTCCGTAACCGTCCATTAGATGAAACACAGACAGACCTTGGAAGCCGTGAATGTCTGCGTTCCGAAAAAAATCTGGCTTACTATCCGGCAGAAACGGATGTCTCTATTCGTCCTGGATGGTTTTACCATGAAGAGGAAGATGACAAGGTGCGTTCCTTTGAAAATCTGAAAGAGATTTACTTGTCCTCTGTAGGTGGAAACACGACACTTTTGTTAAATCTTCCACCAATGAAAAATGGAAAGCTTCACCCGACGGATGTGCAAAATGTGAAACTGCTTGGAGAATTTATAAAAGATACTTTTAACGATAATCTGGCAGATATTGCAGAACTCCAGACGATTCCGGAAAAGGATATACATGGAAATAGTGGGGATGTACTTAGAACAGATCATTATGACAGGGTATTCGAAAACGCGGCCGGAAACAGGAAATTAACGATACAGATGCGCTGGAAAGAAAAAAATATGTTATCATATCTGGTGTTGAAGGAAGCAATCCCATATAGCCAGAGGGTAGAAAAGTTCTCTGTATGGTATGCTGCTGCGGAAGGAAAAAAGGAAAAGCTGACCGAAGCAACAACCATAGGGTATAAAAAGATTGTTGATTTACAGGGAATTGAGACAGATTTGCTTGAAATTCATATTGAGGATGCAAGGGTCGCCCCTGTCCTATCCTTTGTTGGGGTATATAAATAATAGGATAATTACGGGATACAGCCCATGAAATAATATGATTGTATGGGGTGTATGGAAAGAGAGGGAAAATATGAACGCTGATATGAAATGGCTGGACAATCCGGAAGTGTTTAAGGTAAATCAATTGGAATCACATAGTGATCATTGTTATTATCTGGATTATTCAGACATGAAAAAAGAAAAAAATCCATTATTACAGTCATTAAATGGTCAATGGGAGTTTGCTTACAGCAAAAATGTGATGGAAAGACCTGTTGATTTTTATAAGGAAACATTTGATGCATCAAGATTTGATAAAATTATGGTTCCAGGACATATCGAACTGGCTGGATATGATAAAATCCGTTACATCAACACGATGTATCCGTGGGAAGGAAAAGAGTACCACAGAGGAGCCTATAGCATGGAGGCAACCGGAGCAGAAGAAGGAATGTTTTCAGAGGCACAGTACAATCCGGTAGGTTCTTATATCAAATACTTTGATTTGGACAGGAGTATGTGTGGAAAAAGAATCCATATCTGTTTCGAAGGTGTAGAAGAAGCTATGTATCTGTGGCTGAATGGTCAGTTTATAGGGTATGCCGAAGACAGCTTTACACCTTCTGAGTTTGATCTGACACCATATATTAAGGAAAAAGGAAATGTACTGGCAGTGCAGGTACATAAGATGAGCACAGCGGCATTTTTGGAGGATCAGGACTTTTTCAGATTTTTTGGAATTTTCAGAAATGTTACGTTGAAGGCATTACCGGATGTTCATCTGGAGGATGTATGGTTTAAACCTGTGTTAAATCAGGATAATGTAAGCGGAAGGGTATCGACTAGCATGAAGGTATCTGCACCTGACAGTCAGCATGTAACTGCATGCTTTATTTTAAAAGACAGGGAAGAAAATGTATTAGTAGAGAAATCCATACAGTTAATGAAAGAAAACGGCCATATGGAAGGCACGATTTGTGCTGATTTGGAAAATGTCAAACTGTGGGATAATCATAATCCATATTTATATCATGCTTATGTTGAGCTTAAAGCAGAGGATGGTTCTCTGGCAGAGGTAATTCCTTATGATATCGGTTTCAGAAGAATAGAGATTATAGATAAAGTAATTTATCTGAATGGAAAACGACTTGTTATCACAGGAGTAAACCGTCATGAGTGGAATGCAAAAACAGGAAGATGCATTGGTGTGGAAGATATGAAAGCAGACATATCCTGTATGCTCAGGAACAATATTAATTCTGTTCGTACCTGCCACTATCCTGACCAGATACCATGGTACTATATGTGCGACAATGCAGGTATTTATGTGATGGCAGAAACAAATCTGGAAAGCCATGGTTCATTCCAGAAGCTGGGGGCAATCGAGCCATCGTGTAATGTACCGGGGTCTTTTCCACAGTGGAGAGATGCTGTGCTTGATCGTGCAAAAAACAATTTTGAAACTTTTAAAAATCATACGTCCATCCTTTTCTGGTCATTAGGAAATGAATCCTATGCAGGAGACGACATTGAGGCAATGAATGTTTATTTTGCTGAAAAGCAGGATGGAAGACTGGTTCATTATGAAAGCTCTTATTATAATAGGGCATATGAGGATACTATTTCTGATTTAGAGACAAGAATGTATGCAAAACCGGAGGATGTAGAGGAATACCTGAATAATAGTCCGAAGAAACCATATATTTTATGTGAATTCATGCATGATATGGGAAATTCCATGGGAGGACTTGGTTCTTATATGAAGCTGATTGACAAATATGATAGGTATCATGGCGGATTTATATGGGATTTTATTGATCAGGCAATTATGGTAAAAGATCCGGTGACAGGAAAAGATGTTTTACGCTATGGTGGAGATTTTGATGATAAACCGGCAGACTATGAATTTTCAGCAAATGGAATCGTATTTGCTGACAGGAAAGAGAAACCGGCAATGCAGGAAGTGAGGTATTACTATGGCTTATACAGATAAATTAAGAGTGGTCTATGGTGACTATACACTTGGTGTACATGGGGAGAAATTTGATTATATTTTTTCTTATGCACAGGGTGGACTGGAATCTATCGTTAAAAATGGATATGAGTGGCTGTACCGTTGTCCAAAACCTACTTTCTGGAGAGCATTAACAGATAATGACAGGGGAAGCAGGTTTCACATTAAAAGCGGAAGCTGGCTTTCCGCAGATATGTTCATTGACTGTAAGGGAATAAAGGTCATCATGGATGGCAAGGAGCAGACCCCATATGCCCCTGATAATAACAGCTATGGTGGTGATGTTTATGCGGATGAAATTGTCGTAACATACACATACGAGACCATAACCACTCCGGAGACAACGGTTCTTGTAAGCTATACCGTTGATGTATCTGGAAAGATTCGCGTGGATGTACATTATGATGGGGTACAGGGACTTCCAGAATTACCTGTATTTGGAATGAGATTTATCATGCCAACACTGGCAGACAAATATTTATATAAGGGACTCTCAGGGGAAACATATCCTGACAGAAAAGCGGGGGCAAAAGAAGGAATCTATGAGATGGAAGACCTGAGTCTTACACAATATCTTGTTCCGCAGGAATGTGGTATGAGAATGGATACAGAGTGGCTTGAGATTACAAGACATACGGCTCTTGATAACAGCCGGACAGACAGTTCATCACAGATACTGCGCATTGAAAAGAATGGCGAAAAATTTGCATTTTCCTGTCTGCCTTATACAGCATCTGAGATTGAAAATGCCCTTCACCACGAAGAACTGCCACCGGCAAGAAGAACCGTTTTATGTGTATATGGTGCAGTAAGAGGTGTTGGAGGTATTGACAGCTGGGGAACTGATGTGGAAGAGGAATATCGTATCAGTGCGGAAGATGATATAGATTATTCATTTACCATCTGTTAAACGTGGGATGAGGATATGAAGTTTAAGATTACCAAAGACTGGATAAAGAGTTTTTTTGTAATGATCATTGCAGTTATTGTCATGGGAATGTGTGTTTCGCTTTTGGTGATGTGTGATATGGGAGCAGATCCCTGTTCAGCAATGAATTATGGAATTTCGCATAAGCTTGGGATGAGTTTTGGGAATTATCAGCTCCTTTCCAATATTGTTCTGCTGATTATAGTAATTATTTTTGATAAGAAGCTTATTGGTACAGGAACGCTTGGGAACATGATTATGGTTGGTTATTCGGCAGATTTTTTCACATGGATATGGAAAGAAGTCTGCCATATACAGGCACAGCTTAATCTGGGGATTAGAATTGTTATTTTGATTCCTGCACTCATACTGTTTATTCTGGCAGCAGCTATATATATGCAAAGTGGACATGGAACAGCACCATATGATGCAGTATCCTTTTTAATCAGTGAAAAAGTTGAAAAGCATTCTGGGAAAAATATGTTTCGGATTGTACGGATTGTATATGATCTGGCAGCAACCGGTATCGGTGTTATAGCCGGAGGTGAAGTTGGTGTGATAACGATATTGATGGTGATTTTGCTGGGACCTACCGTGGATTTGGTCGGACGAATAATGAAAACAAGAAGGGGAGTGGAGAAACAGGGAGTATAAATAAAAGGAGTTGCTTGTAAGTGCAATTGGTATATGAAAACAGAAATACAGGAGTATCCGCGGAGTGGAAGAAGCCAGTACATGTGCCGCCGCATCTACATGAGGCAATAGAAGTAGTGTATGTAACGGATGGAGAAATAGAACTTGGAGTGGGACAGGAATTGTTCCATATGGATGAAGGGGATTTTGCAGTTGTGTTTCCAAATGTAATACATCATTATCAGGTGTTTGGGGAAAAAGAAAACAAGGTAATATTCCTGTACCTTGAACCAACACTGTTTCCTTCCTATTACAGGGAATTGCAGATATACAGCCCGAAGAACCCGGTTGTAAAAAAAGAGCAGGTGCATCCGGATGTGGTAAATGCCATAAAATATCTGACCGGAATAACAGAGGGGGATCCCCGGATGATACAGGCATATGCACAGATGATCCTTGCACATGTTTTCACAACAATGCCAATGATGGATAAAAGTGCGGTAGGGAGTGATGACCTGATTTATAATGCGGTAGAATACGTGGCCAAAAATTTTAGGGAAAACATCAGCCTTGAAAAAATGGCATATGAATTGTGTGTAAGTAAATATGTGTTGTCAAGAATGTTTGCAAAAACCTTTCACTGTAATTTTAGTAAATATGTGAATGGAGTCCGGTTAAATTATGCAGTTGCGGCACTGGAAAACACAATGGATTCCATTACAAATATATGTCTTGATTGTGGATTTGAAAGTCAAAGAACTTTTAACCGCGTGTTTAAGGAAAGATATAAAATCACACCTAGAGAATATCGAAAAAGGATAATTATGTAAAGCGATGTAATACTGCCGGTATTGGGGCGGTGATGACAATAATAGTTATGAATGGCATCCGGAATTAGAAAAAGTTGTGGTGTTTCCTGAGAAAGAGAAAACTTGTCATAACAGCCGAAAATCGATATAATAGTTACACATGTGGGATACCACAATGAACGAAAAAGGCGAGGAAACAATCATGGCATTTGTACATCTGCATACACATACGGAATATTCATTACTCGATGGTTCCAACAAAATAAAAGAATATGTAAGCCGTGTGAAAGAACTGGGGATGAACAGTGCCGCGATCACTGACCATGGCAATATGTATGGTGTGGTGGAATTTTACAAGACGGCAAAGGCAGCAGATATTAATCCGGTGATTGGCTGTGAGATCTATGTGGCGCCGAATTCCCGGTTTGACCGCGAGACCAGCCATGGCGAGGACCGGTATTACCATCTGATCCTGCTTGCGGAAAACAATACCGGTTATGCGAACCTTATGAAGATCGTCTCCATCGGGTTTACGGAAGGGTATTATTACCGGCCGCGTGTGGATTTTGAGACGCTGCAGAAATACCATGAGGGACTGATCTGCCTGTCGGCGTGTCTGGCGGGAGAAGTGCCGCGCTATATTGTGCGTGGATTTTATGAAGAGGCAAAAGGCATTGCAAAAAAATACCAGGACTGTTTTGGAAAAGACAACTATTTCCTGGAATTACAGGATCATGGCATCCCGGATCAGAAGACGGTCAACCAGGGGCTTCTTCGGATCAGTCAGGAACTGGACATTCCCCTTGTCTGCACGAACGATATCCACTATACCTATGAAACGGATGTGGAGGCACACGATGTCCTTCTCTGTATCCAGACCGGTAAAAAGATTACGGATGAAGACCGTATGCGTTACGAGGGCGGACAGTTTTTCGTAAAAAGCGAGGAGCAGATGCGGAGTCTGTTTCCGTATGCAAAAGAAGCTGCAGACAACACGCAGAAAATCGCAGACCGCTGCCATGTCACACTCGAATTTGGCAATTACCAGATTCCAAAATATGCACCGCCGGAAGGCTATGACAGTGCGTGGACATTTCTGGATGCGCTGTGTGAGAAGGGATTTAAGGAAAAATATACGGACAATCCGGCGTACGATGAGACGCAGTGTGCAAAGATCCATGACGATATGGAATACGAGCTTGGCATTATCCAGAAGATGGGATTTGTCGAGTATATCTTGATCGTGTGGGATTACATCAACTGGGCGAAAACACATGACTGCTGGGTCGGACCGGGGCGTGGTTCCGGAGCGGGCAGCCGCGTGTGCTATTGTACCGGTATCACAAACATTGATCCGGTCAAATATAACCTCCTTTTTGAGCGTTTTTTAAATCCGGAGCGTGTGTCCATGCCGGATATTGACGTGGATTTTGAGTATGCGGAGCGTTCCCGCGTGATCGAGTACGTCACAGAAAAATATGGAAAGGATTCTGTGACACAGATTACGACCTTTGGTACGATGGCAGCCCGCGGTGTCATCAAGGCAGTTGGAAAAGCACTCGATTTTCCGTATGCGGAGATGGACCGTGTGGCAAAAATGGTGCCGATGGAACTGAACATTACGATTGACCGTGCCCTGCAGGTCAACCCGGAATTCCGCAGCCTCTATGATGGGGATGCACGTATGCACGAACTGATTGACATGGCAAAGCGTCTCGAAGGGCTGCCGAACCACACATCCGTACATGCGGCAGGGGTTGTGATCTATCCGGGAGAGGCGAGCAATTATGTGCCGCTGGGGCGTGCCAGTGACGGAACACCGACGGCAGAGTACAATATGGTACAGCTTGAGGAACTTGGTCTTTTAAAGATGGATTTCTTAGGACTCCGCACGCTTACCGTATTAAAAGATGCCGTCAAAAATGTAAAGGCATCCCAAGGCATCGACATTGACATCGATCATATCGATTTGAATGATAAAAAGGTGCTTGATTTTATCGGAACCGGGCGCACCGAGGGTGTGTTCCAGCTGGAATCTGCGGGCATGCAGAACTTCATGAAAGAGTTAAAACCACAGAATTTCGAGGATATCGTTGCCGGAATTTCCCTGTACCGTCCGGGACCTATGGATTTTATTCCAAACTACATCAGGGGAAAGAATAATGCAGACACCGTTACTTACGTGACGCCGGAATTGCAGCCGATCCTTGAGCCAACGTATGGATGTATCGTTTATCAGGAGCAGGTGATGCAGATCGTACAGCAGCTTGCGGGGTATACGATGGGACAGGCGGACAACATCCGCCGCGCCATGAGCAAAAAAAAGCAGTATGTCATCGATGCGGAGCGGCAGAGTTTCGTCTACGGAGATTCAGAACGCGGCATCAGGGGCTGCGTGGCAAACGGCATTGATGAGAAAGCGGCAAACAGTATTTACGATTCCATGGTGGATTTTGCAAAGTATGCGTTTAACAAATCCCATGCGGCAGCCTATGCGGTCATCAGTGTGCAGACCGCGTGGCTGAAGTTTTACTATCCGGTGGAATTTATGGCAGCACTTATGACGTCCGTGATTGACAATTCGGCAAAAGCCGCGGAGTATCTGCTGCATTGTAAGGAACTCGGTATTTCCGTGCTCCCGCCGGATATCAATGTGGGACAGGGAGAATTCACGGCAGAGGGAAATGCCGTGCGCTATGGTCTGTATGCCATTAAATCCCTGGGACGTCCGGTGATTGACAGCATCATCGGGGAACGCAAAAAAGGTGGTTCATACCGCACCCTGCAGGATTTTATTGAACGTACGGTGCAACGGGACATCAACAAACGTGCGATCGAGAATCTGATCAAGGCAGGTGCCTGTGATGGGCTTGACGGTAACCGGCATCAGATGTCCATTGTCTATACGTCCATTGTAGATGATGTCGTGCGACGGAAAAAGACCGGGCTGGAAGGACAGATGAGCCTGTTTGATTTTGTCGGGGAGGAAGATAAAAAGGACTACGAAGTCCATTATCCGAATGTGGAGGAGTTCCCGAAGGAAGTGCTGCTTGGCTTTGAAAAAGAAGTGCTTGGGATTTATTTAAGCGGGCATCCGCTGGAAGATTACCTTGGTAAAATGAAGAAAAATGTCACGGCAAATGCAGCGGATTTTGTCAGGGAAGAGGAAAGCGGCACAATTCGTGTGACAGATAATATGCATGTGGTTGTGGGTGGCATGATTGCAGCAAAAACCGTTAAATATACAAGGAATAATCAGGCAATGGCATTTCTGACAGTGGAGGATCTGACCGGTTCTGTGGAAATTATTGTATTCCCAAAAGATTATGAGAGATACAACCGCTTTTTGAATGATGAGGAGAAGATTTTCGTAGTCGGACACGCAACGGTGGAGGAGGAACAGGACGGAAAAGTGATCTGCGAGCGGATCGTTCCGTTTGACGATACCAGAAAGGAACTCTGGCTGCAGTTTCCGACAAAGAGTGATTTTTCGGAGAAAGAACAGCAGGTGTATGATATTCTCCGGGATTCGGACGGAAATGATGAAGTGGTAATTTATATATCGGATGTCAAGGCATTTAAAAGATTGCCAAGAAACCGTGCGGTTGGTACAAATTCTGTGCTCTTGGCACGTTTGACGGAATTTCTGGGCGAAAAAAATGTAAAAGTTGTAGAAAAAGGCATTGAAAATCGCGCGTAATAAGTATAGAATAAAACAGATTAAAGAATTTCATTTTAATTTTAATAAATGGAGGATTTCACAATGGCGAAAGAGATTAACACAATTGGTGTACTGACCAGTGGAGGAGATGCCCCAGGAATGAACGCTGCAATCCGTGCAGTTGTCCGTCAGGCTTTATCCAAAGGAAAGAAAGTGAAAGGAATCAAGCGTGGATACGCTGGATTATTAAACGAAGAAATTATTGACATGAACGGACAGAGCGTTTCAGATACAATCTCTCGTGGTGGTACTATTTTACAGACTGCCCGTTGTATGGAGTTTACCACACCGGAAGGACAGCAGAAAGGTGCGGAGATCTGTAAGAAGCATGGAATTGATGCAATTGTAGTTATCGGTGGAGATGGTTCTTTCAAGGGTGCACAGAAGCTTGCTGCACTGGGAATCAATACCATTGGTCTTCCGGGAACCATTGATCTGGATATTGCATGTACTGATTATACCATTGGTTTTGACACCGCTGTTAATACAGCCATGGAAGCGATTGATAAGGTCCGTGATACTTCTACATCTCATGAGAGATGCTCAATTATTGAGGTTATGGGTCGTGGAGCCGGACATATCGCATTATGGTGCGGTCTTGCAAACGGTGCTGAGGAGATTCTTCTTCCGGAAAAATATGATTACGATGAGCAGCGTCTGATTGATCAGGTAGTCAACGCAAGAAAGAACGGAAAGCAGCACTATATTATTGTAAATGCTGAGGGTATCGGTCATTCACAGAGCATGGCAAAGCGTATCGAGGAAGCGACAGGTGTTGAGACACGCGCAACGATTCTCGGACATATGCAGCGTGGTGGAAGCCCGACATGTAAGGACCGTGTCTATGCAACCACAATGGGTGCAATGGCAGTTGACCTTCTCTGCGAAGGAAAGAGCAACCGTGTCATTGGACATAAGGGTGGCAAGTTTGTAGATTTCGACATTGATGAAGCTTTGGCTATGAAGAAAGATGTCGATGAGTACATGTACGAAATCTCAAAGACACTGGTATAGTTATTTCTTTTATTGGAGAACATAGTGCGGCAGGGAATTCTCTCTGCCGCATTTTTAGGTTTGAAATCAATGGGATTTTCAAGGAGACGGGCAATGGACAACACCAAGGAAATGCTCACACTGGCAGTAGAAATCGGGGACGCGATGCTGCGGTGCGGAGCAGAAATTTACCGGGTGGAAGATTCTGTGATACGCATATTGGAAGCTTTTGGCCTGGATGATTTTGATGCTTATGTTTTATCCAACGGAATTTTTGCAAGTGCAAATGAGAGCAGGGAGGATGCCTGCAGTGTGGTAAGGTATGTTCCTCTTTCGGCAACCCATCTGGGGAAACTCGCTGCTTTAAATCAGCTGACCCGAGATATCTGTAATCATAAATGTTCGATTTCGGAGGCATCGGAGCGGCTTGAACAGTGCAAAAAAATTCCGGTTTATGCGAATGCGGTACAGTTACTGGCATGTGGAATCGGTTGTGCAGCGTTTACCTTCATGTTTGGAGGGCATTTGCCGGAAGCACTGTATGCATTTTTTGTAGGGCTGATAGAGCAGCTGGCATTGTTTGTGTGCCGGAAGCGTAAAGTTTCCAGATTTTTAACGAATGTATATGTCAGTCTGCTGATCTCTTTGCTTAGTCTGCCAGCGGCCGCGGGTGTAATACCTGTTTTGCATGACAAAGTGGTGATCGGGGCAATTATGCCGTTAGTACCTGGAATTGCACTGACAACATCCATTCGTGATTTTTATAATGGCGATTATTTGTCCGGAACGATCCATCTGATTGATGCACTTCTTACGGCACTTTGCATTGCAGTGGGCATTGCACTGCCGATTCTGTTGTTGCGATATGGAGGAAATTTACCGGTATGAGTTATGTGCTTCAGTTTTTTATTGCAGCGATTGCCACGGTTACATTTGCCATTTTGTTTGCGGCACCGAAAAAGGAACTGGTTTTCTGTGGCGTATCAGGCGGGCTTGCCTGGCTGGTTTATTTTATTTTGTACAGGCAGTCGGGGAATGTGGTTTTGGGCAGTCTGGTGGCAACCTTTGTTTTGACAATTTTAAGTCGTATTCTGGCAGTAGCAAGATGCAATCCTGCCACGATTTATCTGGTATCCGGGATTTTCCCACTGGTTCCGGGAGCCGGTATCTATTATACGGCATATTATCTGATATCCGGAATGCCGGCAAAATGCTCGGCAAAAGGGCTGGAAACTTTTGAGATTGCCCTGGCCATTGTATTTGGGATTATTTTTGGCTTCTCGATTCCGGAAACACTGTTTCATAAAAGGAAACAGTAAGTAATGGGAAAGGATTGTACGGATGATATGATTACAAGCAGTGCAAATCAGCAGATGAAACATCTGTCACAGCTGATGAAAAGGGCGAAAGAACGAAAAAAAGAACAGGTCTTTGTTGTGGAAGGAATAAAGATGTTTCAGGAAGCACCGGCGGATACGGTGGTGTCTGTCTACGTGTCGGAAAGTTTTCTGGAAAAACCGGAACATGAAAAATGTCTGCAGGGATACCGGTATGAGGTCGTGAGTGATGCGGTATTCCGGGAAATTTCGGATACACAGACTCCGCAGGGAATCCTTGCGATTGTCCGCATGCCGAAGTATGATCTGCCCGATCTTTTGCAGGGGGATCACACGCATCTTTTAATTCTTGAGAGCGTGCAGGATCCGGGAAATCTTGGAACGATGGTGCGCACCGGAGAGGGTGCCGGCATCACGGGAATTATAATGAATAAAACGACGGTGGATCTGTTTAACCCGAAAACTATACGCTCGACGATGGGAAGTATCTACCGTGTTCCGTACCTGATCACGGAGCATCTGCCGGATCTGCTTGATGAGCTGCATAAGGAGAATATCCGATTGTATGCGGCACATTTAAAAGGAGATACATATTATGATGCCTTTGATTTTACCGGGGCATGTGGCTTCCTGATTGGAAATGAGGGGAACGGTCTGTCTGATGAAATTGCAGAGTGTGCGGATTGCTATCTGAAGATTCCCATGGAGGGAAAGGTGGAGTCGCTGAATGCAGCCGTTTCCGCAGCACTTTTGATGTATGAATGTAAGAGACAGCGGGGAGAGCACAATGAAAATATGGTTTAAAATCTGGGAAAACACACACTTATTAAAATCGGAAACCATAGAAGATGATACGGAGGATACACGTACACATAAGATTTTTCATGCACTGGAAGAAGTCTGTCTGAAGTGGGATCTGGGAAAACCGATCTGGTTTGATGCGAATATAGCGGAATTTCAAAGGCATGCGCGAACGAGGTTTGGCAAGGACAATTTTGTGGAGGAAACAGAATTTGATTATCTGGAGATACAGGTGATAGACGAAGATTAAAAAAATATTAAATTTGTTGCTTTCTGCGTACAGAACGTGTTTCTTGTGATATGATAATACCGTATGGGAAAGCACGTTAATACATGTGTGAGGTCTGCTTTCGCATTTATGAAAGGAATGTCTGCCATTGTGGCAGGAAAGAGGAGGAATGACATGGGAACATCGCAGATGCTGGGGGAAGATATTGATAGTTGGGAAACTATGATGTTTTTATATAATTCAGCACTGAAAGAGGTCGGAACAAAACTTGAGATTTTAAATGACGAGTTTGTTCATATACATAAGTACAATCCGATTGAATATATTAAGTCAAGGATTAAAACACCGGAAAGTATTGTAAAAAAATTAAAGCGTGACGGATATGAGAGTACGATCGAGAATATGATAAATTATATTAACGATATTGCAGGAATCCGTATTGTCTGCTCGTTTACTTCGGATATTTACCGTCTTGCAGAGATGATCGGAAAACAGAATGACCTGACCGTGATCTGTGTAAAAGACTATATCAAAAATCCGAAAGTCAGCGGTTACAAGAGTTTCCATATGCACGTGACGGTTCCTATCTTTTTATCGGACCGTGTGGTTGATACAAAGGTGGAAATCCAGATCCGCACCATTGCAATGGATTTCTGGGCAAGTCTGGAGCACAAGATTTATTATAAATTTGAGGGGCATGCCCCGGAATATATCAGCCGGGATCTGCGTGCCTGTGCAGAAATTGTTTCAAACCTCGATGCAAAGATGCTGCAGCTGAATGAAGCAATTTTAGAAGAAAAGGAAAAAGAGGAACAGAAGAAAAAGGAAGAATAGTTACGAAGAATAAAACTATTACGGAACAGTCGGAAAGAAGGGAATGCTATGGTACCTTCCATTGCACGTCAGAGTGTGATTTTAAAATGTAATATGCAAAAATCCGTGATGCTTGGAAACTACGAATTTTTCTATGCTGCGGGATTGATGAGAAAATTATACAACATAGAGATCCGGACAGATATGGAACCGGAACAGATTCTGGAAGCGATTCTGCAGATGCAGGATAATCTGGCTCCGCAGAGTGAACAGGAAAAATATCTGATACAGATCATAAAGAATTATGAGCCGTCAGCGGATCATGATGCACAGATGGATGAGCTGTTTGCCTGGGGAGAACAGGAACCTGACATGTGGCAGGTCACGACATCGTTCCATCCGGTTATAAGGTAACTATGAGCGATAGTTACCTTATATTTTTGCAATTTTCGTACATACTACAAGTAATTTTAAAAGAAAGATGAGGATGTATGAAATGAGTAAGATGACTCTGGAACAGGAAGAAGTGCGCAATCAGGAGTATAATGAGTATGTCGAACAGATGACACCGAAACATAATCTGTGGGCAAATATGGGAAAAGCCTTTTTGCTTGGGGGAGGTATCTGCCTGTTGGGACAGATTATTTTACAGATTGCAGCCGGGGTATTCGGACTTAAGGCAGAGGATGCCGCTCTTTGGTGCAGTTTACTTCTTGTTCTTCTTTCGGTGATCCTGACGAGCTGTAATGTATATGGGATTCTTGCCAACTGGGGAGGCGCAGGGGCATTGGTTCCGATTACCGGATTTGCAAATGGCGTGTGTGCTTCTGCGGTGGAATTCCAGAAAGAGGGACAGGTATTTGGTATCGGATGCCAGATTTTTAAGATTGCCGGCCCGGTGATTTTGTATGGAATTTTTTCAAGCTGGGTGCTGGGACTTATTTACTGGCTATTTTAAATTCGCTGGGGAACTGCGTGGCCCGTCGCATAGAGAAAACTTATGTTTTTCCGTGTACTCTTTTCAATTTTGCACATACTACCGTAGAGAATAAGTAATCAAAGAGGTGCAGAATGAAAGAAAAACGGGAAATAGTTTATCTGAAGGCAGACCGCAACAGTGTCTGCCATGATCCAAAAATAAAGATACAGGATGTGATGTCCGTACAGTGTGCAGATCCTGCCATCTGTGCCGGAATAAAAAATAAAACACTGTACACCTTTCAGAAAAATGATGGAACGAAAAAAGAAGGAAAAAAGAAAAAACGAATGGAAGTTTTTTCTATGCTGAAGGTCATCGAACTGATACAGACCGATTATCCGGAGGTAGAAGTGGTCAGCATTGGAGAACAGGATTTTGTAGTGCAATTGTTAGACGTACCAATGGCACCTAGATGGATGGAGACCATAAAGGTTATTGTGATGGTTGTAGTAATCTTTTTGGGAGCTGCATTTACGATTATGGCATTTAACAATGATGTGTCCGTGGGGGAAGTGTTCGACCGGTTTTATCAGCAGGTGATGGGAAAAGAAAAACCGAAAGTGTCAGAAATCGAAATTTTTTACTGTCTGGGATTGGCAGTGGGGATTCTGGTATTTTTTAACCATATCGGAAAGAAAAAAATCACTTCAGATCCGACGCCGATTCAGGTTGAGATGCGAAAGTATGAACAGGATGTCGATATGGCGTTTATAGAGAACGCGGGAAGAAAGGGGCATGAACATGATGTTTCTTAGACACATTTTTATGGCGGGTCTTGCGACAGCCTGCGGCATTGCGGTTTCTGCCGGAACGTTTGCGTTTCTTCTGGTGATCGGAGTCATCCCGCGCATGATCAAACGCTGCAATTTTGGAGAACGGATACTGATGGTCGAAAATACGGTTATACTGGGGGTATTGACCGGTGCCGTATTTTCTGTGGTGGAGTGGAAGGCACAGCTGCCGTATCCGTGGCTGGCGCATGTCATTTTGGGCGCTTATGGAACTGCAGCGGGAATTTTTGTGGGATGTATTGCGGTGGCACTGGCAGAAATATTAAATACTTTTCCGATCCTGTTCCGGCGTCTGTATATCAACCGTGGACTCAGTGGTGTTATGATTGCCATGGCACTGGGGAAAATGGCTGGTTCTTTTTATTATTTCTTTTTTGGTTACGGGCTTCCAAAATATTGGTAAATCCATATTTTCTAATTGCAATCTTCTTTGTGTCTGGCGTATAATAAAAGGTACGATTAGTTACAGACTAAAGGAGAGGATTTTAAATGGGCAGATATGCATTGGATATGGAAAAATATGCAGATTTGGCAAGGACTGCATCTGCGGAGGGATGCGTGTTATTGAAAAATGACAACAGTACCCTGCCACTTAAAAAAGGAGATAAAGTTGCTGTATTTGGGCGCATGGCGTTTCATTATTACAAGAGCGGACTTGGCTCGGGCGGACTGGTAAATACACGCTATGTGGTTGGAATCCTTGATGCGCTGCGCGCCTGCAAAGATATTGCGCTGGATGAAGAACTGATTGGGATCTACGAAAAATGGATCAAAGACCATCCATATGACGAAGGTGAGGGATGGGGGCTGGTTCCGTGGTCACAGGAAGAAATGCCCGTGACGGAAGAGATGCTTCAAACCGCATCCGGGGATGATGTGGCACTGGTGATTCTTGGACGTACGGCGGGGGAAGACCAGGACAATACGGACAAGCCGGGTAGTTATAAGCTGACACGGACAGAAGAAGACCTGATCCGTAAAGTGAGCAGTCAATTTTCGCGCACGGCCGTTATTTTAAATGTGGGAAATATCATTGATATGAAATGGGTCAGAGAATTTGATCCGGCAGCGGTACTCTATGCATGGCAGGGAGGTCAGGAAGGTGGAAACGGTGTCTGTGATGTACTTACGGGGCGTGTGAATCCGTGCGGAAAACTGACCGATACGATTGCAGAGGATATCAGTGACTATCCATCCACGTCAAATTTCGGGGATTTACAGAAAAACTATTATAAAGAAGATATCTATGTGGGATATCGGTATTTTGAGACATTTGCCAAAGATAAAGTTTTGTATCCGTTTGGATTTGGATTGTCGTATACTTCTTTTTCCGTGCAAGCGTCTGCAGAAGAAAAGGACGAGCATACGGTCTGTGTAAAGGCAACAGTGAAAAATACCGGAACAAAACCGGGGAAAGAAGTGCTTGAAGTATATGCCAAAGCCCCACAGGGGGTACTGGATACACCGGTGCGTGTTCTTTGTGGATTTGCAAAGACAAAGGAACTGGCAGCAGGGGAAGAAGAGCATATTACTCTGGAGATTCCGAAAAATACGTTTGCCTCCTATGATGACAGTGGTGTAACCGGACACAGGGACTGTTTTGTGCTGCTGGAGGGTACTTATACCATTTATGTGGGAACCGATGTGCGGACGGCACAAAAGGCAGGCAGTTATCCGCAGACGTTTACGGTGATTGAACAGCTTGAGGAAGTCTGTGCACCGCAGAAACCGTTTGCCCGTATGACAAGAAAGCCGGGTGATGTGATCGGATATTCCGATACACCGGAACGGATCTATGGTCCGTATGACCGCGTGGAAAAACCGGCAGAGATTTCACAGACTGGCGATAAAGGCTATCGTCTGGAAGATGTATATGACAAAAAGATTTCCATGGAGACATTTGTGGCACAATTGTCGGACGAGGATCTGATTATGCTGTTCCGCGGAGAAGGCATGTGCAGTCCGAAGGTGACTCCGGGTACTGCAGCGGCATTTGCAGGACTGACTCCGTCTTTGAGGAAGTTTAGAATTCCGGCAGAATGTGCATCGGACGGACCATCCGGAATACGTATGGACTGCGGAACAAAGGCGTTTTCCCTTCCGAACGGAACGCTGCTCGGATGTACATTTAACTGTGAACTGGTGCGTCAATTATATGAAATGACAGGGCTTGAACTACGGTTAAACCGTGTAGATACATTGCTCGGACCGGGATTGAATATTCACAGAAATCCGTTGAACGGACGAAACTTTGAGTATATTTCCGAAGATCCGTTTTTAACCGGAAAAATGGGAGCCGCACAGCTGCAGGGACTGAATATTGCAGGTTCCACAGGAACCATCAAACATTTTGCGGCAAATAATCAGGAAACGAAACGACATGAGGCAGATTCGATTATTTCCGTGCGGGCACTGCGGGAAATTTATCTGAAGGGATTTGAAATTGCGGTAAAAGAAGGACCGGCTCGCTCTGTTATGACTACCTATGGCCCGGTCAACGGGGTGTGGACTGCAGGAAGTTATGATCTCAATACCATTGTATTGCGCAAAGACTGGGGATTTTCCGGCATCGTTATGACCGACTGGTGGGCAAAGGCAAACCATGAGGGACAGCCATCGGATCCGCGTATACATGCGGTCATGGCAGCGGCACAGAATGATGTATATATGGTGACTGCAGACGCGCAGGATATGCAGCAGGATGATATGCTCGAAGAATTCCAGAAGGGAAATCTTACGAGAGGACAGCTGCAGAGAAATGCCATCAATATATTGCAGTTTGTACTAAAATCCCCGGCGATGCTTTATGAGATGGATAGGATTTCTCCGGAAGAACTTAAAGACCGGAAGAATGCTGCAAAAGATGATCTGGATGTCTCAAAGATGATGAAATTTGTGGCAGATGAACAGGGAAACATCTGCATTTCCGGTGACGGCTGGGATACACATCAGGGAAAAGAAATACTTGCGGATCTGGATATGAAAGCCGGAAGTTATGAACTGCAGATGAAAGTGAAATCAAATCTGGATGATCTGGCACAGCTTCCGGTAACGGTATATCTGGACAATATTATCAAAGGAACAATGTCCTTCCGGGGATCGAAAGGGCAGTGGGTGACACAGCAGATCCGGTTTGATACATTCGAGGGACATCATTATATGAGGTTATATTTTGGAGCAACCGGACTTACGGTAGATCATATAGCGTTTCAGCTGTCCGGCGGCGCAGACAAGGAGCAGTAAGATATGAATGTTTTAAAGGTAAAAAAGGGAGAAACGCTTGCCAGAAAACAGGACAAGGTGATGGAATGGTATCTGATTCAGGAGGGATCGGTGATCCGGCAGTTTGCATTTGCAGAGATCATTATGCACCGGAATGCAATTGTGGGTATTCTCGAGAACGAATGGTTTGCCTGCGATTATGTGGCAAATGAAGATACGACATTGATTGTGATTCCATGTAAAAATGCACAGGATCTGCGGAAGATTTTGTCCGAACATGAGAATTTTCGCCCGATTTTTTTGCGTACGGCAGTGGAACAGAGGCATCAGGCACTGTGTCTGTATGCCAGTCTGCAGAAAAAATGCATGCTTTTACATAATGCTGCGGAAACGTTGTACAGCGAATACAAAAATCTGTGCAGCGAGAAGCTTCTTGATGAACAGGATTTTCCGCGTATGGAACAGTTTGCAGCTTTAAAAATGCAGCACCGTGCGGAAAACTGGGAGATTGCAAACAGTAACAGTCTGGTCCGGAGTTATCTGAAAGAATATATGCAGCTGATGATCAAAGATGATAGTCTGTGTGTGGGAGCAATCATGGAGGCGGCGGCACAGATGCGCCGTGTGACACAGGGAATCGGCGAGATGGTAAATTATCTGCAGTACAACAGGGATATTTTATTTTCAGATTCCAGAGATGATATTTTTCATCTGTTTTTTGCAATGGCAGTCCAGCAGTCGCAGAAAAAGCAGGACATTTCCGAGATCAAAAAGCGTCTGTTAAATATGGTGGATGTCATGACAAAGCTTGATGTATACGACAAAAAGCAGATGGCGGAGGCACATGAGCTCTGCGAGAATTACGACTTTACCAAGGAGTCCGAAGGACGTATCAATATTATGCGCGAGGATTGTATTGCACATATTATGGAGTATGCAGGATATGGCAGCGATATGATCAGGGATTTCCACAGCATTGTGCAGCAGTACCGGGAGCTGCCGGATATGATGTCTACAGACAATGAGGCGAGACAGCTGCGCAGGGAAATCACAAAGGTCTTTTACGATATTTATACCAAGGCGTTTATGAGATCAGTTGAGGAACTGGTCAAGCCGTCACCGATCATGATGATGTTTTTCAATTTTGGGTTTATGGATGCGGAGGTGCTGGGGGAAACTAACACAAATGCACTGTATAATCTGACGGATTCGCTTGGATTGTTTCACTCTGCAAATGTCTATACGGTTTATGACTGGCTGGTACAGATTTATCAGGGAAAGAAAGAACCGTCCCGCAATGAATTTGACCAGGATTTCAATGCATTTCTGCTGGAAGAAAAGAGAACTGGGAATATTACGGAAGCGCAGATGCAACAGTATAAAAATGACAGCAGGCAGAAAGTACAGTTTGAGATCCGCAATATGTTTACCTCCGGAAACCGTGTGACCTATGGCCGTGTGACTACATTCTGTCCGGTTCTGATGGAAGAGGATTTCATCAACACCGTGGAAAAGATGGCAGTTACCGCAGAAAAAATTGCCGATGCCATCAATAAGGTGCGCTGTGTGGATTATTCTGCACTCTATCATGATGTCATGTTTTCCGATCCGGATCGCGGAATCAATCAGGAATGGATCAAAAAGGAGATTCTGCCGGATGTGATTCTGATGCCAAATGCCGGAACCCGTACCCTGATGTGGCAGGAGACATCCGGTGCCAAGATTGATACACCGGCGCGTTTCCTGTTTCCGATTTTTTCCGCAGTGGATCTCGATGATCAGATGGTGGAATGTATCGGCCGATACCGCTGGGAGATCTGCAGACGTGTGCAGGGTGTATACTGGAACGATATCCGGGAGAAATCGCTTACGGCGGAGTACTGTGATTTTATTCAGTATTATCGCAAAAATTCAGATCTTTCTGCAGATGCAAAGGAAAAGATCAAGACTGCATTGTCCCGTGCGCGCAACAGTTACCGTGAGGTATTTGTCAAGGATTATCAGGCATGGATGAAGTATGAATCACAGGGAAGTTTCCGACTGAATAAGGTGGCAAGGGATATTCTGGTAAGGTATTGTCCGTTTGCAAAGGATATCCGCCAGGGACTGGCCACCAATCCACAGTACCAGAATGCATTTCACCGGCTGGATGCGGAAAACAGAAAGAAACTGCAGCGGTTCCGTTCTGTTTACGATAAATATGAGGCTGCCGGCGGAGAGATCACACCGGAACTGAAAGAAAATCTGCGGTTTTATCAGATGTAGGAACAGATATGGAATATATAGCTTATGTAGAGACCCCGTATAAAGAAAAATTTGGAATTCCCAGACAGAGTGGGCTGGCGGAGAGTACCTGTGGGGAAATTATTTTCACACCGAAATTCCGGAATCCGGATGCAGTGCGTGGAATCGAGGAGTTTTCCCACCTGTGGCTTCTCTGGGAGTTTTCCAGGGCAAAGCAGGATACCTTTCATGCAACGGTAGCACCTCCCCGTCTGGGAGGAAAAGAAAAACGGGGCGTGTTTGCCACGCGTTCCCCCTTCCGCCCGAATTCGATCGGTCTTTCGTGCGTGAAACTTGAAAAAGTGCGCATTGATCAGAAGCTTGGACCGGTTCTTACGGTTTCCGGGCTGGATCTGCTTGATCACACACCGCTTTTTGATATCAAACCGTATCTGCCGTATGTGGATGCTCATCCGGAGGCAAAAAACGGTTTTGCGGAAGAATTCCGGGAGTTTCAGATACCGGTAGTATTTCCGGAGGAATTGCAGGCACAGATTCCGGAACATCTGCGGGGACCGCTTCTTGAGGTTCTTGCACAGGATCCCAGGGCGGCATACAACAAAAAGCCGGATTATATCTACGGGATGGCATTTGATGATTATGACATCCGGTTTATGGTGGCAGAGGGAATCCTGACGGTAAAAGAGGTCACAAGGCGCACGCAGGAATGGAAAAAAGTCAAGTGAGAGTTGCGCTTGCACGGGGAAAGCCTTATAATAGAAACGTCAAAAGTCAAAAACGCGAAGAAATTCGTGTAGTAGTGAGGTAAGAGGATGAAAGAGTTAAAAGAGTACATTCGCAGTATCCCGGATTTCCCGGAGAAGGGAATTATTTTCCGTGATGTCACAAGTGTACTGCAGGATGCAGATGCACTGAAGCTTTCCATTGATGAACTGGCGAAACGCTTGGAGGGCGTTGATTTTGATGTGATCGCCGGAGCAGAATCCAGAGGCTTTATCTTTGGAGCACCACTTGCTTATGTCATGCATAAGCCGTTTGTACCGATTCGTAAAAAGGGAAAACTGCCATGTGAGACAGTTGAAAAAACATATGATCTGGAGTATGGTACGGCAACGATTGAAATGCATAAAGATGCCGTTAAAAAAGGAGAAAAGGTTGTACTTTTGGATGATCTGATTGCAACCGGCGGAACCATGAAAGCTGCTGCAGAACTGGTAGAGGAACTTGGCGGTGAAGTGGTAAAGATGCTGTTTCTCATAGAGTTAAGCGATCTCAACGGACGGGAAGTCTTAAAGGACTATGACGTGGACTCTGTTGTACAGTTCGAGGGAAAATAATCGAATAAAAAAGAAAATTCTGCACATACTGTATCAAAAACAAAGTAAGGAGAGACAGTATGGATCAGCAGGTTGGATCAGGGAGTCTTTGCTTTGCAAAGGCTCCTTTTATTATTGGAACAGCATCTGTGGTTGGAACCAAAGAGGGGGAAGGTCCCCTGGCAGATGCCTTTGACTGTATCGGACCGAATGATAAATTTGGTCAGCAGACATGGGAGGCCGCAGAGAGCAGTCTGCAGAAAGAAGCATTGACGCTTGCCCTCGGGAAAGCAGATCAAAAGCCGGAAGATATGCGGTATCTGTTTGCCGGAGATCTGCTCGGACAGCTGATTGCCTCATCATTTGGACTGAAAACGTTTGAAATTCCACTGTTTGGACTGTACGGGGCATGTTCCACATGTGGAGAAGCGCTGGCACTTTCTGCAATGACGGTAGCGGCCGGATATGCGGATCGCGTGGCTGCAGTCACTTCGAGCCATTTTGCCAGTGCGGAAAAACAGTTCCGTTTTCCGCTGGAATACGCAAATCAGCGTCCGGTAAGTGCCACATGGACAGTGACCGGAGGCGGTGCATTTATTCTGTCAAAGGATGCGAAGCAGCCGCTGGCAAAGGTGGCGGGAGTCACAACCGGAAAGATTGTAGATTACGGAATCAAGGATTCCATGAATATGGGAGCCGTGATGGCACCGGCTGCCGCTGAGCTGATTGCGCAGAATCTTACGGATTTTAAACGAAAACCGGAAGATTACGACCGGATTATCACGGGAGACCTGGGAGAAGTCGGTCAGCAGATTCTGTTTGATCTGCTGCTGAAAAAAGGCATGGATATCCGCAAGCAGCATGAGGACTGTGGCATGTTAATTTTTGATTCACAGACACAGGGAACCGGTTCCGGAGGATCGGGATGCGGATGTGCAGCCTCGGTGCTGAGCGCGCATTTCCTGCCAAAGCTGGCAAGCGGGGAACTGGAAAGAATACTCTTTGTGCCGACAGGCGCACTGCTTTCTACGGTCAGTTTCAATGAAGGACAGACAATACCAGGGATTGCACACGGTGTTGTGCTGGAAAGCTGTGTTTCATCCGCAAAAAAGGAGGGATAAGGATATGCAGTATGTAATTGCATTTGTAACAGGGGGAATGATCTGTGCACTGTCACAGATCCTGATGGAAAAAACAAAAATGCTTCCGGGACGTATCATGGTTCTTTTGGTCTGCCTTGGGGCCATCCTTGGATTTGTGGGGATCTATGAGCCGTTTTCCCAATGGGCGCAGGCGGGCGCGAATGTGCCGCTTCTGGGATTTGGAAACAATCTCTGGAAGGGTGTCAAAGAGATGGTGGACAAGAAAGGATTTATCGGTATTTTTCTGGGCGGCTTTAAAAACTGTGCGGCAGGGCTTTCCGCAGCACTCGTTTTTTCTTATATTGCCTCCCTGCTCTGCCAGCCAAAGATGAAAAAGCACTAGCAAATCTGGAAAATTCTGTTGTATAATAAATGGGAATTTTGCACACACTAGCTCTGTAGATCAAATAAAAGGAGATATGTGTGATGAAAAAATTAAAAGTTCTGATGATGAGCGGAATGCTTGCAGCAGGGATCTGTCTGTTTGCGGCCTGTGGTACAGCAAATGATGACGGAACGAACAATGGTGTAAACGATACTTCCAATACACAGGTTACTACACAGGAAAACATTCCGGGAACGGACAATACGACTGGAAATGGTACAACAGACAATAATACGGATGCCGGAAATTCCAAAAACGATGGCAATGTCGGAAAAGATATCGGGGATGTGGGAAAAGATGTCGTGGATGGTGTGAAAGATGCCGGTGATGCTGTGGCAGATGGCGTGGATGATGCAATTGACGCGGTAGATCCGGATGCAGACACAAACAATGGCGGTAAGACCAATACCGGACGTTAGACAGGATTACCTATGAAAAAAGAAACTTACGTTAAAATGACCCAGCCGTTTCGGGATGACCCGAAACGTGCGCGGGCGTTACATAGAGCAAATAAAATATTGACGGTTGTGATTTTTGTGGCATATCCATGCCTGCTTCTGTGGCTGCTGTGTCAGAAGGATATGCGGCTATATAAAGCCATCTGTGTGCCACTTGACGGATTTATTATTGTGACGGTTGTGCGGACCTGGATCAACCGGAAACGGCCGTATGAAATATTTGAACTGCCATCTGTGATTCCAAAAGATACGAAAGGACATTCCTGGCCGAGCCGGCATGTGTTTTCCGCGGCAGTGATTGCGTTTACGTTCTGGTTTGTGTGCCCGGCTGCGGGGATTGTATTTTTGCTTATGACAGTTGCCATTGCATGGATCCGGGTAGTTTCCGGGGTGCACTTTATCAGTGATGTAGTGGCGGGATTTCTTTTTGCTGCGTTTTTTTCTTTGTTTTTTTAGTGTGGTTTTCACCGGCCATGCTGGAAAATTTACTGGCTTTCTTTCCGGAACTGGCGCGGTGTCATGCTGTATTTTTGTTTGAACACTCGGTTAAAATAGGAAAGATTTTCAAAACCGGATTCCGCCGCAATATCCAGAATGGAAGAGTCGGAAGTTGTCAGCAGACGCGAGGCGATTGTCAGGCGGTAGTCCCGCAGATAGTCCACGAAAGACGTTCCCATAGTTTCTTTGAAATACCGCATAAAATGAGATTCGGAAAAATCAACGGTTGCCGCGATGTCGGCAATCGTTATTTTTTGCATGTAATTATTTTCTATGTATTTTAAAACAATTTTCATTTTATCAAGCGTTTTGCGGTTACTGCCTGTCGTTAAGTTCCGGCAGCGGTTGTCTAAAATAAAGAAAAACTGGTACAACTGACTTTTGATGTACAGTTCATAGCCCTGTGGTTTGGTCTTACTGATCTCGTCGCAGGCATCAATTGGCATGATGACATCCGTGTAATAAGGATAGACAGGGGTGAAGATGGTTGGAACCGTGACTTTTCCGCTCATAAGAGGAAGAAGAAAATCGGTGGCAGTCACATCGTTCTGCCGTGGAATCAGCATACTCGGATTAAAGATGATATTTTCATATTCCATGAAGGCATCTTCCAGCTGGTCAATGGAGTGGAGCTGTCCCGGAAGAATAAGAGCCAGGGTCGGACCTTTTACTTTGTATTCCCGGAAATCTACTGTAATGCGTCCCATCCCCTTTTTGATGTAGATCAGTTCCAGTTCATCGTGCCAGTGCAGCGGTACACGCGGAAAATCCAGTGGGATCGAGCATAGATATGTATTATAAGGAAAGATAATATCCCCATGTGTGATGGTTTCGTGATAATTTTCATATTCAAGTATATTCATATCTTTATTTTAGCAGAATTGTCCTCTGCCTGTAAAGAACAAAAACACAGAAAACGCATGAAACAGGCGAAAACACAGGATATGCAGGCACTGTGGAAATGTACCAAGACAGGTAGCAGGAAATTGGTAAAATTTAACAGTCATGGGCTATTTGAATATAAAAAATGATAGAATAGTATCAGTTTTTGCTTGAATACGACAAGAAATCAGCAGGAAAAAATCATATACTAAGTACATCAAAACAACACGAAATCTTGTGGGAGGGAAAACACATGACTTTAGCAAAAGCAGTATCTATGAAATATAACAAGACCATCGAGAAGTGCTCAAACGAGGAAATTTACTATGCACTCCTTGATATGACCAAGCAGATGGCAGAGGACAAGGTCAGCAACGAAGGAAAGAAGAAGCTGTATTACATTTCTGCAGAGTTCTTAATCGGAAAGCTTTTATCCAACAACCTGATCAACCTTGGTATTTATGACAGCGTAAAGTCCGAACTTGAGGCATCTGGAAAGAACATCGGAGAGATCGAGGAAATCGAGCTTGAGCCTTCACTCGGAAATGGTGGACTTGGACGTCTGGCAGCCTGCTTCGTAGATTCTATCGCAACACTTGGATTAAATGGTGACGGCGTTGGATTAAATTATCACTACGGATTGTTCAAACAGGTATTTGACCACAACTTACAGAAAGAGACTCCAAACCCATGGATTACACCAGATAGCTGGCTGACAAAGACAGATGTCACTTATCCGGTACAGTTCGGTGGATTTACCGTACAGTCCAGATTATATAACATTGATGTCGTTGGTTATAACAACCGTACTACAAAGCTGCGTCTGTTCGATATCGAGACTGTTGATGAGAGCATTGTCGGAGATACGATCGATTTCAACAAAGATGACATTGCAAAGAACCTGACACTGTTCTTATATCCGGATGATTCGGATGACAAGGGACGTCTCCTTCGTGTTTACCAGCAGTATTTCATGGTAAGCAACGCTGCAAGACTGATTCTTGACGAGGCAGTAGAGAAGGGATCAAACTTACATGACCTGGCAGATTATGCAACCGTTCAGATCAATGATACCCATCCATCCATGGTAATTCCGGAGCTGATCCGTCTGTTACAGGAGAGAGGCATCCTGATGGATGAGGCAGTTTCCATCGTATCTAAGGTATGTGCATACACCAACCATACGATTCTTGCAGAGGCACTTGAGAAATGGCCAATCGGTTTCCTGGATAAGGCAGTTCCACAGCTTATGCCAATTATCCGCGAGCTGGACAACCGTGTACGTGCAAAAGTTTCCGATGAGAGCACCTACATCATCAAGGACGGACTGGTACACATGGCACACATGGATATCCATTATGGATACAGTGTCAACGGTGTTGCATACCTGCACACAGAAATCTTAAAGAATAGTGAGTTAAATAACTTCTACAAGCTTTATCCGGAGAAGTTCAACAATAAGACCAACGGTATTACCTTCCGTCGCTGGCTCATGTCTTGCAACCCGGAACTTTCCGCAATGATTACTGACCTGATCGGCGATGGCTGGAAGAAGGATGCCAATGAGCTGGAGAAACTTGGCAATTTCGTTAATGATGATGCGGTACTGGATCGTCTCCTTGCAGTAAAGGCTGGCAAGAAAGCAGATCTGAAGAATTATCTGAAGATGAAACAGGGATTTGAGATTGATGAGAATTCCATCTATGATATTCAGGTAAAGAGACTGCATGAGTACAAGAGACAGCAGATGAATGCTCTCTATGTCATCCACAAGTATTTCGAGATTAAGGAAGGCAAGAAGCCTGCAACTCCGATCACCGTATTCTTCGGAGCAAAGGCAGCACCGGCTTACATTATCGCAAAGGATATCATCCATCTGATTCTCTGCTTACAGCAGATCATCAACAATGATCCGGAAGTAAGTCCATACTTAAAGGTATTTATGGTAGAAAACTACAACGTAACCATGGCTGAGAAGATGATTCCTGCATGTGATATCTCCGAGCAGATTTCCCTTGCATCCAAGGAAGCATCCGGAACCGGTAACATGAAGTTTATGTTAAACGGTGCACTGACACTTGGAACCATGGACGGTGCAAACGTAGAGATCGCAGAGCTTGTTGGAAACGAGAACATCTTTACCTTTGGTGAGGATTCCCAGACCGTTATCGACCGTTATGACAGAGGCGATTACAACTCCAGAAGCTACTATGAGAAGGATTCTGAGTTAAAGAAGGCCGTAGATTTCATCGTAAGCGATACCGTAAAGGCCGTTGGATGCAGCGAAAACTTAGAGCGTCTGTACAATGAGCTGTTAAACAAAGACTGGTTTATGACATTCCCGGATTTCGAGGATTACATTGCAACCAGAGAGAAAGCATATGCAGCATATACCGATCGTAAGGATTGGGCAAAGAAAGCGCTGATCAACATCAGCAAGGCTGGATTCTTCTCCTCTGACAGAACCATCGACCAGTACAACAAAGAAATCTGGAAATTATCATAAAAATATTTTAACTCCTCCTTTAGTGGGAACCGTATGTTTCGGTTCCCACTTTTTATTGTGCCGGGAACACGGGAACGGGCACGGTGTTTTTAAAATTTTACTGGAAGAATGAGGGTGAATTGGATATAATAAATATTATGAGGTTACAGGGGAGAAAATGGATATAATGTGCGAAGGAGGAACGCTATGAAATGGAAAGGGCGAAGACTGCTTGCCATGGCACTTACCGGTATCTTGCTTGCAGGATGCGGGGCAGCCGGACAGGTCGATGATTATGCAACGAATGAGGGAAGCACACAGGAGGCTTCCACCAAAACAACGGGAACTGAAAGCGGAGGGATTTCAAAGGACAAGATCAAGGTAGGGGTTTTGCACTTATCGGATCCGGCAGAAGGCAGTGGATATACCTATACACATGATCTCGGCATTCAGGCAATGCAGCAGAATCTTGGATTATCAGATGAGCAGATTGACAGAAAAATAAATGTTGATGATTCGGATAAAGAGGCAACCGAAAAAGCGATTCAGGAGTGTGTGGATGACGGATGCAATATTATTTTTACCACCAGCTGGGGATATATGGATGCCACGGAGGAGATGGCGGAAAAATATCCGGATATATATTTTGCACATGGAACCGGATATAAAAGCAACGGGAAGAATTTTGTAAACTATTTCGGGCGGATCTATCAGGCAAGATATTTAAGTGGAATCGTTGCTGGAATGAATACCAAAACCAATAAGCTGGGCTACGTGGCGGCGATGGATTCCTCCAATTCCGAAGTCACCGGAGGCATTGATGCCTTTGCACTTGGGGTGTATTCCGTGAATCCGGAAGCAAAAGTCTATGTAAAAGTCACAAACAGCTGGTTTGACCCGGATGCGGAGAAGGCAGCAGCACAAACCCTGTTAAATATGGGCTGTGATGTGGTCACGCAGCACTGTGATACAGAATATCCACAGACAATGGCACAGGAAAAAGGGGTGTATGGTATCGGGTACAATTCTGATATGAGCAAAAATGCTCCGGATGCATGCCTGTGCAGTGTGATCTGGAACTGGGGTGCTTATTATACAGCAGCGGTGCAGAGCGTGATTGACGGTACCTGGGATGGAAGCAATTATTATGGCGGTATGAATGAAAATCTGGTAGGGATTACGTCACTTGCTGATTTTTGCACGGATGGAACACAGGAGGCTGTGGATACTGCAAAAGAAGATATTTTATCCGGAAAAAACGGTGTGTTTGACGGTGTGATTGAAACAAATACCGGAGAAACAGTTGGTGAAGAAGGAAAGACGCTGGATGATGCCACAATTACAGGTGGAATCAACTGGTATTTTAAAACCGTTGAAGTGGTAGAATAGGGGGCATATATGAGTATACGAAAGAAAATTCTTGCAACCAGCATAGGACCGGTGCTGGTATTAGGGGTAATTACCCTGCTTTTTATGCTTACGATGGTTAAAAGCTCCCTGATGGATGAGGTACAGGATGCATTAAAAGGTACCGCGGCAGCCACCCTTGCCGCCTATGACCAGAATACCGGGGATTATCTGGAAAGTACCAATGGCGATATCTGGAAGGGAAGCTACAACATATCCAAATCGGAAAATCTGGTGGACCGGATCAAAGAAAATACCGGAATGGATGTGACCTTTTTTTACGGAGATCAAAGAATCATGACCTCGGCACTGGATAAAAACGGCGATCGTATTCTCGGCTCCAAAGCGGGGGAGCGTGTGGTCAGCCAGGTTCTCAAAGGGAAAAAGTCGTATTTTAGTAAAAACGTTTCACTGGATGGGACGCGCAACTATGGATATTTTACTCCGGTATACCAGAATGGAAGTTCGGATGAAGTCGTAGGCATGGTCTTTGTCGGTACCAACAAGGCGAAAAAAGATGCCGTGGTGAATAAAATTCTTGGGATGATTATGTCTGCCATGCTTGCAGTGATGTTTTTATGTATCGTTGTGGCAATGCGTATGGCAGCTTCGATCAGTAAAAATATCAAAAACAGTGTGGCTGTTGTTGGAAAACTTGCAGATGGAGATTTGAATGTGTGGGTAGATGAAAAACTTCTGAAACGAAAGGATGAGATCGGGGATCTGTCCCGTGGAACCATGACGCTGAGGGATGCCATGAAATCTGTTATCCGGGATATCTCGGCAAATGCCACACAGCTGCTTTCAACGTCACAGATTCTGGGTACGGCGGCGGACAATACCAATGGTACAATGTCACAGGTACAGCAGGCGGTCAGCCTTGTAGTGGATAATTCCAGTGAGCAGGCGAAAAATTCGAGAAATACTTCGGATCATATGAAAATTATGGGCGAGAATATCACGGAAACTACAGCAGAGGTACAAAATCTGGATCAAAATGCCACATTTATGCATTCCTCCAGCGAAAATGCTTCCGCAACGCTGGAAAAACTCTGTGGGATCAATGAACAGGTGGAGCAGATGCTGGCACAGGTTCAGCAGCAGACCAACCGGACAAACGATTCTGTACAGAAGATCCAGCAGGCCACAACCATCATTTCCTCCATTGCAGAGGAAACCAATCTGTTGAGCCTGAATGCCTCTATTGAAGCTGCCCGGGCGGGAGAAAGCGGCCGCGGATTTGCTGTGGTGGCAGGACAGATTAAAAAACTTGCAGAGCAATCGGATCAGTCGAGCCAGGAAATTGAGCAGATAGCGTCAACGCTGATCAGGGATTCTTCCCTTGCTGTGGAAAGTATGCAGAGTATGCAGCAGATTATTACCAGCCAGAGTGAGAGCATGGCAGAGACGCAGAATATTGTAAAAGAAGTGCTGGGCGAAATTAACAGTTCCATGCAGAGCATCAAACAGATCAAAGCAAGTACCCAGAGACTGGAAGATTCCAGAAATGAAGTTGTTCAGGCAGTTGGGGAATTGTCCGGAATTGCGGAAGAAAATGTGGAAAGCACGAAAAAAACCTACGATGGAACACAGGAAGTTGTAGAAACGTTCCAGCAGGTATATGTAAGTGCCGAGCAGCTGCGGGAGATTTCCGATAAACTGGTAAAGGGAATCGGGTATTTCCATATTTAAAGCTGAATAGTTACGAAAAAAGAATATAATGTAAACGGATCATACCTGTGGAAATTTTTCCACAGGTATTTTTGTGTCATGAATCTGCTATTAAAGCATGGAATTTGATATGCAACATTATAAAATATCCTTAAAATAAAAGAAAACGCAAATATGGGAGGAAATACATGAATTTTGGATATTTTGATGATAAGAAAAGAGAGTATGTAATTACACGCCCGGATACACCGGCACCGTGGGCCAATTATCTGGGCTCCCCGGAATATGGTGCATTGATTTCGAATAATGCAGGTGGATACAGTTTTGCCAGATCCGGTGCAAACGGGAGAATTCTGCGTTATATCTTTAACCAGTTTGACCAGCCGGGACGCTATATTTATCTGAGGGATAACGAAAGCAAAGATTACTGGTCAGCATCCTGGCAGCCGGTGGGAAAGGATCTGGACCGTTATAAAAGTGAATGTCATCATGGCACAGCATATACGAAGATGTTTGCAGATTACAGTGGAATCCATTCCGAAGTCTGCTATTATGTACCGCTGAACGAGACGTATGAAGTGTGGCATCTGAAAGTAACCAATGCGTCAGAGCGTACAAGGGAGCTGACGATTACCGGTTATGCAGAGTTTACGAACAATAACAATTATGAACAGGATCAGGTGAATCTGCAATATTCACAGTTTATTACCAGTACCGTGTTTGAGAAAAACCGGATTCGCCATATCATTCATGGAAATCTCGACTGGGTAAAGGAAGGGGAAGAAGTAGATAACAAACTTGCCATCTCCCGATTTTTTGCACTGGCAGGGGCGCCGGTTGACAGTTATTGTGGGGATAAAGAATCATTTCTTGGACGTTATCATGGATATCACAATCCGGCAGGCGTAGAAAATGGAACGCTGTCCAATGAAATGTGTTATAACGAAAATGGATGTGGCGCACTTGATACGGTGATGATTTTGCAGCCGGGAGAAACAAAAGAGATCGCATTTCTTGTGGGAATGAAGGAGTCCGATGAGGCAGAGAACATCTGTATGCGCTATGAGGACGTGAAAGCACAGTGTGAGAAGGAACTGAAAGAACTGATCGGCTACTGGCATGAAAAACTCGAACATTTTCAGGTACATACACCAAGTCCGGAATTTGATACGATGATCAACACCTGGAATGCCTATAACTGTTTTATGACATTTATCTGGTCGCGTGCCGCCTCATTTTTCTACTGTGGTCTGAGAAATGGTTATGGATACCGTGACACCGTGCAGGATATACAGGGAATCATTCATTTAGCACCGGAAATGGCACTTGAGAAAATTCGTTTTATGTTATCGGCACAGGTGGATAACGGTGGTGGACTTCCACTTGTCAAATTTACCCACAATGCCGGGCATGAGGATACACCGGATGATGCATCTTATGTGCAGGAAACCGGACATCCGGCATACCGTGCGGATGATGCCCTGTGGCTGTTCCCAACGGTGTACAAATATATTGCGGAATCCGGAAACCTGGCATTCATCGATGAGGTCATTCCATTTGCAAATCAGGATGAGGCAACCGTATATGAACATTTAAAACGTGCACTTGCCTTTTCCATGAACCATCTGGGACCGCATGGACTTCCGGCAGGACTGTATGCAGACTGGAATGACTGTCTGCGTCTGGGGAAAAACGGTGAATCTTCGTTTGTTGCGTTACAGTTTTATTATGCGATGACGATTTTAAAGCAGTTTGCGGTCTATAAAAAGGATCAGACATATGCGGATTATCTGGAAGAAGAACAACAAAAACTTGGCACATTGATAAATGAACTTTGCTGGAATGAGGATCGTTTTATCCGTGGATTTACGGAAGCCGGAGAGGTGATTGGAAAACGCACGGATCCGGAAGCAAATATGTGGCTGAATCCACAGAGCTGGGCTGTGATCAGTGGACTGGCAACAAAGCAGCAGGCAGAACTTTCCATGGAAAATGTAAGAAAGCGGTTAAACACAGAGTATGGAGCGATTCTGATGGATCCACCATATCATCTGCATGCATTTGACGGAGCACTGGCTGTGATTTACAATCCCGGTACAAAAGAAAATGCCGGTATCTTTTCCCAGTCGCAGGGATGGCTGATTCTGGCAGAAGCATTGCTGGGGCATGGGGATCAGGCATTTACCTATTTTATGGAAAATGCACCGTCTGCACAGAACGATCGTGCTGAGATCCGGAAACTGGAGCCATACTGTTATGGACAGTTTACGGAAGGAAAAGACAGCCCGCATTTTGGTCGTTCCCATGTGCACTGGCTGACCGGAACTGCTTCCACTGTAATGGTAGGATGTGTGGAAGGAATCCTTGGCATGCGTCCGGACTTTGGAGGACTTCGTATTGCACCATCCATTCCGGCGGACTGGGATCAGTTTACCATTGAGAAGGATTTCCGGGGAAAACATCTTCATATTGTGGTAGAAAATCCAGAGCATGTACAGAGTGGATGCAAAGCGTTGTACGTGAATGAGGAAAAGATGGAAGACAACTACATTCCGGTAGAAAAAATGACCGATCAGACGAAGGTACGCCTTGTGATGGCATAGAAAGGAGAAGTTATGAAAAACGACATGCAGTTTACAGGAAAAAACGGAGAATTTCAAATCCGTCATATGGTTGAAAAAACACAGCTCAATTTTCCGGTGGCAAATGAAGAGGGAATCAAAAGCAGCGTGACGCAGACCTTCGGCGGCGATTGTAAGCTGGATCAGAACCATTTTCTGCTGGAACCGGTGAGCATCGAAAATCTGCACAATAACAGAAGTACCCGCAATGTCTGGTGTACAATCAACCGGAAGGAACATGTGTCACTGACCGGAGTTTCGGCGCAGGCAGAATATGCACATTTCCTTGGAAAAGAGGAGGAAGTGACATTCGATGCCGGATTTATGTGGCAGGAGACGAAGCGGGAATTAAAAGAACAGAAAATCGAGGCAGCCGTGCGGATCTTTGCTCCGCTTGGAGTACCGGCAGAACTGATGCAGGTGCGCGTTACCAATAAATCGGATATGGATATGTGTGTGCGCGTGACTTCTGCTATCCCAATTTACGGCAGAAGCGCGGATAATCTGCGCGATCACCGCCATGTAACTTCCCTGCTTCACCGGATCCGTACTACCGGACGCGGCGTGATCTGTAAACCGGTATTGTCATTTGATGAACGCGGACATCAGAAAAATCATATGATTTATTTTGAGATGGGCAGTCAGGGAGATGGAACAAAACCGGAATCGTTCTTCCCAACGGTGGAATCGTTTATTGGAGAAACCGGAACATTTCTGGCACCGGATGCGCTTAAAAATAAAGAAAAAGGCTGTCCGGCCGGTTGTACCGTGGATGGAAAAGAAGCAATGGGGGCGATGGCATTTCCAGAGATTACCCTTGCAGCAGGAGCACATGTCGATTATATTCTGCTTGGTGGCATGACAGAGGATCCGAAGCTGGCAGAACAGGCAGCAGAAATGTTTTGCACGACCAAACAGGCAGATGCTGCCTTTGAACAGGCAAAAAATTACTGGAATGGGCTGGTCAATATTTCCTTTGAAACCGGAAACCCCAAAGAAGACAGTTATCTGAAATGGATCTGTTTCCAGCCGGTTCTTCGCAGAATCTACGGATGTTCGTTTTTGCCGTACCATGATTATGGCAGAGGCGGCAGGGGCTGGCGTGATCTGTGGCAGGATTGTCTCTCCCTTCTGATTCTCGACCCGAAGGAAGTTCGCTCCATGATTTTAAACAGCTTTGCGGGTGTCCGTTTTGACGGGACCAATGCGACAATTATCGGGGATAAGCCGGGAGAATTTGTTGCAGACCGCAACAATATTACAAGAGTCTGGATGGATCATGCGTACTGGCCGTTTGTTACCACAAAATTGTATCTGAACCAGACGGGAGATCTGGATATTCTGGATCAGAAAGTGGCGTATTTTAAGGACCCGCAGGCAAAGCGTGGAACTGCCGGGGACGCAGAGTGGACACCGGCATATGGGATGCGCCAGAAAGATGTAAATGGCAATATTTACGAGGGCACGGTTTTAGAACATCTGCTTTTGCAGAATCTGTGCGCTTTCTACGAGGGGGGAGAACATGGAATGATGCGTCTTCGCGGTGCTGATTGGAATGATGCACTGGATATGGCAGCGGAAAAAGGAGAAAGCGTGGCTTTTACCTGTGCGTATATCGGAAATCTCCGTGATTTGGCAGATACCCTTGAAAAATACGAAGCGGCAAGCGGAAAGAAAGAGGTTACATTGGCAAAAGAGATGGAAATTCTGATCAGACAGGACCGCACATCGTATGATTCGGCAGAAAAACGGAATGTTGTTTTAAACAATTATGTGAGTCAGTGTGTGCATAATATTTCTGGAGAACAGATTTCTGTGGATATCAGTACTCTGGTGCAGAATCTGCGGGAGCGTGCTGACTGGTATACCGGATTGATCCGTACGCAGGAATGGGTAACGGATGAAAACGGAAATGGCTGGTTTAACGGATATTATGATAATCACGGCAGACCGGTGGAAGGCAAAAGGGATAATCATGTCCGTATGATGCTGACCGGTCAGGTATTTTCTGTTATGGGAAATGTCGCAGATGATGCACAGACCGCTGCGATTATAAAAAGTGCAGACCTGTATCTGTATAAAAAAGAGGTGGGAGGCTACCGGCTGAACACGGATTTTAAGGAAGAAAAATTTGATCTGGGACGAATGTTTGGATTTGCTTATGGCGAAAAAGAAAATGGTGCGGTTTTTTCCCATATGACGGTGATGTATGCAAATGCATTGTATCAGAGAGGTTTTGTAAAGGAAGGATATAGGGCATTGTACACTCTGCTCGAACAGGCCATGAACACACCGGTGAGCCTGATGTATCCTGGAATTCCGGAATATTTTGATGCGGACGGAAAAGGCAAATATCCGTATCTGACCGGGGCAGCCAGCTGGTATATGATGACAATGGTTACACAGATTTTTGGATTCCGCGGAGAATGGGGAGATCTGGTACTAGAACCCAAAATTCTGTTGCGGCAGTTTGACGAAAGTGGCAATTATTCGGCACAGTTCCCATTCCGTGGACAGACATACGCAGTGGTTTACCAGAATCCACAAAAGAAAGAATATGGGGATTACCGGATCACGGAAGTATGGCTGGATGGTCAGCGGTATGCCGGAGAAACAAATACAGGCATCTGCATTCCGTTTGCCGTACTTGAAGGAAAAGAAAACCATACACTTCGGATTGTTCTGGGATAGCAGAATTTTACCATGTGCTTTTGTACTTGGAACTGCGGTATTGTTTTGGGGTCATACCGACATAGTGCTGGAATGTCTGGATAAAATGACTCTGGGAAGAAAATGATAAATAGTTTGCAATCTGAATGTAGGTAAAATCGGAAAAGCGCAGAAGATTCTGCGCTTTTTCGATTTTTTTTTCGCGGATATAATCACTGATCGACACACCGACGTTCTGCTTAAACAACCGGGACAGATAGCTGGCAGACAAATTGGTGCAGATCGCAAGATCTTCCACGGTGATTCTTGCACTGATGTGGGCATAGATATAATCAATACACTGTGCAACCGGTTTGGATAATGCGGTATTCTTCTGCAGAAGGCGCATTTTTCCGGTGAAGTCAAGAGCCATCTCATGATGCAGATCTGATATTTCCTGAATGGTGCTGCAGGCATCCATGTGAATAATGTAAAAGTCGCTCAGACGGTAGGCCTGCTCTGTTTCCATGCCGCCGTCAATGCAATACCGTGTGACCAGTGCAACGGTAACAACAAAATGATATTTTAAGTTTGTCAGGGGATTTTTGGAAAGAATTCCCATGCCTTCGGGATTGGTAAACGCTTCTTCCTTTAAATTTTTACTGACTGCTTCGATGTTTCCGTCTTTTACGGCTTCAAAAAAGGAATATTCCTCGGAAAGCGCACGATGATGGATTTCGTATTCGCTGTCTTCGATTTCTTTTTTGCTCCATTGATTTTTCAGCATGACAAGACCTCCTATTTATATCTGTAGATTATGTCATGAATCTGATATATTTGCAAGCATTTTTGTATCAGAACCCATTGGAAAACTCTATAATAAAACCATGCTTAAGGCAGAAAAGAAAAGGAGGAAATTTACTATGAAAAAGAAAGCAGTCAGTGCATTATTATGTGCAGCCATGGTAGCAGGAATGCTTGCAGGTTGCGGAAGAGGGAGTGATTCCGGTACACCGTCAGATACATCCAAGGGGGATGCGTCAAACGCAACAGAAAGTGCTTCATCAAATCTGAAAGATGATGGAAAGGTATTAAATATTTACTGCTGGAACGAGGAGTTCAAGAGCCGTATTACCGCACACTATCCGGATTACAAGGAAGTGGATGCAACACACGGAAAAATCGGAGATGTGGATGTTGTATGGAACATCACACCGAGTGATGACAATGCATATCAGAACAACCTGGATGCAGCACTGTTAAATCAGCAGGATGCTCCGGCAGATGACAAGATTGATATTTTTCTGGTAGAAGCAGACAACGCATTAAAGTATGTAGATACGGATTACACAGCGCCGGTAAAAGATCTTGGAATTACCGATGCGGATCTTTCCAAGCAGTACCAGTACACAAAGGATATCGTAACCGATTCCAAGGGAGTGTTAAAAGGAGTTTCATGGCAGGGCTGTCCAGGCGTTCTTTTCTATAACAGAGAGGCTGCAAAGGATGTACTGGGAACCGATGATCCGGATGAAGTACAGAATTATGTATGTGACTGGGATACTTTCAATGATACTGCTGCAAAAATGCAGGCAAAAGGTTACAAGATGATTTCATCTGTAAATGATACATACCGTGTATACTCCAACAATGTCTCAAGCAAGTGGGTAGAAGACGGAAAAGTACAGGTAGATGACAATATCATGAAATGGGTGGACGATTCCAAGAAACTTGTAGATGCAAAAGAGGCAGGAACCTTTGATATGTGGTCCGATGACTGGTCAAAGGGATTCTATCCGGACGGAAAAGTATTCTGCTACTTTGGACCGGCATGGCTTGTAAACTTCTCTATGGCAGCTGATACCGAAGGATCTATCGGTTACAACGGCGGATGGGGTGCAGCCCAGGGACCACAGGGATTCTTCTGGGGCGGTACATGGATCTGCGCAGCACAGGATACAGATAATGCAAGTCTTGTAAAAGACATTATGTTAAAGATGACAACCGATGATGACATCATGAAAGACATTGTTTTAGATGATGATGATTTCGTAAACAACAACACCGTTATGAACGGACTGGCAGACGGATCGATTAAGGCAAAAGACGGAAAAGAATATAGCAGCAAGATCCTTGGAGGACAGAACCCACTGTCTATGTACTGTGCAGGTGTTGAGACATTGAATCTGAGCAACATTTCCGCATATGACCAGGGCTGCAACGAAGAGTTCCAGAAAGCAATGAAGAATTACTTTGAAGGAAAGGCAACCAAGGACGAAGCATTAGAGTTATTCTACAAAGGTGTTACCGAGAAATATCCAGAGCTTACTTACTAATTTTTGTTACACATAAGGTCTGAAGCCGGAGCCACCTCTCCCATATTATGGCTCCGGTGGGACGACCGCCAATACCGCGGAGGTAGAAATATGAATAAGAGTAAAGGAAAGGTCGTTCGTTACAACAAATGGGGCTACATTTTTCTGATCCCGTTTATTGTTGTATATGTCGTTTTTCAGCTGATTCCGTTAATCAGTACAATTTATAACAGTTTTTTCGAAAATTATATGTCAGGTCTGAATCAGATTGGACCGACATTTGTAGGTTTAGAGAATTACAAAGCATTATTTCAGGGAGGAGATATCTGGATTTATTTAAAAAATACGATGATTCTCTGGATCATGTGTTTTATTCCACAGATCTTTTTATCTCTTTTGTTAGGAGCCTGGTTTTCAGATGTACGTCTGAGACTGAAAGGTTCACGGTTTTTTAAGACCGTCATTTATTTACCAAACCTGATTATGGCATCTGCATTTTCGATGTTATTTTTCACTTTGTTTTCGGATGCAGGTCCGATCAATTCCCTTTTGATGCAGATTGGATTTATCTCAGAGCCATATAAATTTTTGTCCCATACCGGAAGTGCCAGAGGACTTATTGCACTGATGAACTGTCTGATGTGGTTCGGAAATACGACCATTCTTCTTATGGCAGGAATGATGGGAATAGACACATCTTTATTTGAGGCAGCAGAAGTGGATGGGGCAACTTCCACACAGGTATTTTTCAAGATTACACTGCCTCTGCTTCGCCCGATTCTGATCTATGTGGTGATTACTTCACTGATCGGTGGGTTGCAGCTTTTTGATGTGCCACAGATTCTGACCAATGGAACCGGAAATCCAATGCGTTCCACGATGACATTGATTATGTATCTGAACAAGCATCTGTACAGCAAGAACTATGGTATGGCAGGAGCACTTTCTGTGGTACTGTTCATCATTACAGGACTTTTGAGCCTGCTTGTATTTAAAGTATCCGGAAACGATAAGAGAAAGGGGTGATTGTGATGGCAAAAAATAAGAAAGATGTCGAAGGAGGACTTGGCATTCATGCCAGACGTGCCATCGCGTATATTGTTTTAATTATAATTTCATTTTTCTGTCTGTTCTGGTTTTATATTATGTTTATCAACGCCACCCGTTCTAAGGGGGAGTTGAAAGCCGGGTTTACAGCACTCCCAAGTGATCATCTGCTGATAAACTGGAATAATCTGGTGCATGGAACACTGCCGATCTGGTCGGGGATGTTTAACAGCCTGATCATTGCAGCGGCAACTGCCGTTTTGTGTGTATATTTTTCTACTATGACAGCGTATGCCATCCATGCATATGATTTTAAATTAAAGAAATTTATTTATCCGTTTATCCTGATGATTATGATGATTCCGACACAGGTGACGGCACTTGGATTTATCAAACTGATTACAGGTATGGGGCTGATGGATTCTTTTATCCCATTGATCGTCCCGGCAATTGCATCTCCGGTTACCTTCTTTTATATGAAACAGTATATGGAGAGCGCACTGCCACTGTCACTGATTGAGGCTGCACGTATAGATGGCTCCGGGGAGTTTCGTACATTTAACAGCATCGTACTCCCACTGATGAAGCCGGCAATTGCAGTACAGGCAATCTTTGGTTTCGTCAGCAGCTGGAACAATTACTTTACACCAGCTCTGGTATTACATGATGACAAGAAAAAGACACTTCCGATTCTGATCGCGCAGCTGCGTGGTGCAGACTGGTTGAAGTTTGATATGGGGCAGGTATATGTCATGATTACATTTTCCATTCTGCCGGTTATCATTGTGTATCTGATTCTTTCGAAGCATATTGTACAGGGTGTTGCTTTGGGAAGTGTAAAAGGATAAAAATATTTCAGGGGGTTTTTACAATGAAAAACAAAAAGTTATGGAAACAGATGGGGGCGGCAGCGATCGCTGCTGCCATGGTGATGAGCACCATACCGGCAGAACCAGTACAGGCTGCAAGTGGTAAAACGCTTGTGGTTTCTACACAGAAGCAGCTGAATCAGGCGTTGAAAGCTGTAAAAGGAAAAAAAGCAGCTGTTATTACGGTAAAATCCGGGAAAAAAGTTACGATTACGATTCCAAAAGGTTCATATCAGGTTACCATTAAAGTAGTTGGGGAGAAAGCAACGGTTGTAAATAAGGGGACAGTAAAGGAAATTGTTGTAAACAGCAAGGGGACGGCTGCCATCAAAAACAATGGCACCATAAAGAAGGTGACGGTACAGAATGCCAAAAGTGTTTCCTTTTCCGGAAACGGAAAAAAGACCATACCAGTTGTCGTAAATGCAAAGGATGTTTCAGTGACAGCGGCAGTGCCGGTAGCGATCACTGCAAAGAAAGATATGAAGATTGTGTTCAAAGAAGGCGCGGAAAAATCAACTGTTACGTGTGAGAAAAAAGCGGAAGTACAGATAGATAACCGTACAAAGAAAAACATATCGGTAAAAATGGCAGATGGAACAAAAGAGAACATAACATCCGGGGAAGTGGCAACAATTACTCCGGATGGAAAGAAAGAAGACCGTTCGGATGAGGACAAGAATGATTCGAAGGATGAAACAAAAGAGAATCAGGACAGCGATACATCTGGTGGGAATTCCTCGGGTGGAAGTTCATCTGGTGGGACAATAGAAAATCCATCAAAACGGACAGAGGCAGAGCTCTTAAAAGAGGGATATCAACTGAAGTGGCAGGATAATTTTGACGGAGATACCTTAAACCGTGCCGACTGGAACGTGGAACTGCACAAAAAGGGCTGGGTCAATGAGGAATGGCAGGCATATGTGGACTCCGATAAAAATATTCAGGTAAAAGATGGAAAACTGCTGATCAAACCGGTGGAAACCGTAAATGAGGACGGAACCAAATCGTATACATCGGGACGTATCAATACGCAGGGCAAGCATGATTTTAAGTATGGATACTTTGAGTGCCGTGCAAAGGTTCCGACCGGAAAAGGTTATCTGCCGGCATTCTGGATGATGCCTACCGATGAAAATCTTTATGGACAGTGGCCGAAATGCGGCGAGATCGACATCATGGAAGTCATGGGACAAGAAACCAATAAAGCATATGGTACGATTCATTACGGTGAGCCGCATGACCAGAGCCAGGGAACCTATACCGTGGATGCAAAAGATAATTTTGCCGACCAGTATCACACCTATGCCTGTGACTGGGAACCAGGAAAAATCACCTGGTACATTGACGGCGTGAAATATCATGAGGAATCCGACTGGTTTTCTGCAAAAAGCGGACAGGGAGAAGTCACCTATCCGGCACCGTTTGACCAGCCATTTTATATGATCTTAAACCTTGCGGTCGGTGGAAGCTGGGTAGGATACCCGGATGAGAGCACCACATATGATGATCAGGAATTTGCCATTGATTATGTCAAAGTTTATCAGAAAGACAGCTATGATGAAAATGTAACCAAGCCGGTAAAAGAGGTAACATTAAGAGATCCGGATGCAACTGGGAATTATATTAACAACGGAGATTTTTCGGTTGTAGAAGATTTAAGTGATACCAAAAACTGGCAATTTATGACAGCGCTTGGTGGTAAGGGATCTGCGGAAATTAAAAATAAAGAATTGGTAATTTCCACAACCAATGCAGGAACCGCAGATTACAGTATCCAGCTGGTACAGCCGGATATCCCGTTACAAAAAGGTGGAACGTACAAAGTGACGTTTGATGCCTACGCAGATGAGGCGCGCACGATGAGTGCCGACATTTCCGGACCGGATCACAACTATACCCGGTACTGGAACGATACCAAAGTTTCGCTTGGAACAAACAATCAGACCTTTACCTACGAATTTCAGATGACCGGTTCGGATGATGCCAATGGGCGTCTCGAATTTAATCTGGGAAACACAGATTCTACAGCAACGGTACACTTATCCAATGTCCGCATCGAAAAGACCGGATATGAGGAAATCAAAGAGGATACAACCCAAAAAGCACTGGCAGACGGAAACTATGTCTACAATGGTTCTTTCCAGGAGGGCAAAAACCGTCTTGGTTACTGGGAGATTACAAAGCCGGAACATGTGACCGCAGAAGTGACAGGGCTTGAGGATGGACGCAGATTAAAAGTGGTAAGTCAAAAGGGAACCGAAAGCACAGCAGTAACTGTGGGACAAAAAGATCTGGCACTTGCACCAGATACAGACTATATCCTCAGTTTTACGGCGCAGGCACAGGAAGCAAAGACCATGACGGTACATGCTGCCGGACAGGATTTTCAGGCAGAACTTACCGGGGAAAAGAAAAATTACAGTTTTTCCTTTAAGACAGCAGCAGATCTGACCGATAAAAATATTTCCTTTGATCTGGGACTGGGAACGACCGTATATCTGGATGATGTCCGGATTGACGAGGACAGCCTGATCAAAAACGGAAGCTTTAATGCAGGTCTGGCAGGGTTTGATCCCTATTGCTATACACCATCAAATGTAACGTATGTGGTTGACTCCTTAAACGAAGACAATGCGGCAGATTTCACCATCAATGATACCGGAGATCAGGACTGGCACATCCAGTTGAAACAGACCGGTGTCCGACTCGAAAAAGGACAGTGGTATCGCCTCTCCCTTAAGATGAAATCTTCGACCAACCGCAAAGTTTCCTACGCACTGCAAAGAGATGGAAGCACGCACAAAGATGCTGCTGGCAATGAGGACTGGACACCATACTGCCAGGAAAAGGTTGCACTGACCAGCGAGTATCAGACCATTACCAAAGAGTTTCAGATGAAAGAGGACACTGATCCGGATACCATATTTAATATTGCGATGGGGGCGATTGACGGACAGCAGATCAAAGAGCAGCACAGAATCTGCATTGATGATATTGTGCTGGAAAAAATTGAAGCACCGGAAATCAAACCGGAGGAGACCGGTAAAAATCTGCTGGTCAATGGTGAATTTTCCGATGGAACGGATGGATGGGACATTGTAAAAAGAGATGATGCAATCGGCACAACCGTTGCCACAGAGGGTGGGATTGTGTTCAAGATTGCGGATGTAGGAACCGAAGACTGGCATGCACAGCTTAAACAGAGTGGAATTACACTGGAAAAGGGCTGTAAGTACCGGGTGAAGTTTAAGGTAACTTCTACCAAAGCAAGAACGATAAAACTTGGGTTTATGAGTGAAAGTTATGACTGGTACGGTGGAACCAATTTTGAACTTCCGGAAGCCGAAGAACAGGAAGTGGTTTATGAATTTACCATGGAAAAAGACACAGATCGTAATGCCGTGATGACGGTCTCCATGGGACAGATATACGAAAATGATGATAAAAATAAGCCGATAAATACACCGGCATCTGACATTATCCTGACGAATTTTTCTCTTGAAAAGATTGGTCAAAAGTAAAATAGAAAAACACCATGACAGAATCTGTTTTTGCAGCAGAGGATGTCATGGTGTTTTTTGTTATAGCTTGTTGTATATGCAAAATGTACAAAATAGATTGCAAAATGTAGAAATGTTTTGTTAAAATTATTGACTACCGAATGGTAGAAAGGTATAATGAAAATATCAGAGCATATATCAGAGGATATTTTTATGGAAACGAAGTGTGGTTATTTTCGGTAAAAGGCTACGAAGCAACAAGCATGGCACAGATTTCGGATGCGGTAGGTGTCAGAAGGGCTTCCCTGTACAGTCATTTTCATTCAAAAGAAGAAATTATGGAGCAGTTTCACAATCCAAAACTGGCGGCATTGCAGGATCGATGTGAGTTTGCAGATGCATTGGAGTTCCATAAAAAGCTTGTAAAATATCTAATCAAACATGAAGTTTTTATAAATGCGGGAGCAGATATTATGGCATATGAATTTTTCTCAACAACGTATGTTCAGGTAAACCGGATACAGCGGGGGATAGCAAAAGAGGAAGAGGCTATGGATATCATTCGTCAGCATATTGTGCATATGTGTGAATTGTATTGTAAATAGCCAGGCAGGAGGCGTACAAATGAAAAACTGGAAACTGAGCCGAAAATTGACAGTAGGGATCATGATGATTGTTCTGGTCTGTGTGACAATGCTCTATATGACGGCAAATAAGACTTTGCGTGGCGTAATGCAGAAATCCGAGCGTACAAATGAACAGAATACACTTTTGGCGCAGACGGAACTAATTAAAGAGTATGTGGCACAGCAGGAAAAGGTGTTGACATTATACAGTAAGACCCCGGCAATCCGGGAATTGCTTAAGGATGTAAATAACAAAGAAAAATTGGATACGGCACAGGCTTATACAGAGACTCTTTACAAAAGCCTGGATCAGTGGGAAGGAATTTACGTGGGTGAATGGAATACACATTGCATTGTGCATTCCAATCCGGAAGTGGTTGGTATTACCTTGCGGGAAGGGGAGTCTTTAAAAGCTTTGCAGGATGCGATGACTTCCAGAAATGGACTTTACGATGCAGGAATTATTGTATCACCGGCGACAGGAAAATTAATTTTGTCTATGTATTGTCCAGTTTTTGATACGGATGGAACTACGATTGTCGGTTATGTTGGTGGCGGTCCTTTTGTGGAAGATCTGGAGAGCCGGATAGCAGCATTAAAAAACGAAAACGATACGACAAAATATGTGATGATTAATGCAGAGACCGGCATGTATATTTTGTCAGAAAAGGAAGAACTGATTGCAACAGAGATTAAAGATGATATGCTGCTTGAGGTAATGAAACAAATCAAAAGTGGAAAAAATCAGGGCGAGATGACCTATAAAGGAAACCATTCCACGCAAATTGTTCATTATCAAAATATAGAAGAACATGGTTGGGCAGTGATTTCTTATGACAGTGAGAAAGATATTTACAGCGGTATTTCAAAAAATATGAAAATTTTGGGAGTACTTTGTCTGTTTTGCATAATTATCATTAGTGGACTGGCTTTCCTTATGATATATTACAGCGTCAAACCACTGAAATATATCGAAGAATCCATTATGGAATTCAGCCATCTGCATTTGCAAAACAACGAAAAACTTACCCCATGGATTGGCAAAAAAAGTGAAGTGGGAAAAATTGCCACAGCATTGAAAATGTTGTATGAATCATTGCAGGAGAGCATAGTGACATTGGCGGATTGTTCGACATCGTTAAACGATTCTGCAGTATCTATGAAAGATTCCTCAAAAGTTCTGCTTTCCTGTGTGGAGGATAATTCCGCAGCAACGACAAGCCTTGCAGAGCATGCAGATGAAATCAACCAGACGGTGGGACAGGTGGATCAGGAGATTGTCAGCATTTCAAATGTGGTCACGGAAGTGGAAGAACGTATCCAGAAAGGAAATGAGCGAAGTAATGATCTGCTTGAAAAGGTACAACAGATGCAGGAACTTGCAGATCGTACGATGCAGGCAACCAATGTTCACGTAGAAGAAAACAAAAAGTCTATGGAACAGGCCATTCGGGAGCTTCAGACACTTACGAGGATTGACGATATGGCTTCTCAGATTTTAAGTATTACAAGCCAGACCAATTTATTGTCCTTAAATGCATCTATTGAAGCAGCCAGGGCAGGAGAGGCAGGAAAAGGATTTGCTGTGGTTGCCGGGGAAATTGGCGTGCTTGCAGGGAATTCTTCTGAGACCGCAACACAGATCCAGGCAATCTGTAATGAGACAAAGGATAATATCGCACATGTGAGAAACTGTTTTGATCAGGTAATTGCCTTTTTGCAGGAAGATGTGCAATCACAATTTGCGGCATATGCCGAGGAAACAAAAGAGTATTATCAGTCTATATGTGAAGTACAAAAGATTATTGCAGAGATTGCGGAGTCATCCGGCATATTTGCGGAGACGGTTTTAAATATCCAGACACAGATCAGGGCAGTGTCAGATACCCCTGAGAAACAGACGGTAGATACCAGCCAGGTTCTTGAAAAGACAAAGAAAACAGAAGAAATGACGGAACAGATGACAAAGATCGTAAATGAAAACCGGAAAAATGCAAAAGCAATCAGTCAGATTGTAGAACGATTTTCTCTGACAGAAGAATAGTGGAAAAATGGGAACCAGATATCCGGTTCCCATTTTTTCTGAGATTGTTGCAAAAGCAGGAAAAATACCGTAAGATATAGGAATGAAGAAGGAAAACGGTATGTATTATTTAATGAATAAAAACGAAAAAATTGCAAAGTTTTCTGTGGATGAGATATTGGGAGAACCTGTAATAGAAGAACAATATGTAACACTTCCGTCATGGTATGGGGATCTCTCTGCGTTTATTGTCAATCGGAGAGCACCAAAACATCGGGAAAATATCGAAAAGCTGTTGGAAATGAGTGGATGTGATACGCTACAGGGTTTTTTGGATATCTCGCATGCACTGTCTTTGATTGATACATTCTGGGTCAAACCAGTAGAAAGCAAACTGGAATGGGAAGACTTATCTTTGTATACGCACCCGTTTAATGATGTGATTGCAAGGACAGCATTTGAAGGAGGCTTGCATGGACGTCATTTAAGCACGACTTCCCCGGAGTACGGTACGGATGGTTCGTTTGCCAAGTGCTGGATTCGGGAAGGCGGCACGATTAAAATGCTGAAAAGAGGAAGCTCTGGTGCCAGCAATGCAGAGTTGGAGCTGTATTCGGAGTTTTATGCCGGACAGGTCATTGAAAAATTTACAGACTGTTTTGTCCGCTACGGACTGCGGACACACAATAGTCGGATTTGCTCGGTATGTGATATTTTTACTTCAGAGGAATACGGATTTCTTCCATATGCTGCGGTGGATACTGGGAATACGACGATTTCCGGAATCTTGAAAAAATCACAGGAATTGGGCGTGGAAGCAGAAATCAAAAAAATGTTTGTCCTCGATGCGGTCATCATGAATACAGACCGGCACAAAAATAATTTTGGATTTTTAATTGACAACAGGACACTTGAAATTCAGGGAATGGCACCGCTGTTTGACCATAACCTTGCGCTGCTTCCCTATGCAGTGGAACCGGACGAATTTACCTACGGTGGTACTTATTACCGGGAGCATGGACCGCGGATCGGTGACAACTGGGTAAATATAGCGGTGGCATGCCTGACTCCGGAGACGAGAAAGACGCTGATTGGACTGCGGGAGTTTACGTTTGAGAAGCACCCGAAATATAACCTGCCGGACTGGAGGTTAGAGGCACTGACTGCTGAGATGCATGCAATCATAGATGCAATTCTGGAAAAGGATGCTTTAAGAACGAAACAGATTGCGGTAAAATAAAAGTAGTTTTCAGAAAGAGAGAATAGAACATGAAGAAGCGAATCATTTCCGTGCTGCTTGCAACAGTGTTTGCGCTGTCTGTGATTGGATGCGGAACGAAAGATACAAAGGAACAGGATGCCTACCGGCAGTATGGAATTACCTGCATGGAGAGTGGCAAGTATGAAGATGCGGTCAAGGCATTTCAGAATGCGCTTGGAGAGTCGATCGGACATATCGGGGAGAAAGAACTGGATATCTGTTTTTACAAGGCAAAAGCACAGGCACTGGACGGAAAGACAAAAGATGCACTTGCAACGTATGATGCCATTATCAAATACAATAAAGATGCACGCGCATACTATCTGCGCGGAGATCTCTATATGGATATGGGAGAGGAAAAAGAGGGCAGAGCAGATTTTGAGAGTGCTGTGCAGCATGGCAAAAAAAATTATGAAATCTACATTGGAATCTATGAGTCTTTGAGCCGGCATGAGAAAAAGGACGAGGGACAGAAATATCTGTCGGCTGCGATGGAGATCAAAGGGGATAAACCGGAAGACGAACTGTATAAAGGAAGAATCAGTTATCTGCTCGGTGAAAACAAAGATGCCATCAGTTATCTGGAAAAAGCAAAAGAACATAAGCAGATGCTGGCATCGTATTATCTGGGACTTGCATATGATGCCAATGGAGATTCGGACAAGGCAAAGAAATGTATTGCGGAGTATATAAAGAGTGGAGTGGCTACATCCTATGATTTGTATGAACTTGGCATGCAGGAGATGCAGGATGGAAATTATAAGAATGCATTGACGTATTTTAATTCCGGTCTGGAACTGGAGAAAGTGCCGAATAAGCAGAATCTGATGAAAAGTGCCATTGCGGCATATGAGTACAGTGGCGACTTTGATTCCGCGAAAAAGATGATGAAGGAATATTTAAAGGCTTATCCGGATGATGAGGAAGCAAAACACGAAAATACATTTTTGGAGACTAGATAATGGGTGAACCAATTGTTTTAGAAGATTTTAAAGAGAGAGTTATTCTGGTGGGTGTAAGTGAGCAGGATGGAGACGATGCAGAGGATTCGCTCGCTGAGCTTGCCGAACTGGTAAAGACTGCGGGGGCATCGGTTGCCGGTACGCTGATCCAGAAACGGGAGCTGATCCATCCGGGAACCTATGTGGGAACCGGAAAAGTAGCAGAGATTGCAGAACTTTTAGAGCACACGGGGGCAACGGGAATTGTCTGTGATGATGAATTGTCCCCTGCGCAGTTAAAAAATCTGGAGACGATGTTAAATACCAAGGTGATGGACCGGACGCTTATCATACTGGATATTTTTGCAGCCCGTGCAACAACCAGTGAGGGAAAAATTCAGGTGGAACTTGCCCAGCTGAAGTACCGCCTGAGCAGATTAACCGGACTTGGCAGATCCATGTCCCGTCTGGGTGGCGGAATCGGTACCCGTGGACCAGGAGAAAAGAAGCTTGAGATTGACCGCCGTCTGATCAATGACCGGATTGCACAGCTCAACCGGGAATTAAAAGAAGTGGTCAAACACCGCGAAATTGCCAGAGCAAAAAGAGAGCGCAATGCAGTTCCGGTTGTGGCAATTGTCGGATATACAAATGCCGGAAAATCCACCCTCCTGAATCATCTGACGGACGCAGAGGTTTTAGAGGAGGATAAACTGTTTGCAACGCTGGACCCGACGACACGGATGCTGGAGCTGGAAGGACACCAGCAGGTGCTGCTGACGGATACGGTAGGTTTTATACGGAAATTGCCGCATCATCTGATTGAGGCATTTAAAAGTACACTGGAAGAAGCCAAATATGCGGACTATATTATTCATGTAGTGGATGCTTCCAATCCGCAGCGCGACAAGCAGATGTATATTGTCTATGAAACGCTGGACCGACTCGGTGTAAAAAATAAAAAGATTCTGACGCTTTTTAATAAGATGGATCAGCGCACGGATGAAGAACCGCTGCAGGATTTCCGCGCGGATCATGTGCTGCAGATTTCTGCAGCGAATAATACCGGTCTGGATCAGGTGCGTGAAGTGCTGCAGGAAATGCTGCGGGAGGATAAGGTTTATATTGAACGTGTGATTCCGTATGCACAGGCCGGAATTTTACAGCTTGTGCGAAGCAAGGGGGAACTTGTCTCGGAAGAATATGTACCGGAGGGAATTGCCATCAAGGCATATGTGCCGATGGAGGTATATGGGAAACTGTAATAGGACAACAAAATAGAAAAATAAAACGAAAACTTTCCGTTTCATATTTTTAATATTTATCAGGAAAGTTTTCGTTTTTATTTTTATAAAGATTTATTTCATAGCATTTTTTCTTGCAATGGAAGCACGCTTACGCATCGTAGGATCAAGAATTCTCTTGCGGATACGCAGGCTTTCCGGAGTTACCTCAAGAAGCTCGTCGGTATCAATGAAGTCAAGAGCCTGCTCTAAGCTTAATTTGCGAGGCGGAACCAGAGTCAGTGCCTCATCAGCAGAAGAGGAACGTGTATTGGTCAGATGCTTTTTCTTGCAGACATTTAACTCAATATCTTCGGCTTTGGAACTCTGTCCGATGATCATACCGGAATATACTTTTTCGCCAGGTCCGATAAAGAGCGTACCACGCTCCTGTGCGGAGAACAGACCGTAAGTTACGGATTCACCGGTCTCAAATGCAATCAGGGAACCGGTAGAACGGTAGGCGATCTCTCCACGGAATGGCTCATAACCGTCGAACATGGTGTTGATGATGCCATTTCCTTTCGTATCGGTCATGAATTCTCCACGGTATCCGATCAATCCGCGGGAAGGAATCTTAAACTCCAGACGGGTGTAGCCGCCGGCGATGGAACCCATATTCTGCAATTCGCCTTTCCGCTGCTGCAGTTTGGAGATAACAGCTCCGGTAAATTCATCCGGAACGTCAACATAAGCAAGCTCCATCGGCTCAAGTTTTTTGCCGTTTTCATCATAGTGATAGAGAACTTCGGCTTTGCTGACTGCAAATTCATATCCTTCACGGCGCATATTCTCGATCAGGACGGACAGATGCAGCTCACCACGGCCGGATACTTTTAAGCTGTCCGGGCTGTCGGTTTCTTCGACACGGAGAGAAACATCGGTATTTAACTCACGGAACAGTCTGTCGCGGATATGACGGGAAGTGACATATTTTCCTTCCTGACCGGCGAGAGGACTGTCGTTTACGATGAAATTCATGGAGATCGTCGGCTCGGAAATCTTCTGGAACGGAATAGCTACCGGATTTTCCGGAGAACAGATGGTATCTCCAATGTGAATGTCCGCAATACCGGAGATGGCTACGATGGAACCGATCTTTGCTTCACTGACATCTACTTTATTTAAACCATCGAACTCATACAGTTTGCTGATGCGGACTTTCTCAAGTTTGTCCGGATCGTGATGGTTGACAACGACTGCTTCCTGGTTGACTTTCAGGGAACCGTTGTCGACTTTACCGATACCGATACGGCCAACGTATTCGTTATAATCGATGGTACTGATTAAAACCTGTGTGTTGGCATCCGGATCTCCGGTCGGGGCCGGGATATAGTTTACGATCGTCTCGAAAAGAGGAGTCATGTCCTTCTTTTCATCGTCGAGATTGTACATAGCGTATCCGTCTCTTGCGGAAGCGTAGATGAACGGGCAGTCAAGCTGCTCATCGGAAGCATCCAGATCCATGAAAAGCTCTAACACCTCATCAATCACTTCTGCAGGGCGCGCTTCCGGACGGTCGATCTTGTTGATGCAGACAATAACCGGGAGATTTAAAGCAAGTGCTTTCATCAGTACGAATTTGGTCTGCGGCATGGTTCCTTCGAATGCGTCTACGACGAGGACTACACCATTTACCATCTTAAGAACACGCTCTACCTCACCACCGAAATCGGCATGGCCAGGCGTATCGATAATGTTGATTTTTGTATCCTTATAAAATACAGCGGTATTTTTGGACAGGATAGTGATACCACGCTCACGCTCGATATCGTTGGAATCCATGACACGTTCCTGTACTTCCTGATTGGCACGGAACACACCGCTTTGTTTTAACAGCTCATCGACCAGTGTGGTTTTACCATGATCGACATGGGCGATGATTGCGATATTACGAATGTCGTCTCTTGTTGTTACCATAAATTTAACCTTCTTTTTAATATTGTTTAACTTTACATAAATAACCTATCCTATTTTATCATAAAAAGCTGATTTCGCAAGCTTTTTTCAACGTACACCGGCGATTTAAGCGTTTTAGATAGTTTTCGCCGGCCTTATCGACAAGGTTTGATGATTTCTACCAACCATTAAATGGTAAAACAGAAGCCTATCAAAAATTTCCACAAAAGGAAGGAGTATTCATGGCAGATAAAATGTGTGAAAACAATCAGGTCACTATTATGGGAGAAATTGTATCGGACTTTTCGTATAGTCACGAGGTATATGGGGAAGGATTTTATATGGTGGAAGTATCTGTCCACCGCCTGTCCAGTTTCGTCGATTATATTCCGGTGATGGTATCGGAGCGTCTGGTCAATGTGCAGGAGAGTGCGGAGGGAAAATGCGTCTATATTACAGGACAGTTCCGTTCATTCAACCGGCATGAGGAGCATAAAAACCGTCTGGTGTTATCGGTTTTTGCGAGGGAGTTTGAACTGGTCGAGCAGTTTGAGGAAGAAAATGCAGCCAACCAGATTTTTCTGGATGGATTTATCTGTAAAGAATCGGTATACCGAAAAACACCTCTGGGAAGGGAGATCGCGGATCTTCTGGTCGCAGTCAACCGGTCATATGGCAAATCGGACTATATTCCCTGCATCTGCTGGGGCAGAAATGCAAGATTTGCGTCCGGATTCGAGGTCGGATCACATGTGCAGATCTGGGGAAGAATCCAGAGCCGCGAGTATGTAAAGAAAGTCAGTGAGACACAGGTGGAGCAGAGGGTTGCTTACGAGGTATCCGTCAGCAAGATTGAATTCCTGGAGTAGACTTGATTATTTGACGCTTTTGTGTTATCTTACATAGGATTTCATTTGGTTAAGAGATATCATGGAGGCTGAAATGGACAGAGGAGTGATTCAGGTTTATTATGGAGAGGGACATGGTAAATCGACCGCGGCAATCGGGAATGCAATTCGTATTGCCAGCGAGGGAAAAAGCGTCATTATCATTCAGTTCTTGAAGGGAAAAAATGAAAACGAACTGACATTTTTAAGCCGGCTGGAGCCGGAAATAAAAATATTCCGTTTTGCAAAATCGGATGAGTGTTTTGAGGCACTTTCCGAGGAGGCAAAACAGGAAGAAAGTATGAATCTGCGCAATGGATTCAATTACGGAAAGAAAGTCGTTACGACAGGTGCCTGTGATATGCTAATCTTAGACGAGGTACTTGGAATTGTGGACGAAAAGGTGATAAGCCCTGAAGAAATCGGTGAGCTGTTTGCCGCAAAGCCTGAAGAAATGACTCTGGTCTGCACAGGACGCGTTCTGGATGAAAAAATCCGTGAGGCAGCAGACGAGGTTTATAATATCGCACCGGAGAAATAGATTGACAGACTATGCCGGTGGTGGTAGAATGAAAGAAATACATGGGATAGAGGTCGCGTAATTCATGAGTAGCCTGTTGGATGTGGCAGACACAGTCGAATGCAGGTAAAAGGGGAAAGCGCCGAAAGAACCGGATGACTGCAGTCTGGTTTTTGGGCATGCGGTGAATAATCGTATGACTGTCAGAAGCGTATGAGCGTGGATGGAGAGCTATCAGATCTAAAAAAGGTTAGATTGACCAGCTCGTTTTGAGCTGGTTTTTTTATTTAGAAAGGAGAATAAAACAGTGGCAATTTTTAAGGGAGCCGGAGTCGCAATCGTGACACCAATGAAGAACAATGAGGAAGTTAATTATGATAAACTTGAGGAACTGATTAACCAGCAGATTGACGGTGGTACAGATGCCATCGTAATTGCAGGTACGACAGGAGAAAGCGCAACACTTACGATGGAAGAACACCGTGATGTGATCAAGGCAGCCATCGAGTTTACAAAACATCGTGTTCCGGTTGTGGCAGGTACCGGTTCAAACTGCACACGTACAGCCATTCAGCTTTCACAGGAGGCAGAAGAAGCGGGTGCAGACGGACTTCTTGTTGTGACACCATATTACAATAAGGCAACACAGGCGGGACTGATCAGTCACTATTCCCAGATTGCAGACAACACCAAGTGCCCGATCATCATGTACAACGTACCGGGGCGTACCGGATGCAATCTTCTTCCGGAGACCGTGGCAGAACTGGTTCGCACCAAGAGTAATCTCGTAGGATTAAAAGAGGCAACCGGAAATCTGGCACAGGCTTCCAAGACGATGGCACTTACCGACGGAAAACTGGATCTGTATTCCGGAGAAGACGGACTTGTCGTACCACTGATGTCCATCGGAGCTGTCGGTGTGATTTCGGTATGGAGCAATGTGGCACCGGGCAAAGTACATGCAATGTGCGACAGCTTCTTCAAGGGAGATATTGAAACTGCCAGAAAGCTGCAGCTTGAGGCACTTCCTCTGGTAGATGCACTGTTTTCCGAAGTAAATCCGATTCCGGTTAAGAAGGCATTAAACCTGATGGGTATGGAAGTAGGACCGCTTCGTTCCCCACTCTGTGAGATGAGCGAGGCTAATGCAAAGAAACTTGCAGAAGTAATGAAAAATTATGGAATTTTAGCATAGATCAGGGAGGCACAAAAGAAAATGACAAGAGCGATCATGAATGGCTGCAACGGGAAGATGGGACAGTGTATCACAGGAATCTGTGCGCAGGATGAGGACATTGAGATTGTTGCAGGAATTGATACTTATGATGGAATCAAAAATGATTATCCGGTATTTGCCAGTCTGAAAGAGTGTACGGTGGATGCGGATGTAATCATTGATTTTTCCAATGCAAAAGCAGTGGATGCGCTGCTTGCATATGGTGTGGAAAAACAGATTCCGATCGTGCTTTGTACGACAGGACTTTCTGAACAGCAGCTTTCCGATGTAGAAAAAGCATACGAAAAAGTTGCAATTTTAAAATCCGCAAATATGTCTCTCGGCATCAATACCTTGATGGAACTGCTCAAAAAAGCGGCACAGGTGTTCGCACCGGCAGGGTTTGATATGGAGATTGTAGAGAAACATCATAACCAGAAGCTGGATGCACCGAGCGGCACGGCACTGGCACTGGCGGATTCCATGAATGAGGCACTGGATGAGGCATATACCTATACCTATGACCGAAGCCAGAAGCGCCAGAAGAGGGATAAATACGAAATTGGAATCTCTTCTGTTCGTGGAGGCAACATTGTCGGAGAGCATGAAGTGATTTTCGCCGGACAGGATGAGGTAATTGAATTTAAGCATACGGCATATTCCAAAGCAGTATTCGCAAAGGGTGCGGTGGAAGCAGCAAAATTCTTAAAAGGAAAGCCTGCAGGACATTACGATATGGCAGATGTCATTGCGGCAAAATAAACGGGAAGAGAGGCACTGATAATCAGTGCCTTTTTTGCGCAAAATGTTTGACAGTGCAGCTGGTTCATATTTATAATGGAAAGAAGAAACCTGACGATAAGAAAGAGGTAGAAAATGAAAAATAAAACCAGAAGGCTTGCAGCATTTTTGCTTTCTGCAGCAGTTGTCATAACTGCTGTTCCGGGAATGCAGGAACGGGTTTATGCCCAGAAAACCGGCGGATACACAGAGTCACCCAAAAGTGAAAATGTTCCGGTGGTAAAAGAAACAAAATCCAGGCTGAAAAAGGCAGAAGCAGTGCCGTCCGCCTATATGAACAAGTTGTCGGAACTTACGATCCGCTATCCTGGCGTGCGTGATCAGGGAAAATATGATACGTGCTGGGCATTTTCCGCAATCGGACTTGCGGAGTTTGATCTGATTGCAGACAATCAGACGGCAGACAAAAGTATTGATCTGAGTGAATTGCAGCTTGCCTATTTTACTTATAATAATGTAGAAGACCCGCTGGGTGGAACATTTGGCGACTCTTTAAATATTATGAACCATAAAAATTATCTGACCATGGGCGGAAATCTGGATTTCGCGAGCCGGACGCTTCTGCAGTGGGAAGGGGTGACGGACGAGAACCGTGTACCGTACGCTCTGGCACCGACCACCACGACACTGGCAAAAAGTTACGCTTTTGATCAGGATGTGGCACATCTGCAGAATGTATATATTATTAATATTCACAAAAATGCTACCCAGGTGAAACGTGAGATTATGCAGCACGGATCTGCCGGGCTGGGACTGTATATGGACGGAACGGCCAACTATGTGGGATCTGCAGTCTATGCAGAAACAGGAGAGAATGTGGCAACCTATTACTGCCCGACAAGCAGTGTTACATCGAACCATGCAGTAAATATTGTGGGCTGGGATGATAATTTTCCGGCATCTTCGTTTAAAAATAAACCGGCAGGAGACGGAGCATGGCTTTGCAGGAACAGCTGGTCGGATAAGACAGAAAACAATATCAACAGTTATTTCTGGCTTTCTTATTATGATAAATCCATCGAGGATGCTGCATGGATTTTTGATTTTGAGTCTGCGGATAATTATGATTATAATTATCAGTATGATGGTGGGGCAGATGTGGGAAAACTGCTTGGAATTTCGACTTCAGCGAATATTTTCAGGGCAAAAAAGGCAGATAATGAACTGGTGAAAGCAGTTTCAATTTCCATTTCCAAAGATGCGAATGTTCCATATACGATCCGTGTATATACGAATCTGACAAACCTGCATAATCCTAAGAGTGGCATACTTGCAGCAAAGGTGTCCGGTACAACAACGTATGCCGGAACCCATACCATCAGGCTGAATAAAGCGGTATCCGTACCTCAGGGAACTTACTATGCGGTTGTGGTAGAACTGCAGAAAAGCGGTGTCGGACTCGATATGGAATATGCAGTCAGTGATAGCAGTTTAACCAGCCGGGTATATTGTGATTATAATCAGAGTTTCCTCTATCGCGGTGGCAGCTGGGAAGATGTGGCGGATGTAAGCACCAGTTACGGTGGAAGAATCGGAAACATCTGTATCAAGGCATATGCGGATAATGCAGGGACAAGTATCGGTGCGGTAGAGAATATAAAAGCGGTCCGCTGTGCAAAAAATGCAGTGCGTATTTCCTGGGGCAAAACGGCAGGTGCGAAAGGGTATGAAATTTATCAGGCATCCAGCAAGAACGGAACTTATAAAAAGATTGCAGCTACAACGTCCACAAAGTACAAAATTAAGACAACCTCAAAGAAGTCGGTATATTATAAAGTACGCGCTTATAAGACAACGCAGGGTATTCGGATCTGTGGGAATTTTTCGGGATCTGTTGCTGTGAAACGTTAAAAGAAAGGAAAAAGAATGACCATTTTAATCAAAGGGGGACATGTCATCAATCCGGCAACACAGATGGATGAGGTGGCAGATGTCCTGATCGAAGATCAGAAGATAAAAAAGATTGGAAAAGAACTTCCGGAAAAAGAAGCCGAACGTGTGATCAATGCGGACGGATGTTATGTGATGCCGGGATTTATTGATATGCATGTACATTTCCGCGATCCGGGATTTGAACAGAAAGAGGATATTTATACCGGGATGCAGGCCGCTGCGCATGGTGGATATACGACAGTGCTGACCATGCCGAATACAAAGCCGGTAGCAGACAATCCGGATATTGTCAATTATGTGCACAACAAAGCAAAATCCGGGAGCTGTATTCATGTCCTGCAGGTTGGTGCGGTGACAAAGGGACAGCAGGGAAAAGAGCTTGCGGATATTGAAGGAATGGTTAAGGCAGGAAGTCCGGCAATCAGCGAGGACGGAAAATCTGTCATGGATGCCGCTTTGTATCGGGACGGTATGCTTGAAGCAGCGCGTCTGGGCATTCCGGTACTTGCCCATTGCGAAGATATCCATATGGTACGCGGAGGTGTCATGAATGCCGATGCAAAAGCAAAAGAACTGGGACTTCCGGGAATTACCAATTCCGTGGAGGATGTGATTGTTGCAAGAGATATTATTCTGGCAAAAGATACCGGGGCACAGCTTCATCTGTGTCATTGTTCCACAAAGGATTCCGTGCTCATGGTAAAAGTGGCAAAGGAAGAAGGTGTCCGGGTGTCGGCAGAAGTGTGTCCGCATCACTTTACGCTGTCCACAGACGATATGAAAGAAGCGGATACCAATTACAAGATGAATCCGCCACTCCGCACAAAGGAAGACGTGAAAGCACTGCGTGAGGGACTGCGGGATGGCATTATGGAAGTGATTTCCACAGACCATGCGCCACACACATTTGAAGATAAAAACCGTTCGATGCAGGAAGCACCGTTTGGAATTGTCGGACTGGAAACCGCCGCATGTCTTACACATAATGAACTGGTACTCGGTGGATATCTGACGCCGATGCAGATGGCAGCGTGTATGAGTTACCATCCGGCACAGATTGTCGGTATTGATAAGGGAGATATCCAGCCGGGAAAAGCGGCAGATGTCGTGATCTTTGATCCAGAGGAAACCTACCGCATTGACAAAAACACATTTGCTTCCAAGGGAAGAAATACACCGTTTGACGGGAAAGAAGTTACGGGACGTGTAAAGTGCACGATCTGTGACGGCGAAGTTGTATTTAATGAATTAAATAAGTAATAAATTAAGAAGGGAAATCAATCACATGATCAACAAATTAGTAGAAAAAATTAAAAAGACCAACGCACCTATCGTTGTGGGACTCGATCCGATGCTTTCTTATGTGCCGGAGCACATACAAAAAGCAGCGTTCGCTCAGTTCGGTGAGACGTTAGAGGGAGCAGCAGAAGCCATCTGGCAGTACAATAAAGCTATTGTCGATGCAACATACGACCTGATTCCAGCAGTGAAGCCGCAGATCGCGATGTATGAGCAGTTTGGTGTGGCCGGTGTAGCAGCATTCCAGAAGACGGTAGATTACTGTCACGAGAAAGATCTGGTTGTGATCGGAGATGTAAAGCGTGGGGATATCGGTTCCACATCCGCAGCCTATGCGACCGGACATCTCGGAAAAGTACAGATCGGAAGCAAAACATATACCGGTTTTAATGAGGATTTTGCTACAGTAAATCCATATCTGGGAACCGATGGTATCAAGCCGTTTGTGGATGTATGCAAAGAAGAAAAGAAAGGAATCTTTATTCTCGTAAAGACCTCCAATCCATCCAGCGGAGAGTTCCAGGATCGTCTGATCGACGGTCGTCCGCTGTATGAACTGGTTGGTGAAAAGGTAGCAGAGTGGGGAAGCGAATGTATGGGAGATTCCTACAGCTATGTTGGAGCAGTTGTCGGAGCAACGTATCCGGAGCAGGGGGAAATTCTTCGTAAAGTGATGCCGAAATCGTTCATTTTGGTACCGGGTTATGGTGCACAGGGAGGACAGGGCAAGGATCTGGTACATTTCTTTAATGAGGATGGATTAGGAGCAATTGTAAACTCTTCCCGTGGTATCATCTGTGCTTACAAACAGGATAAGTATAAAGAGCAGGGAATGACACCGGAGAACTTCGCAGATGCCTCCCGTCTGGCAGTCAAAGATATGATCGCAGACATATCCGGAGCACTTGCACAAAGATAAAAATAAAGTCGTGATTTTACAAAAGGGAGACAGTTGGATTTTATGAGCGAAAAATTTCAGGAAAATGTTACGGTGCTGAAGCAGCAGTGCATCGGAAAAGATATCTATGACATGACAATCCAGACGAAGCATATTGCAGGACATGCAAAGGCAGGACAGTTTGTATCATTGTACAGTAATGATGCCAGCAAACTGCTGCCACGTCCGATCAGCCTGTGTGGGATTGATGCAGAGGCAGGAACACTTCGTCTGGTATACCGGGTAACGGGAGAAGGAACCGGAACGGAAGAATTCTCCCGGTTAAAAGCGGGCGATACGATCCGGGTACTGGGACCGCTTGGAAACGGATTTACCGTGGAGCCGGGAAAGAAAGCTTTCCTGATCGGCGGAGGAATCGGAATTCCTCCGATGCTTGAACTTGCAAAGAGCATCAAGGCTGCCGGCACCTGTGAATTTGTCAGTGTGATGGGATACCGGGATGCACAGACGTTTCTTCTGGATGAATTTAAAGAACAGGGAGACTGTTACGTGGCAACGGAAGATGGAAGTGTCGGTGCAAAGGGAAATGTGCTGGATGCCATCAAAGAATATAAATTAAATGCAGATGTAATATATGCGTGCGGACCGACACCGATGCTGCGGGCGTTGAAAGCGTATGCAGCAGAGCAGGGCATGACCTGTTATATTTCCATGGAAGAACGGATGGCATGCGGAATCGGTGCATGTCTGGCATGTGTGTGCAATTCCAAAGAAAAAGATGCACATTCCAATGTGAAAAACAAGAGAATCTGTAAAGAAGGGCCGGTATTTCTGGCTGAGGAGGTGGATCTGTAATGAATACAAGTGTGGAATTATGTGGTGTTACCTTAAAAAATCCGGTAATGACGGCATCCGGAACCTTTGGCTCCGGAGCGGAATACAGTGAATTTACAGATTTAAACAGACTTGGTGCGGTGGTTACCAAAGGTGTGGCAAATGTACCGTGGCCGGGAAATCCGACTCCGCGTGTGGCAGAAGTCTATGGCGGGATGCTCAACGCCGTGGGATTGCAGAATCCGGGAATTGATCTGTTCTGTGAGAGAGATATTCCATTCCTGAAAAAATATGATACTAAAATTATTGTAAACGTATGCGGACACTCGACAGAGGAATATGTGGAAGTGGTAAAACGGCTGGCAGAAGAGCCGGTGGACATGCTGGAAATCAATATTTCCTGCCCGAACGTAAAAGAGGGTGGAATTGCTTTTGGACAGGATCCGAAAGCGGTAGAAGCAATCACAAAGGAAATGAAAAAGTATGCAAAACAACCGGTGATCATGAAACTGAGTCCGAATGTCACAGACATCACAGAGATGGCGCGTGCAGCGGAAGCAGGTGGTGCGGATGCCTTGTCTTTGATTAACACGATCACGGGAATGAAGATTGATATCAACCGGAGAAAATTTGTTCTTGCAAACAAGACCGGTGGGATGTCCGGTCCGGCCATTCATCCGGTAGCCGTGCGTATGGTTTATCAGACGGCACAGGCAGTAAAGATTCCGATCATTGGAATGGGAGGAATTATGAATGCTGCAGATGCGATTGAGATGATACTGGCGGGTGCGACAGCTGTATCTGTCGGCACCGCCAATTTCCGGAATCCGGCAGTGACCATGGAAATTGTAGAAGGCATTGAGCGCTACATGGAAAAATATCATGTGAGCGATATCAAAGAACTAATCGGTGCCGTTTCGGAATAATAAAGATATGGTAACTGCTTACTGTTTTTGAATATATTGTATCAGGGATTTCATTTTGGCAGCAATGTTTTCCAGAATCTGTGTGTTTACGGTCTCTGCATCCATTGTTTCGGATGCATGGGCGGTCAGTTCTTCAGAAACTGCGGAAATTGTCTGTACGGAATCTGAAATTGCCTGATTAGAGTTACGCAGATCTGTGGTATTGCTGGTCAGTTCCTCGCAACACAGTAAAAGTAACCGTTAAATAACAGCCGGATCCGTATTTAAGAACAGCATCCGAAACTTTGCGGGGCGGATCGCCTCGCAGGGTTGGGGATGCTGTTTCTTTTTATGATTCGCGCATTGAAAACCCACCGGAAGTATGCTAAAATTTAATAGAAAACTGCGAAATAACAAGGGCAGAATGCCTTTTGATACAGGAGGAAAGTATACAATGGAAAGTTACAAGAGTGAGTTCATTGAGTTTATGGTAGAGAGTGATGTTCTCAAATTTGGCGATTTTACACTGAAGAGTGGAAGAAAATCGCCATTTTTTATGAATGCAGGTGCATACGTGACAGGTTCCCAGTTAAAGAAACTCGGAGAGTATTATGCAAAGGCGATCCACGCTAGTTACGGGGATGATTTTGATGTGTTATTCGGACCGGCATACAAGGGAATTCCACTGGCTGTTGTTACCGCAATTGCATTCAGTGAATTGTACGGAAAAGAGATCCGTTACTGCAGTGACCGCAAGGAAGCCAAGGATCACGGGGCAGACAAAGGCGGATTTTTAGGAAGCAGCTTAAAAGATAAAGACCGCGTGGTGATGATCGAGGATGTGACGACATCCGGCAAGTCCATGGAAGAAACTGTTCCAAAAGTACGTGGGGCTGCAAACGTTGAGATCGTTGGTCTTATGGTCAGCTTAAACCGCATGGAAGTCGGACAGGGCGGCGTAAAGAGCGCACTCGATGAAATTCATGAGAAATATGGTTTTGAAGGAAAAGCAATTGTTACCATGGAAGAAGTGGTAGAACACTTATATAATCGGGAATGTCAGGGCAGAATTGTAATTGATGACACGATCAGGAAAGCAATCGATGCCTATTATGAGCAGTATGGATGCAAATAAGCAAAAAGGTTGTAGGAAAGAGAGACACATATGAGAAACCGGAGAAGACGTGGCTATAAGTTTACCGAGAAAAAACATTCCAGACAGGGAATACTGGCCACGGTATTAGCACTTGCTCTTCTGGTATGGTATCTTGTGTTCCTGAAGCTTGCTTTTCAGGGAGGCGGTTCGCTGTCTGCTTATTATGGGAGCGCAGGAGTCGTTGCGATGATCGCAACATTTGTTGTTTTTGTCATCGCAGCCAAAAGTCTGCGGGAAGAAGATTCCTTCCAGTTGTTTCCGAGACTGGGACTGGGACTGACCCTTTTGGATATGGTATGCTGGATCGGAACCTATATCTGGGGATTTTTGAGCTAAAAACTATAAGAAGGAAACAAACTATGAGCTTTAGAGAGATCAATCACAAAAATAACGAGGAATACTGGGAACGGCTGGAACTTGTGATGGAGCGCATTGAGGCGGTCAGCGAGGAGGAAGCCTCCAGTGTGGAAGAACTGTACCGGGGATATTTCTTTGAAATGTCGGAACTGTTTCTGGTTTTGTATAAATTAGCAGAAGCGTCCCTGAGTGGAAAACTGGCAGAAATTTCCACGCTGGAAGGGAAAAAGATCAATCGCCGTCTGTATCTGGATGTGCAGGAAGATTATGCGGACAGTTATGCAAACCCGGCATATGCCGTCAGTAAGATGGGCTGGGAATACGGACCGCTGCTCTCGGCATTGGATGCCAGACTGCATGGAATTTATACCAGCTGTATGGAAGGAAATATCCGTTATCTGTGTATTTATGCGGAACTGTTTGTGGAAATTTACAACTGTTTTGAGGATGCACAGAATCTGAATGTGCACGAGATCAGAAAATGCATGTATTCTTTTATGCATGATTACACAGAAATTTTTAATGCGGATGCGATCTGCAGACTGATCGATCCGGAATATGACTATTTCACCCAGATCGTGATGGAAGCGGAGCTGGATCATCCGGCATATCTGTACCGTTATGGTCTGTATATCGGAAAAGATGAGACGGAGTCCGCACATTTTCTGCATTCCTTGACAAAGCAGCAGATGCAGGCAATGGCGGATACATTTACCGAAGGATACCGGATCGGATTTGAAACAACCGGAAAAGATATTTCTAAAAAGTCGGTAGTGGAGATCCGTTATCCGTTGGGATTCGAGCGGATGGTACGTGCCGCCGTACACAATTTTAAAAAGATCGGATTGCAGCCGGTGCTGCGTCCGTACTCTATTTCCCTGAACAAGCAGTTTACTTACGATCACAAAGAGGACCGCGGGCTGTGGCTGGATAAGGCACTCATCGAGCGGGGACTCGAAGTTGACCGTACTGTCTGGGAAAAACACAAAGCGATTGCTCCAAATTACGGAGGACCGGCAGTGATCGAAATTTTCGGGACAAAGCCGTTTTCGCCGGAGCAGAAAGAGGAGCGCGTTACCTATACCGACAAACAGAGGGAAATCGATGTGTATGAGCGCAGCGAGAAGAGCCAGCTGATCAATCATTACATTCACGGGGAGGAACGCAGTTTTACGATTATTGCTTACCCGGTTCCGTCCATCGGAGAAAAATACGAAGAAATCTTTGCGGAAACGGTGCATATCAATACGCTTGATTATATGCTTTACCGGGATATGCAGCAGAAGATCATTGATGTGCTGGATACGGCGGACCGTGTGCACATCAAAGGCTGTAACGGAAACCGCACGGATCTGTATGTAAAGATTCATCCGCTTTCCGATCCTGCCAAAGAGACCGCATTTGAAAACTGTGTGGCAGATGTCAATATTCCGGTCGGGGAAGTGTTCACATCTCCGGTATTGCAGAAAACAGAAGGAAAGCTGCACGTCACACAGGTCTATCTGGGGGAATTCCTTTTCAAGAATCTGGAACTGGATTTTGAAAACGGAAGAATTACAGCATATTCCTGTACAAATTTTGATTCTGAGGATGAAAACCACAAGTATATAGAGGACAATATTCTGTTCCATCACAAAACACTTCCGATGGGAGAGTTTGCAATCGGAACAAATACCACCGCATACCGGATGGCACGGAAATATCAGATCGCGGATAAGCTTCCGATTCTGATTGCGGAAAAGACAGGTCCGCATTTTGCGGTCGGAGACACCTGTTACACGTACGATGAGGACAACATGACATACAATCCGGATGGAAAAGCGATCATCGCAAGGGACAATGAAATTTCGATCCGGCGCAAAGAAGATATTTCAAAAGCATATTTTAACTGTCATACCGATATTACGATTCCGTATGATGAGTTAGGAGCGATTACAGTAGTACGTGCAGATGGCACGACGACAGATATTATAAGAAACGGGCGGTTTGTCGTTCCGGGAACGGAACCGTTAAATGAGCCGCTGGATGCAATGGAACCATAAATTTTTTCACATATAGGAGGATATTTAAAATGGCACAAGTAGGAATTGTAATGGGCAGTGATTCAGATATGCCGATCATGGCAAAGGCAGCAGACATCTTAGACCAGCTGGGCGTCAGCTATGAGATGACGATCATTTCCGCACACCGCGAGCCGGATGTATTTTTTGAATATGCAAAGAGTGCGGAGGAAAAAGGATTTAAAGTGATTATCGCAGGTGCAGGTATGGCAGCACATCTGCCGGGCATGTGCGCAGCAATCTTCCCGATGCCGGTCATCGGAATCCCGATGCACACCACTTCTCTTGGCGGAAGAGATTCCCTGTACAGTATCGTGCAGATGCCGACCGGTATTCCGGTAGCAACCGTAGCAATCAACGGCGGAGCAAATGCCGGTATTCTTGCAGCAAAGATTCTTGCAACCAGTGATGCGGATTTACTTGCACGCCTGAAAGAGTATTCGAAAAACTTAAAAGAGCAGGTTGAGGCAAAGGATGCCAGATTGCAGGAAGTGGGATATAAGAACTACTAATTAGATTTATTAACATTTATGATTGGTAAAATCGAAAAATACCCGATATACTATAAGTGACAATAATAGATTAAAACACAGATATTAGGAGGAAAAATAAATGGATTACAAGAACGCGGGCGTAGATATCGAAGCAGGATATGAGTCAGTGGAACTGATGAAGAAGTTTGTAAAGGGAACCATGCGTCCGGAGGTATTAGGCGGACTTGGCGGATTTTCCGGTGCTTTTTCGCTGGATGCGATCAAGAATATGGAAGAGCCGGTTCTTTTATCCGGAACCGATGGATGCGGAACCAAGGTAAAACTGGCTTTCCTGATGGACAAGCATGATACGATCGGTATTGATGCCGTTGCAATGTGTGTCAACGATGTAGCCTGTGCCGGTGGTGAACCGTTATTTTTCCTGGATTATATTGCATGTGGAAAAAATTATCCGGAGAAAATTGCAACGATCGTAAGCGGTGTGGCAGAGGGTTGTAAGCAGTCCGGATGTGCACTGATCGGTGGAGAGACTGCAGAGCATCCGGGACTGATGCCGGAGGATGAGTATGATCTGGCCGGATTTACCGTAGGTGTGGTTGACAAGAAGGATATCATTACCGGAGAAGACGTAAAAGCCGGGGATGTGCTGATCGGTATGGCAAGTTCCGGTGTACATTCCAATGGATTTTCTCTCGTGCGCAAGATTTTCCGTATGGACAAAGAAACCTTAAATACATATATGGATGAGCTTGGAACAACGCTTGGCGAGGCTCTTCTTGCTCCGACCCGTATCTATGTAGGCGCATTGAAGTCTATCAAGAACGCTGGAGTACGTGTGAAAGCCTGCAGCCATATTACCGGTGGTGGTTTCTATGAGAATATTCCACGTATGCTTCCGGAAGGAAAACATGCTGTAGTGGAAAAGAACAGCTACCCGGTTCCTCCAATCTTTACCCTTATGGCAAGAGAGGGAAATGTAGATGAGCATATGATGTACAATACTTACAACATGGGACTTGGAATGGTTCTTGCAGTCGATCCGGCAGACGTGGACAAGACGATGGAAGCAATCAAAGCAGCCGGAGATACTCCATATGTGGTTGGTAAGATCACAGACGGAGAGAAGGGTGTAACATTATGCTAAAAATCGCAGTATGTGTATCCGGCGGCGGAACCAATCTACAGGCCATTATCGATGGAATTGAACAAAAAACAATTACAAATACAGAGATTGCGGTAGTGATCAGCAATAATCCGGGAGCATACGCTTTGGAACGTGCAAAAAAGCACGGAATTGAGGCAGTATGCATCAGCCCGAAGGAGTATGAGAGCCGTGCGGCATTTAATGAAGATTTTCTGCGCAGACTTGATGCGTATGAGGTGGATCTGGTTGTGCTGGCAGGATTCCTTGTCGTCATTCCGGAACAGATGATTGCAAAGTACAGAAACCGCATCATCAATATTCATCCGTCTTTAATTCCGTCTTTCTGTGGAACCGGATATTATGGGCTGAAAGTGCATGAAGGTGCACTTGCCCGCGGAGTCAAAGTCACAGGTGCCACCGTGCATTTTGTGGATGAGGGAACGGATACCGGTCCGATCATTCTGCAGAAAGCGGTAGAAGTGCAGGAGGGCGATACGCCGGAGATCCTGCAGCGCCGTGTCATGGAACAGGCAGAGTGGAAGATTATGCCACAGGCGATCGACCTGATCGCAAATGGAAAAGTGACAGTGACAGACAAAAAAGTACATATCAGTAAATAAAAAGCATCACAAACTAGGAGGAGAATCATGAAAGTTCTTGTAATTGGAAGCGGTGGACGTGAGCATGCAATCGTAACAAGTGTTGCAAAAAGTCCGCGGGTCGATAAAATTTATTGTGCACCTGGAAATGCAGGAATTGCTGCATTGGCAGAGTGTGTGCCGATTGGTGCCATGGAGTTTGACAAACTGGTTGCCTTTGCAAAGGAGAAATCCATTGATTTTACCATTGTTGGTATGGATGATCCGCTGGTTGGCGGAATCGTGGATGTCTTTGAGGCAGAGGGCTTAAAGGTATTCGGACCGCGCAAAAATGCAGCGATTCTGGAAGGATCGAAAGCATTCTCCAAGGATCTGATGAAAAAGTATCATATTCCGACGGCTGCTTACGAGAACTTTACCGATCCGGAAGAAGCTTTAAAATATCTTGAGACGGCAAAGATGCCAATCGTGTTAAAGGCAGACGGTCTGGCACTCGGAAAGGGTGTGCTGATCTGTAATACACTCGAAGAGGCAAAAGAAGGCGTGCGTACGATCATGGAAGATAAGAAATTCGGAAATGCCGGAAATACGATGGTAATCGAAGAATTTATGACCGGACGTGAAGTATCGGTTCTGACCTATGTGGACGGAAAGACCATCCGCATCATGTCTTCCGCACAGGATCACAAACGTGCCAAGGATGGAGATCAGGGACTGAATACCGGCGGTATGGGAAATTTCTCTCCAAGTCCGTTCTATACAAAAGAAGTAGATGAATTCTGTAAGAAGTATATTTATCAGCCAACTGTAGATGCTATGGCTGCGGAGGGAAGACCATTTACCGGAGTTATTTTCTTCGGACTGATGCTGACAGAGGATGGTCCAAAGGTGCTTGAGTATAACGCACGTTTTGGTGATCCGGAGGCGCAGGTCGTCCTTCCGCGTATGAAAAATGATATCATTGATGTCATGGAAGCATGTGTAGATGGAAAGCTGGATACCATTGATCTGCAGTTTGAAGACAATGCCGCAGTCTGTGTGGTACTTGCATCGGATGGATACCCGGTTTCCTACGAGAAGGGATTTCCGATCAGCGGTCTGGAGAAGTTTGACGGAAAGGATGATTATTTCTGTTTCCATGCAGGAACTGCATTTGATAAGGAAGGACGTATTGTGACAAACGGCGGTCGGGTTCTTGGCATTACTGCAACTGGAAAAGATTTAAAAGAAGCAAGAAAGAAAGCCTATGAAGCAACCGAATGGGTGGAATTTGCGAACAAGTATATGCGCCATGATATCGGAAAGGCAATTGACGAGGCATAATGAAAAAAGGAATCATATTTGATATGGACGGAACACTTTGGGATTCTGCTGCGGAAGTGGCAGCATCCTGGAGTGAGACGGTAAAAAAATCTGGATATCACCGGGCACCGATTACGGTGAAAGACATGCAGCAAGTGATGGGCAAGACGATGGATGTGATTGCCCGCATTTTATTTCCAGATCTGGAGGAGGAAAAGCGGCAGGCACTTTTAGCACAGTGCGGGGAAGAAGAAAATGACTATCTCCGTGTGCATGGAGCTGCGCTTTATCCGGATATCCGGAAGACAATGGAACAGTTGAAGAAAAAATATCATTTGTATATTGTAAGCAACTGCCAGTCCGGATATATAGAGGCCTTTCTGGATTATTACAAACTGCACGATCTGATAGAGGATATTGAGTGCTACGGAAATAATGAAAAATCAAAAGGGGAGAATATCGCGTTACTGTACAGGCGGAATGCACTGGATGATGCGGTATATGTAGGTGATATTCAGGGAGATTACGATGCGAGCATGGAAGCGGGGGTTAAATTTATTCATGCGGCATACGGATTTGGAACAATAAAAGACAAGGTTCCGGAAATTCATACATTTGGTGAATTAAAGAATGTAGCAGATCAGGTTCTGCAGTAGATAAGAGGTTTACTATGCGGGAGCAGAAAGAACAGGGAAAGCAAAATGAACTTCTCCGTGTGATTGCGGAGAAAAATCATGAGCAGGTAATCGAATATGATGTAAAAGAGGACCATGCGGTTGTTTATGCTGTGGAAAATGACCGGTTTGAGGTGCTTTTCGACGTGGAGGATTATATACAGAAAAACCGTTATGGATCGGTATTTATTGATCCGGAGGATCGAAAAGTATTCCGCCGGGCAGTGCATACATGTCTACAAAAAGAAGGAACCGTCATGGTGGATGTGCGCTATCAGGGCAAAGACAGTCCATCGGAGTGGTATCGTTTTTATCTGGTGAGCATTGCGGGAGAAAACGGAGAAATCAGCCGTATGGTAGGACGTTTCCAGAATATCCAGCAGGAAAAAATCATCACGGAACGAATGCGCCGCCGGGCAGAAATTGATGTATTGACCAATGTGTATAACCATAAGGCATTTGAAGAATATTGTGCAAAAGAGCTTGCGGAATGTACAACAAATGCTTTGTTTCTCATGCTTGATATTGATGATTTTAAAATTATCAATGACACGCAGGGACATGCGGTGGGAGATATGGTCTTAAGCCAGACCGGAAGTATTTTGAGTGAAGTGACAGGTGACCGAGGAATTGTTGGCCGGCTGGGGGGAGACGAATTTGCTGTGTTTGCCTCTGGTTTTCAGAATGCAGTAGAAATGGAAGAATTCTGTGTCACGATGCGCGAGAATTTAAAAAAGATTATTTTTGACATGGAATATTCGGTATCCATAGGTGCAGCAAAATTAAATGGTCGAAGAATCAGTTTTCCGGATTTTTATTTTGAGGCGGACCGGGCGGTTTATGCGGCAAAACGGGGCGGTAAAAACAGAATTGTTTTTTATGATCAGATCAAAGATCAGGAAGAACCACAGCAGGAAGTGCCAGACGCTTTAGAGCCGATATTGCCGCAGGGCGATGAAAACTCCATGTTAAGACAGCTCCGCACCTGTATGGAAACACTTGGGAAAGAGGGCATCGGGGATGCCTTTATGCAGACGTTTGAATCGTTGCGTCAGTATTTTGATGCCGATGGGGTTGTGCTTGCCTATGCGAAGGATGGAGCCATCCGATATGTAGAAGAATGTCACAGAGAAACGGCGCAGATGATGGCCAGACTCGTGACAGAAGGGGTGGAATCCGGGGACGCAGAAGCGTTTATCCGGGAAATGGGAAAACTGGGAGATGTGATGTTTTTGAATATCAAATCTCTGCGGGAAAGTCATCCGGTAATCTATGAGTATCTGGCAGAAATCAGAGCCTGGTCAGCGGCGGGTGTTTCTTTATATACCGGGGAACGGCTGCTTGGCATTCTTATGGTTTTAAATCCGCACAGACATCTTGAGGAGTCCGGCGTCCTGTCTATGCTTGGGGCAACGCTTGTGGCACGGATTGAACTTCGCAATCTGCAGGAGCAGCAGGAATATGACCGGACACATGACAAGCTGACGAATCTTTGGAACCGTGAGGGATTGTCGGTTATGGCACGTACCGGAGAGGACAATATGTTCCGGTCTTTGGGTGTGATTACCACCGATGTGATTCATTTGTCGGAGATCAATAAACAGTTTGGATATATCAGTGGAAACCGGAAGCTGACAGAGGTGGCGGATCTGTTGAAATCTTTATTCCCGAATTACCGGATTTACCGGTATGACGAGGATGAAATGCTGGTTTTGTGTATCAATATTGAGCGGCAGGAGATGGAGCAGCAGGTAGAAAATCTCCAGAAGAAGCTCGAAGCGCTGGGATTTGGCGTGGCGATGGGATATAGCTGGAGTGCACATCCGAATACCAAAAGCCAGATTGCGGAAGCTGAGGTGCTTATGAGCAATGATAAGCTCAAACTCATGCACGGGACAACCGTGATGAAGCGCATGGAACAAAGCGTCATTGATGAAATCAATGATCTGATGGAACGTGGAAGATATCTGGTGTATCTGCAGCCAAAAGTGGATATTCATACCGGGCGTACCGAAGGTGCAGAAGCACTGATCCGGCAGCTGGATGATGAACTTGGAATTGTAGGTCCGGGCATGTTCATTCCGGTTTTAGAGCATTACAATCTGGTGCATATGATTGACCTGTTTGTTTTAGATGAAGTATTTCGTTATCAGAAAGAGCAGATCCGGGTAGGACACCGTACGGTGCCAATATCTGTAAATTTCTCGAAGATGACGATTATGTATCCGGAACTTATAGAAAAAGTAACCCAGATGGTTCAAAAATATGATATTCCGGTGGAACTGATCCATATTGAGGTAACGGAGACCGTGGGAGATATGGATCATGTCCTGATTGAGAATGTCGCAAACAGTCTGAAAGAACTGGGATTTCGATTGTCAATGGATGATTTCGGAAGTCACTATTCCAATCTTGCGGTGCTGATCCAGTATGATTTTGATTCGGCAAAGATTGACCGGTCTATGGTAACTGAGATTACCAATAACCGCAAAAGCCGGATTCTCCTCGACTACATGACTTCCATGATCAACGATCTGGGCATTCACTGTATTGTCGAGGGAATCGAGACCAAAGAGCAGGTAGATATTTTAAAGAAGACAAAGGCGGAGATGATCCAGGGATTTTACTTTGGAAAACCTGTGCCAAAAGAAAAATTTTATGAGGCCTTTCTCGCAGAATAACGGATCTGGTTACACAAATGTCAGGCTGTTGCTGACACAGAGTGCACCATATCCGCTCTGCGGATTGGGGTAGGAAACGGAAAATGGAAGCTGTCTGGCACCACGGATCAGATAGGCTTTCATTTTTTCGCCATAGAGAAAAGCATCGTTGTTTTGTAAAATGCCCCACTGCATGAGCAGTGCACAGCTTCCTGCCACGAAGGGAGCAGCCATGGAGGTTCCGCTGCGGGATTCGTAGCCACCGCCAACGGCACAGCTGGTGATATCTACGCCGGGGGCAACCAGATCCGGTTTGACCTGTCTGGTGTTCCAGGTAAATCCCCTGCCGGAAAAAGGAGCCAGTGTGTTGTCCAAAGAATTGTAGGCTCCAACGGTAATCACACTTCCGGCTGTGGATGGAATCGTGAGGGTTGTTTCTGTCGTGGGGGTGAGAAACTGCGTGGTGGTGCCGCGGATAGCGGCTGCCGGCATCCACAGATCAAAAATCCCTTCGGTGACGGTCCGCGCCTCTGCGGTCAGAAACCAGATACCTCCCGATATATAGTCACGCCGGGGCAGCAGATCGACAGAAATCTCCTGATACAGACTGTAGGGAGAAGGAACTCCATAGTAGACCAGAATCTGCGTCGTGAGAAAAGAAAACCGCCAGCTTCCAGGCTGGCTGGGAATCAGAAACGATGTCCCAAGCCCCGGTGGAGTCAGTTGAAAGCGAATATCATCCCAATAATTTTTCCAGATCTGTAGGGAGAGCGAAGTTTCATAATTTCCAACGGCAAACTCAATTTTTGCAGACTCCAAAGATGCCAGTCGTGCGCTGGCATGCCCGCCGTTATTTCCCTCATTTCCACTTCCGACAACAATATTGATGCGTCCAAGCGTTGAAACGGAATCCAGGTAGGTTTCTAACAGAGAGGTTCCGCTGTGGGAGCCATAAGTATTTCCAAAGCTCAGATTGATGACAAGTGGAATAGCTTGCTCGATCGCATATCTTACAGAAAAATCCACGGCCTGCATAAGCTCAATCGTGTTGGGAAATCCTTTGGGATCGGGAGATCCCAGTTTGATTGCCAAAAGAGAGGCTTCCGGGGCAACGCCATGGTATCGTCCGCCGGAGGCACGGCCATTTCCGGCAGCAATACCGGCAACATGTGTTCCATGTCCGGTGACATCGGTGCTAGGGACGAGTTCCAGGCGCTGCTGCAGAGTATCCGCGCCCAGGGCGGCATTTATCTGTTCGGCGGAAAAAAGTGTACCCTGCGGATAACGGGAGGGAGAAAAACGCCCGACAGAGGGATCTGCAGGAATCGTCTGATCCCAGAGTGCAACCAGCCGGGTACTGCCGTCCGGGTTACAAAAATCGGGATGTGCATAATCGATTCCGGAGTCTATCACACAGATCAGGATTCCTTTTCCGGTCAGGCGGTCGCCTGCGTTTTCCTGGACAGCACTCAGGCAGGAGGCCTGCCTGGCAGAAACAATTTCAAAGAAAAGCTGTCTGGGGCGTTCGATATAGATGATCTGGGGGAGCGCGGCCAGTTTCGGAATGTTATCTTCTAAGATGGTTACAATGGCATAATTTCCAAGCAGAAAGAGAAAAGAAGCCAAAGGAAAGGCTTCCTGCAGTGTTTGGGAAGAACCGCTGTAAAGTACAATCAGTTTCCAAAAGCCGTCGCTGCTGCTTCCGGTGGACAGATCATCGGAAATTCTTCGCTCGGCAGGTGTTGCTTCGAGTGCAGCGCGTAAAGAAACATCTATTTTCTGATTAAAGTCTGTTTCATTTATATTTATATCGTCCATAAAATCTCACGGATAGATGTATTTTGATAGATACATCTATAGCTTTTTAATGAAAATTTATGTACAATAAAGGCATATTATGCTTAACAGAAACCACGAAAAATAAAGGAGATTTTATGTACGCTGATGAAAATGTAATCAAGATCAAACATGCCGTTTTGCGTGAGGTTGCAAAACTGGCATTTGAGGGTACTCTTGATGCGGAGAGAGACCACATCGCGGTTCGTCTGATTCCGGGCCCGACACCACAGTTCCGTTGCTGTATCTACAAAGAAAGAGAAATTATCCGCCAGCGTGTCCGTCTTGCAGAGGGCAAAGCCCCGGGACCGGAGGATAATGGAAACGTGATTCAGGTAATCAGTGCAGCCTGTGAGGACTGCCCGATTTCCAGTTATACCGTTACAGAAAACTGTCAGAACTGTATGGGAAAGGCATGTATCAATGCATGTAAATTCGGTGCCATTGAGGCGGGACGTCATCGTTCCCACATTGATCCGCAGAAATGTAAAGAGTGTGGACGATGTGCAGCTGCATGTCCTTACAATGCAATCGCGCATTTGAAGAGACCATGTAAGTTTGCATGTCCGGTCAACGCTATTACATACAATGAATATGGTATTTCCGTGATTGATGATTCCAAGTGTATCCGCTGCGGAAAATGTATCCATAGCTGTCCGTTCGGAGCAATCGGATCTAAGACATTTATGGTTGATGTCATCAATGCCTTAAAGTCTGATAAGAAAGTATACGTGATTGCAGCACCTGCTACCGAGGGACAGTTTGGTGCAAACATCACAATGGGAAGCTGGAAGAAAGCGATGCAGGAAGTTGGATTCAACGGATTTATCGAAGCCGGATTAGGTGGAGATATGACCGCTGCTTCCGAAGCCGCAGAGTGGGTAGAGGCATACAAGGCAGGAGAGAAGAAAGTAACTTCCTGCTGTCCGGGATTTGTCAATATGGTGCGTCTGCACTTCCCGGAGATGGCAGACAAGATTTCCACAACCATCTCTCCAATGTGTGCTGTATCCCGTATGATCAAAGCACAGGACCCGGATGCCGTGACCGTATTTGTCGGACCATGTGTAGCAAAGAAGTCTGAAGTTGTCGATCAGAAGATCGAGGGCAATGCAGATTATGTACTGACATACAGTGAGATGCGTGCCATCATGAGTGCCAAGGGTGTAGAACTGCAGCCAAGCGATACCAGTTATCAGGAGTCTTCCGTATATGGCAAGCGTTTCGCAAACTCCGGTGGAGTTACCGCAGCAGTTGTCGAGAGTATGAAAGAGATGGAAGCCGGCATCGAGCCGAAAGTATGCAAGGCAAACGGTGCAGCAGAGTGCCGCAAGTTCCTGATGCTTATGAAGGCTGGAAAACTGCCGGATGACTTCATCGAAGGTATGGCATGTGAAGGTGGCTGTGTCGGTGGACCAAGCTCCTTTAACGATATGCTTGTGACAAAGAAGTTCCGTGATGAACTTCTTCAGAAAGCAGATGATCGTCAGATTCTTGACAATTTGAAGAATTATCATATGGAAACATTCTCCATGCACAGAGAAGAAGAGTAATATTAAGATGGGGCCGTCGCTTGCGATGGTCTCGTTTTTTATTCTACAGTGGAATATACGCCTGTTACATTCCTGTAATTGTTATAATATTCAGAGGACATCCTCAAAGGAGAAAAATCTTAAATGCGCGAAGAGATATTAAGGAAGCGTTAAGGTTTTTTAAGGAAAAGAAGATAGTTTGCAGCAAATGAATGTGATATCGTAAACACATGGAACATGTTAGTAAGAAAAAGAAAGGGAAATGGTTATGTTAGAAGTTGTACATGTGACAAAACGATACCGTAAGGTGCTTGCAAATGATGATATCAATCTTACCATAGAGGATGGGCGCATCGGAGTACTGCTTGGACCTAACGGTGCAGGAAAAAGCACGATTATAAAATGTATTATGGGATTTTTGAAATATCAGGGACAGATACAGGTAAACGGTCTCGAAAATAAGTCCATCGAGGCGAAAAAGATCATGGGATATATTCCGGAAATTCCATCGTTATATCCGAATCTGACTGTGGATGAACATATGGAATTTATTGCACGGGCATATAAATTAAAGGATTATAAAGCCTATAAAGATGCATTGCTGGAACGGTTTGATCTGACAGATAAGAAGAAAAAATTCGGGGATGAGCTGTCGAAAGGGATGCAGCAGAAACTGTCCATCTGTTGTGGACTTTTGCCGAAACCACGGCTGGTACTGTTTGATGAGCCAATGATCGGACTGGACCCACATGCCATCAAAGAACTGAAAAAGGTGTTTGAGGAATTGCGGGACAGTGGCTGCATGGTACTGGTCAGCACGCACATGATTGACAGTATGGAAGAATTATGGGATACCACTTATATCATGAAACAGGGGCGGGTAGCTGCTGTGGTTGAGCGTGAAAATTTAAAGGATAACAATAAAAGTCTGGAAGATATTTTCTTTGAGATTACAGAGGGCGCGGCTCCGGAGAGAGAGGTGTAGGCGATGCGGTTATGGGGTTATTATGCATGGCATACCTTTTGGAACACGATAAAAAAGATGTTTCGAAGTACATTTCTCGTGATCATTCTTGCCATTTTTGGATTTGGAATCATATTTGGACTGATTGCTGGCGTGGTCGGTTCCATGGTAGAAAAGCAACAGTCGGTGGAAACCGTGGAATCGTCTTCGGAGGCGGATCGCGTACAGGAAGAAGCAACGGAAGAGGAAGAAACGCAAAAAACGCCACAGGAGATTGCCGCAATCAAAACCTATGTGGAAGCCGGAGTAATGATTGTTTTTCTTGCGATATTACTTTGGGGAATGTATTCCGGTTCTAAGGATGGTACGGATATTTTCCAGATGGCAGACGTGAATCTGTTGTTTACGGCACCGATGAAACCACAGTCCGTGTTGATGTTTCGACTGAGTTTTCAGATGGTGGCAACAGTTTTCGCGTCCATATATCTGGTTTTTCAGATTCCAAATCTCGTTGTAAATATGGGATTGGGGGCATCGGCAGTTGTAGCCATTTTTGCAGGGTGGATTCTGCTTCTGCTGTTTCAGAGACTTATGATTGTATTGACATATACGGTCTGCACCACACACGAAAAATTAAAACCATATGTGTTTCCTTTGATCGTGGGAATTGTTGTACTGCTTGGAATGATTGCAGGAGGAACATATCTGGCGAATGGGCAGAACCTGCTTGAAGCAGCGCAGATGACTTTTGCCAGTCACTGGCTGCGGTATCTTCCGGTAATCGGCTGGTACAAAGGCATGATTATGTGTGCAGTAAATGGGGAACTGTTCCCGTTTCTGGTTTATCTGGGATTGCTGCTTGTAAGTGTGGTGGTACTGATCTTTGCCATCTGGCATATGAAAGCGGATTTTTACGAAGATGCGCTGGCTTCCGCGGGAAAACGTGCACAGATGCTTGAGGCAGCAAAAGAAGGACGGGTTGTCGCAGGAAAAGCACATGCAAAAAAGCAGCAAAAGGAAGGAAACTTAAAGGGCTGGGGCGCATCCGTGTTTTTTACAAAGGAAATTTATTGCCGTAAACGTACGGCAAAATTTGGAATCATAACCAATACGATGCTGTTTTACCTGCTGGTCAGTGTCGGTATTTCCCTGTTTTGTGTCAGGATCATGGAGGTGTCCGGATTTCTGGTGCCGGGCTGTATTTTGTTTTTTGTACTTTTCTTCCGGAATATGGGAAATCCGATTGCACAGGAGACTGCGCGAAACTGGCTGTTTCTGGTGCCGGAGAATCCATACAAGAAAGTTTTCTTCGGAGTGCTTGCAGGAACATCCCTCTGCGCGATGGATCTGCTTCCGGCATTGGTGGTTTCGGCATTGCTTTTGCATGAAAAACCGGGAATTATGCTTCTGTGGTATCTGACGTATCTGGTGGCGGATTTTATGTTTTCGGAAGTTGGGCTTTTGCTGGAAGCTCTTGTTCCGGCGTCTGCGATGGATACGGTTAAGAGTATGATCCAGATTTTGCTGCGTTGCATTATTTTAGTAATTGTTGCCGTTTTTCTGGCAATTGGATATTTCTTTGGCGGAATTGCAGGGGCTTTAGTGTTTACCTGTGCAGCTTCTGCCGGAATCGGCGGAGCGATTTCACTGATTTATCCATGGATGCTGCATCAGGGCAGATAGGAGACTGCTCGCAGCTCATATAAAATAAAAGAAAAATTGCACTTGCCGAACATTTGTTCTTATGATATGATATAAAAAGAACAGATGTTCGGCATTTTTACGAAGGGATACTGGCTATGAGAGAAATTTTGCAGATGGATCGTATCATGGAAAAACTAACCATACTTTCGGCAGCAGCCAGGTATGATGTTGCTTGTACTTCCAGCGGGGTGCAGCGTGGAGGAGATGGTATACATACGGGAAACGCATATGCAAGTGGAATCTGTCATGCATTTACCGGGGATGGGCGCTGCATTTCACTGCTTAAGATCTTATATACCAATGATTGTATCTATGACTGCAAATATTGCAGGAACCGTTGCAGCAATGATGTGAAGCGTGTCAGTTTTACACCGGAGGAAATCTGTAAGCTCACGATGGAATTTTACCGCAGAAATTATATCGAAGGATTGTTCTTAAGTTCCGGAATTTTACATTCTCCGGATTATACCATGGGACTTTTATATGAGACCCTTTATTTATTGCGCACAAAATATCATTTTAACGGATATATACATGTAAAAGGAATTCCGGGAGCATCAGCGGATCTGCTGGAATTAACGGGGTATCTTGCAGACCGCATGAGTGTAAATTTAGAACTTCCCACGGCCGATGCGCTGCGGCAGATTGCGCCTAACAAAGTGCGTAAAAACATTCTTTCCCCGATGCGCCAGTTACAGAATGGAATTCGGCAAAGCCGCGAGTTTCACGGGGTATCGAGTATGAAAAGCCGGATGTATCTGGATGAGAAAACCTATTATAACCAGATGGCAGAGATGAAGGAAAGTTATGCCCGTCTGCAGGACTACCACAACGGAATTGCTGCCATCCGGGAGCATAAAGCGCGACAGAGTGCAGTACAAAGCTGGGGAGAAGAAATTGCCGGTGGGGAGAATTCCAGCAGAGTGAGAAACGTGCAAAAGAAGCTTCCGCAGACAACGCGGGGATTGATGCGGCCGGATCATTATTTTGTGCCGGCAGGACAGAGTACACAGATGGTGATCGGGGCATCGGATGAAAGTGATTATCAGATCATTTCGGTTTCAGAAGCTTTGTATCAGAAGTTTGAGATGAAGCGGATATTCTATTCTGCATTTATCAATGTGAATCATGACAGTTCCCTGCCAGATTTGCCCGGACCACCATTGTTACGTGAGCACAGGCTCTATCAGGCAGATTTTCTGTTGCGGTTTTATGGATTCCGCGCAGATGAATTGCTGTCAGAGAAAAATCCGAATTTTAACGAACAGATTGATCCGAAGTGTAATTGGGCAGTGCACCATCTGGAACTGTTTCCGGTGGAAATTAATCGTGCGGATTATTATACGCTGCTTCGTGTGCCGGGGATCGGAACCAAAAGTGCCCGCCGGATTATGGCGGCCCGGCGGTACGAAAAGCTGGATTTTTCAGATTTAAAGAAGATCGGTGTTGTTCTGAAACGTGCAGTGTATTTTATCACCTGTAAAGGAAAGATGATGTATCATACCCGTATGGAGGAAGGATATATTACACGGAATCTGATGTATCAGGAGCGTCCGATGCAGATGCTGCTTTCGGATGGAACGGTGCAGACCTATGAGCAGTTATCACTGTTTGATGACAGGGGGAAAATTGTAGTATGAGTGAACAGATCGTGCTTCGATGTGAGGATTCTCTGGAAGGAATTTTTACAGCACTTTTCGATGCGTTTGTGTGCAAAAATAAAATGAAAGCTCCTTATACAGACAGTATTTCCATTGCGGCCGGTGAAGGAGAAATGACTTTGTTTGCCAGGGAGATCGAAGTACAGACAGATGCGCAGAAAGTGCAGAAGACGGTTTACAGTATACAGTCGAGACTGGGGTATCCGGTGTATGATACACTGCTTCATGCATTATGCCATTTTGAAGGGGACCGGGGGACAGCAGTTCTTGGATATTTGGTGCGTGCATTTGCACAGGGACGCGGTATTTCCGATCAGCTTGCCGATCCGTTTGCACTTCGGGTGATGGAGTTGTCCCGCAAGGTAGACAATGAGCTGGATAAGCTGCTGGGATTTGTGAGATTTCAGGATCTGGGAAGTATTCTTGTGGCGCAGCTTGCACCAAAATGCAATATGGTTCCATTGATGATGGATCATTTTTCGGATCGTTTTCCGGATGAAAATTTTATTCTCTACGATGAAAACCGAAACCTTGCTGCCGTCCATGAAGCCGGACACAGCTGTGTTCTGGTGAGCGGAGAGCAGCTTCAGATTCCGCAGGGGCATATGGATTATTTTGCTGTGCTATGGAAACAGTATTTTGCCACCATGGAAATCCGGGAGCGTCACAATGAGCAGTGTCAGAATCATCTTTTACCAAAATGGTATCGCAAATATATGACGGAGTGGAATTAATAAATAGAAACGAAACTTGAAAACATTTCTTAAAATCAATATAATGAATAGAGTTGCAGTTATAAAACTATGGCAGAAAAGAATGATAGCAGTTGGCACATAGGAAAATTGGAGGAATGGAAATGGAACGTTGGGATATCTACGATAAAAATAAAGTGCGGACAGGAAGAACCATGGAGCGGAATCATTTCAATCTGGCAGATGATGAGTATCATCTGACGGTACTTGGCGTGATCAGGCGTCCGGATGGCAGATTTCTGATTACTAAGCGTGTGATGACCAAAGCATGGGCACCCGGATGGTGGGAAGTTTCCGGTGGTGCTGCGCAGGCAGGAGAAGAATCGGAAGAGGCAGTGCGCAGGGAAGTTTTAGAAGAGACCGGACTGGATGTAAAAGAAGCGGAAGGTGGTTATGTATTTACCTATCACAGAGAAAATCCGGGCGAAGGAGATAACTATTTCGTAGATGTTTATCGTTACACGCTGGATGTTACGGAACAAGATGTCCATCTGCAGACGGAAGAAACAGACGGATGTCGGTTTGCTACACCAGAAGAGATCAGGGAACTCGCAGATCAGGGAATTTTCCTGCATTATGATAGTATCAAACGGGTATTTGAGGACTAATTACAATGGATAGGAGAATATTTTAAAAGATGTATTCCCATACGCAAAAAAAGGAATGTTGCAGAAATGCAACATTCCTTTTTTTAATCGTTGTATCCAATATCTTATTCTAAAGAAAGAAAAAGGTACATAGAAACTAGATTAGTCGGCAATTATTTCACTACTGTTACGTTAACTGCCTGAGGACCTTTAGCGCCATCAGTGATTTCGAATTCTACTGCTGCACCCTCTTCGAGAGATTTGAAACCCTCCATGTTAAGTCCTGAGTAATGTACGAACACATCGTGGCCGTCTTCAGCGGTGATGAATCCGTAACCCTTCTGGTTGTTAAACCATTTTACTGTACCTTTGTTCATCGAAAGTACCTCCAATATATTTGTGTTGCCTTGCAACTATGCTAAGAATAGCATAACCAATTGGAAATGTAAAGCAAAATCTTCGTAAAATAGCCGGATTTTAAAGCACTTCAAAAGAAATGTCGTGTTGTGAGAGAAATTGTCTGACAAATTTGTCCCATTCCGGTTCTAATGTCTTATCTGTGGAAAAAATGCGGTAAGAAATTCCGGTAGTCAGTGTAAGCATCTGATTTTGAAATTTGATGTTCATGGACATGGCGGAAATATCCGCCGGGGTATAGGAACTTCCGATTCGTTCCATGGTGCGTTTTTGATTTTCCGGCGACAGCATCAGGACGAATTTAAAGGAGGATGGAGCCTTTTTTCCTTTGATCAGGTCAAAGATGCGTGGGCGGAGCATGGAAAATGGAAGAAAATGAAAAGTTTTAATACCGAGTTCTTCGGCTTCTGTATCTGTATAGAATCCTTTGGTAATAGTTCCATCAATCACATAGCTTGCAAAAGAAACGACAATGCCCTCCTGAAGCAGAAAATGGTCAAAAATTTCAGTTTTGAGAAATTTATTCATAAAATCTTTTTTGTTTGTTAATGCAAGAGCCAGCATAAAAAACCTCCCCATTGTGAAACCGATAAAACGGCAGCTGATATAGTTTAATTTTAGCATGAGTGACTTCATCTTTTCAATCATAATGTGTTATAATGCCACTGATTGATAGAAAATGCACGGTTACTGCTCACAGGTTCCCCTGCGAACCGTAACGATGCAATCACTTAAGAAAAGAAGGGAAACTATAACTATGAAAGAATCATTTTTGATAGATGTTTTAAAAAAAGGAGTATCACCGTTTCATTGTGTGGAAGCAGCCATGCAGACGTTAGAGGAATCCGGCTTTGAGGAACTGGAGTATGCCAGACCATGGAATCTGAAAAAAGGAAAGGCTTATATGATGAATCATCATGGAACAACGCTCTATGCATTTACAGTTGGAGAAAACTTCCGTGCGGATGCAATGCTGCGCATGGCAGCTGCACATACAGATTATCCATATCTGCGGATCAAACCAAATGCGGATTTTGTGACAGACCGGTATGCGCAGGTGAACGTGGAAGTATATGGCGGACCAATTTTAAATACATGGTTTGATCGTCCACTGGGGATTGCGGGGCGCGTGATCGTTCGAAGTGGGGATGTGTTTGCCCCGGAGACCATGCTGTATCGTTCCGGTCGTCCGGTTCTTATTATTCCAAACCTTGCCATTCACATGAACCGGGAAGTGAATAAGGGAGTGGCAATCAATAATCAGGTAGATTTGATGCCGGTTGTGGATATGCTGCCAGAAGAACAGCAGAGTACCGATTATTTCCTGTCATTTCTTGCGGAAGAGCTGGCAATAAAAAAAGAGGATATTCTGGATTTTGAACTGAATACATACTGTGTGGAAGAACCGGCATATGTGGGAATAAAAGAGACACTGCTGTCTTCTCCGCGGCTGGATAATCAGACATCCGTTGCGGCACTGCTGGCAGCCATCGTGGAAGGAACACGGACCGATGGTATCAATCTGATCGCACTGTTTGATAATGAAGAAATCGGAAATACCAGCAAACAGGGGGCAGCATCCATTTTGTTGCATGATATGGTAAAACGCATCTACCGGTCACTTGGCTGCAGTGAGGAAGAAACGGATTGCGCGATGTATGGAGGGATGCTGCTTTCCGTGGATGTGGCGCATGCACTGCATCCGAATCATAAGGAAAAAATGGATATTACCAATCATCCGGTGCTTGGGGATGGATTCTGTATCAAAGAGGCATGTTCCCAGTCTTATGCGACGGATGCAAAGGCAATCGGAATTCTGAGGCAGCTCTGCGATCAGAATAAAATCGCATACCAGAGGTTTGTCAATCGTTCTGATGTGCGTGGGGGTGGTACACTGGGATCGGTTGCATCCACACTGTTTCCGGTACGCACAGTGGATATTGGAATTCCGCTCTTGTCGATGCATTCTGCACGGGAACTGATGGGACGAACGGATTTTGATGCTCTGGCATCAGCTGTGACGGCATATTTTTCCTGAAAATATGAAGAAACTATAAAATATGCATTTTCCCTCTTTTCAAATATCTGAAACCGTGTTATGATATGGATGTAGTAATGAATACTACATGTGATAGAAAATAAAAACTTTTTATAAAGTAATGATAAACACACATTTCATAAAAGGATAGACGTATTTTAGAAAAGAGGGATGGATATGAGCCAGTATAAAATTGTAATTGACAGTTGCGGAGAACTTCCTGAGGATTTAAAGGCAGATGGACATTTTTGCACAGTGCCGCTTTTACTGGATGTGGATGGCTATCAGATCACAGATGATGAAACTTTTAATCAGAGAGATTTCTTACAGAGAGTAAAGGCATGTATTCACAGCCCGAAATCTTCCTGCCCGTCTCCGGAGCGTTATATGAGAGCTTATGAGGGAGAGGCGGAGCATGTATATGTTGTAACGTTATCCGGCAAATTGAGCGGATCTTACAACAGTGCGGTACTTGCAACAGATCTTTATCATGAAGAGCATGAGGATTCCAAGCAGATTCATGTATTTAATTCCAAGTCTGCATCAATCGGGGAAACTCTGGTCGGATTAAAGATTCAGGAGCTGGAAGAATCCGGTGCATCTTTTGAAGAAATTGTAACAGAGGTGGAATCTTACATTTCTTCCATGAACACATTTTTTGTCATAGAGACACTCGAGACACTGCGCAAGGCTGGCCGTCTGAGCGGACTGAAAGCATTTGTGGCAAATACTTTAAATATTAAACCGGTAATGGGATCCACCAAAGAGGGAACGATCCAGCAGCTTGGTCAGGCAAGGGGCATGAAGAAGGCACTTTCCAAGATGGTAGAGGATATGCTCAAAGTAACCAAAAACTGCGAGAACCGTGTGCTTGCCATTTCCCACTGCAATTGTCCGGAACGTGCACAGTTTGTGAAAGAAGCGATTGAGAAAGTCGCAAAATTTAAAAAGATTGTGATTGTCAATACGGCCGGGGTGTCCAGCATGTATGCAAATGAAGGCGGAGTGATCCTTTCGGTATAGGATTTTGCACTTGAAACAACCGCCATATAGAAGTAGAATACGGGGAGAAGCTTTTTATAAGCTTCTCCCTATTTTTTGTGAGTCAGGTACCGGCTGCCGAAAGCGGTTTACAGATACCTGCAGGGAGAATAAAGATGTATTCATATGAAGAAGTATTGGATCAGATAGAAAATGGAAGACGGTTTGGAAACCGGCCGGGAGTGGAACTTACCGGAATTATGTTAAAAAAGATGGGACAGCCGCAAAACGGGTTGCCATTTATCCATGTGGCGGGAACCAACGGAAAAGGATCGGTCTGTGCATTCCTGACATCAGTTTTCCGGGAAGCCGGATTAAAAGTCGGAACATTTATTTCTCCACACCTGATCGATTTTGAAGAGCGTATCATGGTTGATGGCAGACAGATTTCCAGAGAAGATGTGACACGAATCGGAAATGTCCTGCTGGAGCAGGAATTTGGCGTGACACCGACCATGTTTGATTATTGTGTGCTTATGGCTGTGTTGTATTTTAAAGAACAAAACTGCGATCTTGTAATTATGGAGACCGGCCTCGGAGGCAGACTTGATTCTACGAATGCACTGGGAAATCCGGTGGTGTCGGTGATCACACGGATTGGTTATGATCACATGAACATTCTTGGAAATACCATAGAAGAGATTGCGCGGGAGAAAGCGGGAATTATCAAAGCCGGAGTGCCGGTGGTAATTGCACCGCAGGAGCCGGAAACACTTGCGGTGCTGCAAAGGGCAGCCGCAGCAAAGGGAGTACGTGCGCGGTGTGTACAGGAGAATGACCTGCAGAGGGCAAAGGCAGTACAGCCGGGACTTTTGGGTGCTTATCAGAGAGAAAACGCCGCTACAGCCATGTGTGCAGCACAAGTGGCATGGACCGGATGCCGGATAGAAAAAGAGAAGATGAAAACCGTTATTGCCCGTGGAATTCACAGAGCGGTATGGCCGGGGCGTATGGAAATTTTAAGTACAGAACCGTTTCTGATGGTGGATGGTGCACACAACAGTAACGGAATCCATGCATTGCGTACAAGTCTCGAAGAATTGTATCCGGAGGAAAAGTTTCATTTTGTGATGGGTGTGATGGCAGACAAAGACTATGAAAAGATGATCGGGGAACTGTTGCCGATTGCCATGGATTTTGTAACCGTCACACCGGAGAGTGCACGGGCACTGCAAGGGGAAACACTGGCAGAAGATATTAGAAAACAAGGGGTGCCTGCACACGCAATTACAAAGGTTGCAGAGATTCCGGAACTTTTAACACCAAAAGAAAAGACGATTGCGCTGGGGTCTTTGTATTTTATCGGGGAATTAAAAAGCGTATATCAGAATAGGGCATAACAGATGCAGGAGTATCCATATGGCATTGCAATATGAAACAACAAAAGAACATACAATTACCGTTACCGGGTATGAAGGAACCGTAAGACATCTGGTCATTCCGGATCAGGTGGATGGATGTCCGGTGAAAACGATCGGCAAAAATGCATTTTCCGCAAGGGAAGATTTAGAGAGTGTAAGTATTCCAAAGACGGTGGAAACGCTAGGAAGATATGCATTTTACAATTGTAAAAAACTCAAAAGCATTTCGTTGTACGACAGTGTGGAAGACTATTATGACGGCGTGATCAAGCAGTGCCACTGTCTGGAAGAAGTGAAGCTGACGCAGCTTAGGGGAGACTATTCGGTAATGAAAGAACTTCTGGCAGATACCGACCGCAGGCTGCATTTTCGCATAGAGCCATGTGGGCTGCAGCTGACGTTTCCGGCATATGTATACAATTTTGTGGAAGATGTGGAGGCTCGGGTTCTGCATCACAAGATTGAGGGAAGCGGGTATCCGTACCGGGAATGTGTCACAAGAAAAGGCGTGGATTTGCTGGCGTATGACCGTCTGTTTTCGCAGGTGGTAAATGATGATTATCGCACGGCAATTGAGATCGCCTGTGATCGGCTGATGTATCCGGTTGAGCTGGAGAACCATCTGCGGGAACAATACGAACAGTATCTGGAGCAGAATGCAGAGGTGATCCTTAAGGTGCTGATTCCGGAGAATAAGGTGGAAGAGATTTCTTATCTTTGTGCCTCCTGCCTGATTCCGGAAGCGGCACTTGCCGATGCCCTTCCGCTGGCATCGGAGGAAAAGATGAGCCAGATTGCAGCAATACTGATGGAATATCAGCGGAGTAATTTCGGAAAGAAGAAAGCATCTACCATGTCTTTGGACTGGTAGGAAAAGGAGAACGATGAAGACAAGGGAACAACTGGAAGCAACCGGAAATAAAATATTAAACAGTGTCAGGACAGAACTGTATCTGTCGATGCGGTTTATGGGACCGGCACTCGGAAGTCTGGGATTTGCCATGGATCTGTCGACGAGAACGGTAGGCACGGATGCGGTATATATCCGGTTCAATCCAACCTATCTGCTGCAGACTTATATTGAACGACCGGAAATTTTAAACCGGACATATATGCATATGCTCATGCACTGTCTGTTCCGGCATATGTTTTCCGCAAAACAGCACGAGGATGCACAGCTGTGGGATCTCTGCTGCGATATTGCAGTGGAATCGGTGGTGGATTCCATGGATTATCCGACCATTTTGCGTGTGACTTCGGATTTCCGGCAGGAGTGGTATGAAAAACTGGAAAAGGAAGTTTCAGTGCTTACAGCGGAAAAACTGTACCAGTATTTTATGCTGCGCAAACGCGATCCATATCTGGAAGAATCCCTCCGGCAGGAATTTTTGCTCTGTGACCACAGTTTCTGGCAGCGCATGGAGAAAGAACCGCCGCAGGAGCAGAATAAAAACCAGCCCCCGGTGCCGCAGGAGAATCCGCAGATGGACAGTGATCAGCAGGAAAATGCCGGGGAGAAAACGTCTGATGCAACGCCGCTTGGAAAAACCGATCCAAAGGAAGACGAGTGGAAAGAACATGCAAAGCGTATCGAAAGCGATATGGAAACCTATGCAAAAGACGCGGCGGCAGATGCTGGAAAGCTTGCATGGATGTTAAAGCTGAGCAGCCGGGAGCGAAAAAGCTACAAAGAATTTTTAAAGAGGTTTGCAGTTGTGAGAGAAGAAGTTTCCGTGGATATGGATTCGTTTGATTACGGATTTTACATGTATGGACTGCAGCATTACGGAAACATGCCTCTGATCGAGGAAAACGAATTCCGGGAGGCAAAAAAGATCGAAGAACTTGTTATTGCAATCGATACTTCGGCCTCCTGCAAGGAAAAACTTGTGCAGCAGTTTTTGAATGAGACGGGGGCAATTTTAAAGCACCAGGAGAGTTTTTTCCATAAAGTGCATATCCGCATCATCGAATGTGATAACCAGATTCAAAAAGATATTCCAATCAAAAATCTGGATGAAATCGGGAAATATACCGAGCAGTTTTCCGTTTCCGGAGGGTATGGAACGGATTTCCGGCCGGTATTTTCCTATGTAGAGAAATTAAGAAACAGCGGGGAAATCAAAAACTTAAAAGGACTGATGTATTTTACGGACGGGTATGGAGAATATCCGAAAAAACCGACGGATTATCAGACGGTATTTGTTTTTTACGGGGATGACACACCGCAGAAAACTTTTTCGGGAGAGCCGATAAAAGTGCCGGACTGGGCAGTGAAATTATATTTGTCAGAGGATACAAAAGGATAGATAAAGGAGAAATTTTATGAACATCAAACAGGCAAAACAGGAAATCATAAATACGGTTCAGGCGTACCTGACAAAAGATGAGACCGGGGAGTATGCAATTCCTGTGGAACGACAGCGTCCGGTACTTTTGATCGGGCCGCCTGGAATCGGTAAGACCGCAATTATGGAACAGGTGGCGCAGGAGTGCGGAATCAATCTGGTTTCTTATACGATCACACACCATACGAGACAGAGTGCGATCGGACTGCCGTTTATCTCAAAGAAAACCTATGATGGGGAAGCGGTATCGGTCACGGAGTATACAATGAGTGAAATTATCGCCTCAATTTATGATCAGATTGAACAAAGCGGAATTCATGAGGGAATCCTGTTTCTCGATGAAATCAACTGTGTATCCGAGACGCTGGCTCCGACGATGCTGCAGTTTCTGCAGTACAAGACATTTGGAAATCACAGGGTACCGGATGGCTTTGTCATCGTTACGGCGGGAAATCCTCCGGAATACAACAAGTCGGTGCGCGATTTTGACATTGTTACCTATGACCGTGTCAAGCGGATTTATATAGAAGAAGATTTTTCTGTGTGGAAAGAGTATGCGTATAAAGCGCAGATTCATGGAGCAATTCTTTCTTATCTGGAGATTAAAAAGAACAATTTCTATTCGGTTGTGTCGGATCTGGATGGAAAACGGTTTGTGACCGCCCGTGGATGGGAGGATCTCTCACAGGTCATGAAAGTGTATGAACAGCTTGGATTTGCCATAGACTATGACTTTGTCGTGCAGTATCTGCAGGACGGGGAGATTGCCCGCGATTTTGCTGCTTATTATGAACTGTACAATAAGTATAAGAATATTTACCGTATACCGGAAATTTTAGAGGGCAGCATACCAGAAAACAGTATGACGATCAAAAATGCACCGTTTGATGAGAAGCTGAGTCTGCTTGGGCTGCTTTTGGACAGCCTGGGACAGGAATTCATTTCTTATTCCCGGAAAAAAGCTGCACAGGAAGCTTTTTTTGAGCAGCTGGGATTTTTGCGGAGCGATCTGAAGGAAGGAGTGGGAAGCGGAAAAGAAATTCTGGAAAGACAGATTTCTTCTTATGACACCATGATCACTCACCGGAAAAAGGCTGGCATGATCGACAGGGAACAGGAAAAAGCCATGTGTGCGGCACTTCAGGCAATGAATGACTGCCTGATGGCACTGGCAGTCGAAGGAACCGGTGATGCAAAAGGAGATTTCTTATGTGTCAAGAAACTGTTTGATGAGAGGGAGCAGATCCGCCAGAAGGAAATTTCAGATGCAGGCCGTCATCTGACGCATGCATTTGAATTTCTTGCACGGGTATTTGGAGAGGGACAGGAAATGGTAATCTTTTTGTCCGAACTTTCGGCCGGTTATTACAGTCTGAAATTTGTCAGTGAATGTGGCAATGATGCCTATTATAAGTACAACAAACTTCTGCTTTTGAAAGAACGCACACAGGAGTTAAAGGACGAAGCAATGGAACTTCTGGGACTTTAGGGAATCAGGTTATGGTTTTTATGAATTTTTTTGATAGAGAAATTTCATAAGATCTATAGACAAATACTTCAGATTGTACTAAAATATGTAAAAATAATAGTATATCCAGTATTCCATAACGAAAAGTTATAGAACACTTGAATTGGAATAGAAAATGGAGGAAATGAAAATGGAGAAAAAAAATCTTGACTGGGGTAACCTGGGATTTGGTTACATGACCACAGACTACCGTTATGTTGCAAATTACAAGGATGGAAAGTGGGACGATGGAGCACTGGTAACAGATCCTACCGTTACATTAAATGAGTGTGCAGGTGTATTCCAGTATTCACAGTCCTGTTTTGAAGGATTAAAAGCATACACAACAGAGGACGGACATATTGTATGTTTCCGCCCGGACTTAAATGCAAGCCGTATGAAAGATTCCTGTGAGAGACTTGAGATGCCGGTATTCCCGGAGGATCGTTTCGTAGATGCCGTAGAGCAGGTAGTAAAGGCAAATGCAGCATGGGTACCTCCATTTGGTTCCGGAGCAACGCTTTATATCCGCCCATATATGATCGCTACAAACGCTGTTATCGGCGTAAAGCCGGCAGATGAGTATCAGTTCCGTATTCTGGTTACACCGGTAGGACCTTACTTCAAGGGCGGCGCAAAGCCAATTACCATCCGTGTTTCCGATTTTGACCGTGCAGCACCACACGGAACCGGACATATCAAAGCCGGACTGAATTACGCTATGAGTTTACATGCAATCGTAGATGCACATGCTCAGGGATATGCTGAGAACATGTATCTTGATCCTGCTACAAGAACTTATGTAGAGGAGACCGGTGGAGCAAACTTCATTTTCATTACCAAGGACGGAACATTCGTAACACCAAAGTCAGACAGTATTTTACCTTCCATTACCAGAAGATCCCTGATGGTTGTTGCTGAAAAGTATCTGCATATGCCGGTAGAGCACAGACCGGTTAAATTCTCAGAAGTACCTGATTTTGCAGAGTGTGGACTCTGTGGTACTGCAGCAGTTATTTCTCCAATCGGAAAGGTTGTTGATCATGGCAAAGAAATCTGTTTCCCGAGTGGAATGGAAGAAATGGGACCATACACAAAGAAACTGCGTGAGACACTTACCGGAATCCAGATGGGCGAGATTGAAGGACCGGAAGGCTGGGTTCACAAGATTATGTAAGTCTATGAGGGAACTGTTTTAAATATAAGTGTTTTCTATGTGACGGAAGACGGGGTACATTCTCTTTCTACAGAAAAGTTTACAAATCCTGCGGTACATCTTTGATGTATCGCCTTGCGCCGATATTGATTTCAGGTTGGTTTTGTAAAAGTTTTACGTTTACGCTATTAGCGTTATGCGATGGAACTACGGCGCAGTTGTAAATTTATTCTTCCGAAAGAAATGTACCCCGTTTTCCTGTTGGTTGGGAAAATTATAAGTAAAAACGATTCTTACAAATTCTGTGGATTGGAAAAGTGTAAGAAAAAGATCAATTTTCATAAATTCTGTAAATGGGATC
>ERZ1034969.12-NODE-12-length-147595-cov-124.349546_pt1 | contig 147595 bp, 120 predicted proteins | sample MGYA00520624_ERZ1034969 | MGnify/ENA primary metagenome ERZ1034969 (study PRJEB33766, sample SAMN09781776) | gut metagenome | biome: gut microbiome | host: Homo sapiens | place: Madagascar | study: EMG produced TPA metagenomics assembly of the PRJNA485056 data...
TGATCGTCGCGCTCTTTAAGGGCGAGGCCTCCAAGATCAAGCCGCTCATGTGGATCGCAGCCCTTGCCTTCCTCGTCTACTTCTTTGTAGCGTAACGGCAAAGCTGCCAAAGCAGAACACCAAAGCGCGGAGTCGCATCGAGCGGCTCCGCGCTTTTCTTTTAAAGCCAGGCACCGCACGGACGCGCGATGTATTGCCTCCCAAGTTTTGGACATTTTGCCCTCCAAACGGCACTACCGCCGGCTACATCCTGCAGATATGCTGGGCGTAATCGCATAGGCCCTATGAGGATGGGAGTAACCATGGCCGCCTTGTTCACGACCCCCAAGCGCAATGATAAAACCTCAGGAGCCCATTTTGTCGAGCCCGACGTGCACCGTCGCACGCTGCTCGCGCACGGCAGCTGGCGCCGCGTGACGCGCCGCATCGTCTGCGGCCTGGCCTGCGCGCTCACGGTAAGTTCGCTGCTCATGCCGAGCGTCTCGCTCGCGGCGGAGTGGGTGGACGTTGGCGGCGTCCGCCACGAAGCGGCCGCGGGGCCCACGGGAGACGCCGCCGGCACCTGGAGCTGGGACGGCGCCGACGACATGAAGCTCAACGGCTATGACGGCGGTGCGATCCAGGCTGCGGGCAAGCTCAACATTGCCTACGAGGGCAAGAACACCGTGAAAACCGAGCCCGATTACACCGGAGCCGCCATCAAGGCGCAGGATGGCACTAGCCAGAAAGCAGAGTTGAACATAACGAGCTCGAATAGCACGGATGAGCTCAATGTGACAGCTGAGGCCGATGCAATTAAATCCACAGGCGACCTCTCCATTTCTGGCCCAGGCACTGTGAACACCACAAGCACTACTTCCGACGGAATTGAGGCAAAGGGCGATCTCTCTATCACGGGCTCGGGCACCGTGAATGCAACGGGCGGTACCGAAGGCATCCAATCCAAGGGCAAGACCACCATCGATTCCTCTGGCACAGTGATCGCTAAAGGAAGCGAAGGTTACGGCATCGCCGCGGGCAGTGACCTGATCATCAAAGGCGGTGGCAAGGTAGAAGCAAGCTCGATAGAAGAAGCGGCGATTTGGGCTGACGGCAACATCGACATCTCGGGCGGCAGCCAGGTCGAGGCAAGCTCCCAGGGAGATCTTGCCGTCGACGCTGAGGGTAGTCTCGCGGTCGCGAACGCCTCCCTTGACGCAAGCGGTGTTGAATATGGTGTCTATGCCTACAAGGGCGTTACGCTCGATCACGCGACCGTGACGGTCCGCACAAGCGCGAGCGGCGGCCAGGCCATCGCCCTCATCACTGACGGGGACGACATCGTCATCAAGAATGGTTCCATCGTGGACGCGTTCGCAGAAGGCAAATTCTCGGTTGCAATCTCTACCAGAAACCACCAGCCAAACGTCGCTGGCGGCCACATCTACATCAGCGACTCCGTTGTTAAGGCTATAGCCCGCTATGTCGAGACCGGTGGCGATGGCCCCGATCACTACAGCAACGACCAAAGCGGCGAGGTCATCCCTGAGCCTAGGGGTCTGAACATCGGTATCTTCGCCCAGACCTACGAGGGCATCACGCCCGCGAGTATCTCGATCGTCCGCAGCAAGCTCACGGCCGAGGGAGACACGGCGGCAATCTTCGCTCTTGCCATAAGCGAGGATGGCAAGGCGATCGGCACCATCGAGATCGAAGGCGCTCCCATCCAGACGCCCGCAGGCGGCAAGATCATTAACTATCGCTACGAAGAAGAGTACGGCCCCAGCATCTCCTACGAGGCAGGTCAAACCATCGGCACGGGCGACGCCACGATCGACTCCCCCTATGACGCCGCTGTCGCCAAGCGCACGGTCACCGTGCCTCCCGAGGAGATCAAACCCGAGGAGAAGCCAGGCGAGACCAAGCCCGAGGGTTCCAAGTCCGAGGGCACGAAGACAACCAAGACCGTTGCAGTTGCAGCCACGGGAGCCAAGACCACCGGCAAGCTCGCGGCAACCGGCGACGCCTCGAGCGCAGCCATCATAGCGACCGCCCTTGTAGGAACGGCCGCTATCGTCACAGGCGCCCTGGCGAGTCGCAAACGCTCGTAAACACTTTTTCGCACAGGACGGGTGGATCGCGGCCCTTGCCTTCCTCGTCTACTTCTTCGTAGCGTAAGGGCAAGGCTGCAAAAGCTGAACAATAAAGCGCGGAGTCGCCATGCGGCCCCGCGCTTTTCTTTTAGCGTCGGTCCCTGCGCCGGCGTGCGGCCTATTTCTCCCCCATTTTGGCCATTTTGCCCTCCAAACGGCACTACCGCCGGCAACATCCAGCAGATACGCTGAACCTAGCCGTATAGGCCCTATGAGAACGGGAGCAACCATGGCAGCCTTGTTCACGACCCCCAAACGCAATGACACTACCGCCGGAACCCATGTTGCCGAACCCGACGTTCGCCGTCGCATAGGACTCGCGCACGGCAGCTGGCGCCGCGTGACGAGCCGCATCGTCGCGGGCGCCGTGTGCGCGCTCACGGTGAGCTCGCTGCTCATGCCGAGCGTCTCGCTCGCAGCGGAATGGGTCAAGGTCGGCGGCAACAAGTACAACACCGCGGCGAGCGACGAGGCCGGTACCTGGTCGTGGGACGGCGCCGACGACTTGAAGCTCAACAACTATAACGGCGGCGAGATCCAGGCCGCAGGCAAGCTCAACGTGAATTACTCGGGAACCAACATCGTCACTGCCGAATGGATCAAAAGCATCAACGTTTCTCATGGCACTAACGAGAATGCCGAGCTCAATATCCAAGGCGACGCGGGCAGCACGCTCAGCGTGACATCTACTGAGGACGCTATCCTCTCCACGGGTAATATCAACATCGACGGAGCCGGATCCGTCAACGCCACGAGCACTGGGTTTGATGCCATCAATGCCGGGGGTGATCTCGCTATCAAAGGTTCGGGCAACGTCAACGCCACGGGTGCATCGGATGGCATCAGGGCAAACGGCAATATCACGATTGACGACAGCGGAGCCGTCACCGCCAGGGCTACCGAGGACAAGGGTATTGGAACCGACAAGAACCTCACCATCAAGGGTGGCGGGACGGTCGAGGCAAGCTCAGCTGATGGTGAGGCCCTTTGGAGCGGCGGCAATATCAACATCTCGGACGGCAGCCAGGTCAAGGCAAGCTCCGAGAAAGACGCTGCCGTCGAGGCCAAGGGCAGCCTCGCAGCCACAAACGCCTCCCTCAACGTAAACGGTGTTGAATATGGCGTCTATGCCCACAAGGGCATCACCCTCGATCATGCAAACGTGACGGTCCGTGCAGGTAAAGGCAGATACGGTGGCGCCATCGCCCTCTTCACCTACCAGGACGACATCGTCGTCAAGAACGGCTCCACCGTGGACGCGTTTGCGGAAGGCGAGGTTTCGGCTGCATTCTCCACCAGAAACGATCGACCCAACGAGGAGGGTGGCCACATCTACATCAGCGACTCCGTTGTCAAGGCCATAGCCCGCTATGTCGAGAACGGCGACGGCCCCACCCCCTACAGCGAAAACCAAGATGGCGAGACGAGCCCCGAGCCCCAAGGCGAGAACATCGGCATCATCGCCCAGACCAGCGAGGGCGTCACACCCGCAGTCATCTCGATCATCCGCAGCAAGGTAACGGCCGAAGGAGATACAGCGGCAATCTTTGCCCGTGCCATGAGCGCTGACGGCAAGACAATCGGCACCATCAAGATTGAGAACGCCGCCATCCAGACGCCCAAAGGCGGCAAGGTCATTGACTATCGCAAGCTCCGTGACGGCATCTACGAGGCAGGCCAAGCCATCGGCACGGGCGACGCTGTGATCGACTCCCCCTATAACGAAGCTGTCGCCAAGAGCATGGTCATCGCACCTCCCGAGGTAGCCAAGCCGGAAGACCCCAAGCCCGACGAGACCAAGCCCGCAGAAAGCAAGCCCGCGGAGTCCAAGCAGATCCCCAAGCCTGAGGGCTCAAAGCCGACCAAGGCCGTTTCGGCTTCAATCACGAAAGCCAAGACTACCGGCGTGCTCGCGGCAACCGGCGACACCTCGGGTGCGGCCATCGTGGCAACCGTCCTTGCGGGAACAGCCGCTATCGCCGCAGGCACCATGGCGAGCCGCAAGCGCTCTTAGACGCCTCTGCGCACATGGCAGCTCCCGCGAAGGCCCCGAGTCCCAGCACCGTTTAACAACGCCACCGCCGAGCTCCCCTCCGACGGTGGCGTTTTCCATATGCGTCCGCAGGGTATGCACGAGATTGTCTTTTGTCTAGCCCAACCTGCATGAGCCGGCGTGCGACAATGGGGGCCGTCGATATCACAACGCCGAGAGAAGCCCGTCATGGAAGCGCATCAAAAGCAGATAACCGTTCATGCACAGCATGCCGAAAGCGCACCAGTCATCTATCTTCCCGTGGTCATGGGCGACGGCGCGGAGGTTTATGAACGCTGCCGAGAGCTCAACTGCCCGCCCTTCACGCTTGTCGGCATTGGCAGCCTCAACTGGAATCGCGAGCTGAGCCCCTGGGGATGCGACGGAACCGTGCGCGATGCCGAGCCCTTTGGCGGTCAGGCTTCCGGATTTCTCGATGAGCTGTTGAACTGGATAATCCCAGAGGCCGAGTCGTCGCTTCCTCAGCCGCCCACCTGGCGCGGCATTGCCGGCTACTCGCTCGCGGGCCTCTTCGCGCTCTGGTCCCTCTGGCAAACCGACGCCTTTAGCCGCGCCGCAAGCGCATCGGGGTCGTTGTGGTTTCCCGACTTTGTCGATCGCGCCAGCACGGCCCCTTTTGCCGGCAACCCGCAGGCCGTCTATCTGTCACTCGGCAAAAAGGAGACCAAGACACCCAACCGCATGATGCGGCATGTACTCGACGACACACGCGCGATGGAAGCGTTGCTCGTCGCGCGCGGCATTCCAACAACGCTGGAGCTCAACCCCGGCAATCACTTTGCCCAAACCGATCTGCGCATGGCACGTGGCATCCACTGGATATTGACGCATTAAAAATGACGCCCGCGCGTACGCATGGGCGCCATTTTTTGATTCAGCTGGACGCAGTTGTTACTCAGCAGCCTCCTCAAGCTCGGAGACATCAAACTCAAAGTCGTTACCCGGTAGGATGGCATTGAGCACAATGCCCACCAGCGAACCCACGGCAAGACCCGAAAGCGAAATGGTCACGCCGCCCAGCTCCAACACGATAGCTCCGGCAGTGCTGTACGCGATGCCGAGCGAAAGCACGAGCACCAGAGCGGCCACCAGCACGTTGCGGTTGTTCTGGAAATCGACCTGGTTCTCGATGAGGTTACGCACACCTACCGCACTGATCATGCCATAGAGCACGAGTGACACGCCGCCGATCACACACGCCGGCATGGCCGCAATGACAGCCGCGAACTTGGGGCAGAACGAGAGCACAATGGCGCAACACGCGGCAATGCGAATCACGCGCGGGTCAAACACACGCGTCAGGGCAAGCACACCGGTGTTCTCGCCATAGGTGGTGTTAGCCGGAGCGCCAAAGAGCGATGCGAGAATGGTCGCCAGGCCATCGCCAAGCAGGGTGCGATGCAGGCCGGGATCGGCAATGTAGTTGCGCTCGCAAGTCGAGCCGATAGCGGAGATATCACCAATATGCTCGATCATAGTCGCAAAGGCCAGCGGCATGATGGTGATGATGGCAGTCGTGGCAAGGGCGCTATCGAACTGAGGCCCAAAGAGCGCAAACACGGTGTTGTCCCACACGATGGGCAAGCCAACCCAGGGAGCGGCTGCGACGCCAGAGAAGTCGACCTCGCCCAGCGCAGCCGCAACGGCATAGCTCACCACAACGCCCAGCAGAATCGGCACGATCTTGACCATGCCGCGGCCCCAGATGTTGCAGATGACGATCACAGCCACAGCGACAACGGCAACAAGCCAATTGGTCTGGCAGTTAGCGATGGCAGAGCTTGCCAAGATTAGGCCGATCGAAATGACGATGGGGCCGGTCACCACCGGCGGAAAGAAGCGCATGACGCGCTTGGCGCCAAACGCGCGGAACAGGGCCGCCAGCACCGGATAGAGCAGGCCGGCGCAGGCTACACCCAGGCAGGCGTAGGGCAAAAGCTCGGCCTCGCCGTTGGGCGCGATTGCGGCATAACCGGCAATAAAGGCAAACGACGAGCCCAAGAAGGCCGGTACCTTGCCGCGCGACAGGAAGTGGAACAGCAGCGTGCCCAAGCCGGCAAACAAAAGCGTTGCCGACACCGAGAGGCCGGTGAGTACGGGCACCAGCACCGTGGCGCCAAACATCGCGAATAGATGCTGCAGACCGAGTAGGAACATGCGCGGGCGGCCGAGCGATGACGCATCGTAGATGGCATCGGCGACGGCGGGCGTCGAAGACTGGGACATGGATGTCCTTTCGAATGGAAGGGCGATCGGGCATATTGGATAACCTGCCCGAACGATACGATCCGAACCATTGTACGTGATATATGCCGTCCCGCACGCACCGCCCCCGCAAACGGTACTGCTACTTCCAAACGCGCTCGGCAATGCGTTTGACCAGAGCGACCTTTGCCCATTGCTCGTCCTCGGTCAGCTTGTTGCCAATCTCGCAACTAGCAAAACCGCACTGGGGCGACAGATACAGGTTCTCGAGCGGAACATACTTTGCAGCCTCGTGAATACGCTCGACGATGGCATCCTCGTCCTCAAGCTCAGCGGCCTTGGTGGTCACTAGGCCCAACACGACCTTCTTGCCGGGGGCAACGTACTTGAGCGGCTCAAAGCCACCGGCACGCGGCGTATCGAACTCAAGGTAAAACGCATCGACGTTCTCGTGTGCGAACAGGTACGGCGCGATGGGGTCATAGCCGCCCTCGAAGGCATAGGTGGAGTGGTAATTACCACGGCACACATGCGTGTTGATGACCAGGTCGTCGGGCTTGCCCTCGATGGCGGCGTTGTTAAGCGCCACGCCCAGCTCGGACACCTTTTGCAGGTCGACCGGGCTCATACCAGTCTTTGCCACAAAGTCGGTATCGCAATAGATGCCCCAGGTGCAGTCATCAAATTGAATGTTGCGGCAGCCTGCGGCATACAGGTCGGCAATCACGGTGCGGTATGCCGCCGCGATGGCGTCGGCGAGCTCTTCGTCGGTCTTATAGACAGCGCGCAGGCTCTCCTGCTGGCCATCGCAGCGGTCGAGCGTGACTTCGGAGAACGTCTGGATCGGCGCCGGAATAGTTTGCCGCGCGACCTGGCCCTCCCCCTCGAGCGCCTTGACAAATTTGAAGTGCTCGACGAACGGATGGTTCTCGCCGCTAATGGGACCGGTTACCACGGCGGTGTCGGCGGTGGTCTCCTCATCGTGGAACATATAGCCCGTACGCGAGGTGCGACGCTCGACGCCGTTCAGCCCCCACATAAAATCGAGGTGCCAGTAGCTGCGGCGGAACTCGCCATCGGTAATTACCTGCAGACCGGCAACCTTCTGCTTGGCCACCAAGTCGCGAATGGCCTCGTCCTCGACAGCCTTAAGGCCGGCATCGTCGAGCGTGCCCGCGGCATAGGCCGCACGGGCGTCCTTCACGGCCTGCGGACGAAGAAAACTGCCGACAATATCGGCGCGAAACGGCGCTTTGAGCTGGACGGAATTAGTCATACTGATCTCCTTTTTGCGTGGATGCTTTAACGAGACAAAGTATGAGGGCTCAAATAGCCATCGTAAAATATGAGTTATTTTCTGTTTGCCATAGGTAATGACTATACCAATACGCACCGCTAAGCATCATGCGTACGGCAGACATACCAAACTAGATATGCTGACGGATCGCTTCGATATAGGCCTGACCGTAGCGCGTGAGTGTCGTGTTCTTGCGCGTGATAATGCCGATCTCCATATACTCGTCCACATCGAGCGGAATCGAGATAATGCCGGGACCGTTGAGCTCGTGGCTGATCACGCCCGAACACACCGTATAGCCGTTGAGTCCCATGACAAGGTTGAACAGCGTCGCACGGTCGCGCACGCGAATGTTCTTGCGGCGCTCAAACGTCGAGGTCAGTTCCTCGGAATAGTAAAACGAATTGTAGCTGCCCTGCTCGTAGGACAGGAACGGGTAGTCCTCGAGATCTTCGAGCGTCACGCTGGCGTGGTCCGCCAGTGGATGGTCGGCGCATACAAAGACATGCGGCGTGGCGCAGAAGAGCCCTTCGAACACGAGCTCGTTGGCGGCGAGCATGCGCTCGATGACCTCGCGATTGTGCTCCGACAGATACAGGATGCCGAGCTCACTTTTCATATGCGCGACGTCCTCGATAATCTCGTGAGTCTGTTCCTCGCGCAGGGTAAAGTCGTAGCGCGCGGCATCGAACTCGCGGATCACGTCGACAAACGCGTTGACGGCAAAGGAATAATGCTGGCAGCTCACACTAAAGTGCGGCACCTGCTCGGACGCGCCCTTGTACTTGCCCTCGAGCAGGTCGGCCTGGTCGAGCACCTGGCGTGCGTAGCCCAAGAAGGTCTCGCCCTCCTCGGACACAATGACGCCCTTGTTGGTGCGCTCAAAGATATGCACACCCATCTCGTTTTCGAGATCGCGGATCGATGCAGTGATCGAAGGCTGCGACACAAAGAGCCGACGTGAGGCCTCGGTAATGCTGCCGCATTCGGCAACCTTAACGACATACCTGAGCTGCTGGAGCTTCATAGCTGCCCCCCCCTTAGCTGTTCGCGAGATTCGCGTCGGCCACACCCGGCAGGCGCATAAACGGCGGCATCTCCCCCGTCGCGGCGCAGGCGGCAATCTGATGCAGAGCCCCGGCAACCGCATCGTCTACCGCAGCGCCGATATGCCAGCGCGCGGCAGCCGTGACAGCCTCGTTGGCGTTGTCGACTGCAACGGAGTTGGGAACGGCATCGATCATGGGCAGATCGTTATCGGAATCACCGAATACGGCCACCTCGTCGGGCGTCAGGTCCAAAGCGCGCGCAAGCTCCAGCGCGGCGCAACCCTTGTCCCAACCTGCTGGAAGGATATCGAACAGGCGCACACGATTGTTGGGAAACACGAGCGAGAGTTCCGGCACCTCAGCGGCAACGCGCCCACGTAGCTCCGCGAGCTCCTCACGCGAGCGGGCGCTCCAGATATTCGCCTTGTATACCGGGGCATCATCGACAACGGGACGGCACGGGGCCTCTTCGCCTTTGAGCCACGCATTTCCGCCCGACTCCATAGCGCGACGCACGCGCTCGGGGTCGCTCGTCACGCAATAGGCATCGTTATCCCAAAAGTCGTCACCCAGGCTGTAGACCTTTAGATAGGTATCGTCGGTCTCTTGCTCGAGGTAATCGGCCAGACGCATCAGGGCGTCGTTGTCGGTCGCGCGCGAAGCGACCGCCTGACCGTCGACAAACATAACCTGGCCGTTGCAGAACGCACCGGTCGAAAAGCACTCGGAACGATTTTTGAACATCCAGCCCATCGCGGACGGCTGGCGACCCGAAACCGGGCCAAAGTGCAGACCAGCCGCCTGCATGGCATGAATGCCCTCGATGGCGCAGTCGCTGGCGCCATCGTGTCCAGCAGGAATCAGCGTATCGTCCATATCGGTCAGCACAAGTTTAATCATAGGGTCCCCTCGGTCATTCTTAATCCCATCTATTGTACCGACCTGCCAAAAAGGGACAGGTTTATTTTGGCAGGTTTTATCTGGGAAAACGCATCGCCCCCGTTGGCACCTGCCAAAATAAACCTGTCCCTTTTTGGCAGGTGCGCTAGTATAGGGAACAACAGATTCGATGCGGGAGTGCCGGCGGTGCAAACCACAAGGCTGAGAGGGCATGGGGCCCAATCCTTTGAACCTGTCAGTTAATGCTGGCGTAGGGAGCATGCCGCCTTTACAGGGGAGCTGTCTATGCACAGCGCCCCTTTTCTATGCCAAGGAGGCATGTGCAGTGATTGATTCGGAACAGCTTAAGCAAAATGTGGTCAAGGCCGTGGAGGAGATCCGCGCCACCAACCCGATGGCAGGCTCCATCACCAACACGGTAACGATCGACTTTGTCGCCAACGCGCAGCTTGCCGTGGGCGGTTCGGCCGCCATGGTCTATCTGCCAGACGAGGGCGAGGCACTCGTTGCCGGCGGCGGCGCCATCTATCTCAATATGGGCACGCTCTTCCCCATCTACGAGCAGACGATCCCCCGCGCGGCCAAGGCGGCACACGACGCCGGCAAGCCCTGGGTGCTCGATCCGGTGGGTCTGGGCATCGGTAGCCTGCGCACCCAGCTGGTAAACGAGCTCAAGCAGTACAAGCCCGCCATCGTGCGCGGCAACGCCTCCGAGATTATCGCGCTCGCCGGCCTGTGGGGTCTTGAGGGCGAGGCGGCCGATCTGAGCCGCGTACGCGGTGTCGACACCACCGACACGGTCGACGCCGCCCGCGGCGCCGCCGTGGCGCTCGCTCGCTACACCGGCGGCGCCGTAGTGGTCTCGGGCGAAGTCGACCTGATCACCGACGGCACGACCGTGGCCAAGTCCCACGGCGGCAGCCCGCTCATGTCCAAGATCACCGGCTGCGGCTGCTCGCAGGGCGGCGTGCTGGCCGTGTACGCCTGCGCTGCCGACCCGTTTACGGCAGCCATCTGCGGCACCGCCGTCTACAACGTCGCCGGCACGCGTGCCGCCGCTGTCGCCGATGCCCCGGCAAGCTTTAAGGTCGCCTTTATCGACGAGCTCTACCGCGCGACCGCCCAGGACATTGCCGATAACCGACTCGAGCTCGAGGAGGCATAAGCCATGTCCGAGGTCGCAACCAGCACTGGCATGAATACCCTTGTCGCCGTGGCCATCGCCCCATGCGGCACCGGCGACGAGCTCTCCGCCGAGGTCGCCGAGGTCGTGCGCGTCATTCGCGAGAGCGGCCTTCCCAACCGCACCACCTCGATGTTCACCGAGATTGAGGGCGACTGGGACGAGGTCATGCAGGTCGTGCGCGACGCGACCTTTGTGTTAGCGAGCAAGGGCATCCGCACCGAAGTCGTGCTCAAAGCCGATATTCGACCCGGATTTACCGACACCATGACCGGCAAACTCGAGCGCATGGAAGCGCAGATCAAAAAGCAGGAGGAAGCACGATGAGTATCCGCGACAACCTTGACATCTCGGCCTATCTGGTACTCGGCCCCGAAAACACGCTCGGGCGCCCCGTGGGCGATGTAGTGGCCCAGGCACTCGACGCCGGCTTTACCTGCATCCAGGTGCGCTCCAAGGTGGCAAGTGCCCGCGAGATCATCGCGCTGACCGACGACGCCGCGCAGGCTATCGCTCAGGCCGGCAAGACCGGTCAGGTCGCCTTGCTGATCGACGACCGCCTTGACTGCGTGCTCGCCGCGCGCGAGCAGGGTATTGCTGTCGACGGCGTGCACGTGGGTCAGAGCGATATTCCCGTCGAGGTCTGTCGCAAGCTGCTGGGCCCCGATGCCATCGTGGGCCTTTCCGCCCGTTGCGAGGAGATGCTCGAGTACGTCAAAACCGCCGACATGAGCCTGGTCGATTACCTAGGCATCGGCCCACTCCACGAAACCGAGACCAAGCGCGACTGCGGACGCGCGGCCGACGGCTCCATCATCACCAAGAGCTTTGAGGACCTGGCCGCACTCCACGCGGCAAGCCCCGTGCCCATCGTGGTGGGCGGCGGCGTTAAGACAGCCGACCTGCCGCAGCTCAAGGCCACCGGCGTCGATGGCTTCTTTGTGGTGAGCGCCGTTTGCAGCGCCGACGACCCCCACGCCGCGGCCAAGGAGCTTGTCGACACCTGGCAGCAGGCATAGACATAGGCCGAGCAGCTGCTCCGCGGCCTCATATCTTCAGCAATGGAAAGCGCATCCCAGTTTGGACGTCCATTCCGGGATGCGCTTTCCGTATAGAGGACCAGCGGGAAACTGTGTCCCAGTCTGAGCGCAAATTCTGGGATGCCGTTTCCGCCGAGCCCGCCGCAGCCCTTACCCCGCCAGATACGCTTCCAGCGCGGGCAACGTCGCTTCCGCATCGCGGCGGCCTATCTGATAGATGCGCTCAAGCTCATCGGGCTCGCGGCACAGCGACGGCACTTTCACCGATTCGCTCGGCCGCACCACAAAGACCTCGCCGGCGGCCTCGCGACGTGCCAGGTCATCGAGCGTAGCATTGTAGACCTCATGCCGATGCTCAAGCGCTGCGACAAACTCCGGGTAGTGACGGAACACGCGCCGCAACATGGGCATCACGCTGTTGGGCTGCTTCACAAAGCCCGCCGGCTGCGTGAGTACCACGATATTGCGGTCATACCCCCGTGCAAACAGCCAAGCGCTGGGAATGGAATCGGCTACGCCGCCATCCAGATACTTATGCCCGTCAATAGCAACGGGACGCGTCGCCACGGGAATCGCCGACGATGCCCGGATCCACTCGATATCGCGCTCGTCGCCATACGGCAGATCGTGATAGACGGCCTTGCCCGTCTCGATATCGGTACACACGCACGTAAACCGCATGGGGCAGGCACGATATGTCTCCAGGTCGATGGGATCGCGCTCGACGGGCACCTCGTGATAGGCAAAATCGGCATTAAACATGTCCCCTGTTCGCAACCAGCTCGTTACGCTCGCATAGCGCTTGTCGGCGCAATAGGCCTTGTTGTAGCGAATGGCGCGCCCAATCTGCCGCGATTTAAAGTTGTAGCCAAACGCCGCGCCCGCCGAGACACCCACCATATGGTCGCAAGTTAAGCCGCGCTCCATCCATACGTCGAGCACGCCCGCCGTATACATACCGCGGTAGCCGCCTCCCTCGAGCGCGAGCCCCACCGTGCGCGTCGTATCTGGCTGCGTCATGCGATCATCCCCGTTTCTACGTTTTTAAACGGGACAAGTATACCCGTCAACATATATCGTCTCAGTCGCATTTTCATCGAACATCGCATCGTCGTGTTACCGCTTGGCAAATAATTGTCACCCATAGTATGGGCACCCCTATATAATTTTGTACTGTTGTTTATACTACTCAGCAGTTATCAACAGCGAACATTAGCCGGCAAAGTAACCCAACAACGCAGCAAGGCGGAGGCCTGGATACACGCAATACGCTGAGCAACGACGCGTGTACACAACGAGCTCGCCCGACGCAATCCGCCCCGACCTCAGAAAGCCGCTTAGAACATGGATACTGTCAGCAATTACACCGAAACGCTCGAAAAGACCATCCGTGACCTTCTCGAGCGTCAGAATGATCTGATTAGGACCGCCTTTACCGACCAGCTCACCGGTCTTGGCAACCGCGGCGGTTTTACCAAGTCTCTCGAAGAGATCTGGGGGCAGGGCACGCCGGTCACTATGGCGTTTATCGATATCGATAACCTTAAGCACTGCAACGATGTCTTTGGGCACGACGAGGGTAACCGCTACATCATGCAGGTGAGCCTGTACCTTAAGCTCTACATCAAGGTTGGCGAGGCGGCGTTTCGCCTGGGTGGCGACGAGTTTGCCGTGCTCTCCACCATCTCGACCGAGGATGACCTTGCCGAGCGCCTGGAGCATTGCCGCTCGGTGCTCCTCAAAAACAACGACGCCGAGATGCCCCATTCGTTTAGCTATGGCGTGTCGCATGCCAATCCCAAACTGGGCGAAACCCAAAACCGCATGACGAAGGACGCCGACCATCGCATGTATGACTACAAGCTGCGCAATGCCATACATCTCGATCGCCGCAACATCAGTCAAGTCCACGCAGATGACTTTGAGATTAATGACCGCGTCTTTGACGCTATTTCGATGCTCGATGAGGGACGCTACTTCTTTATCGAAAACCTTGATAAGAACCGCACGCTCTGGTCGCAGGGGGCGCTGCGCGATTTTGGGCTTCCCTCGGAGCACATCGATGACTGCCGCAGTTACTGGAAGACGCGCGTGCACCCCGATGACCTCGAAGCATATACCCAAGACATCTACCAGGTCTTTTATGGCTCTAAACGCTATCGCGTTATGCAATATCGCGTACGCAACGCCGAAGGCGATTACGTGCTTTGTCGCGTTCGGGGCTATCGCATCGACGGAAACGGAAATACGCCCTCGCTCTATGTCGGCGAGCTCGTTAACCACTCCCTCGTTGAAACGGTCGATCCCGCCACGGGACTCGGCACCCAACGCATGCTGGTCAACGCCATCGACGGCTGCCGTCGCGATAACCATCAGACGGGCCTGATCGCCGTGCGCGTTCGCGGTACGACGCAGCTCAATGAGCACTATGGGGCTGACGCCGTTGACGCTATGCTCTCCGAATATGCTGGTCGTATGCTCTCGCTCACCCGCGGCAGAAGCCGTGTGTTCCGCTCGCGCAGCGTACAGTTTGTCGTACTTACCGATGGTCTGGACCGCGACGCCTTCGATTGCCTCGCACGCGATTTGGAGCGCGTCATCTCGGCCCCCGTCCAAATTGCCGACGATACCATTACCCCTACCTGCCTGGTTGTTCCCGTCTATTACGAACGCCTGGTCAACCAAGCACCGGCCGTCTTGGACGAACTCGATCGTCGATTACGCGCCATCAACGGGCCGTTTCAGAACAAGAGCCTCTCCATACCCGAAATCGACCGCAAGGGCGCTGTTGCCGAGCGCATTGACCCGCTCACCGGCCTCTACCGCCCCAGTGAGTTTATGCTGCGCGCCAATGCCTTCTTGGCAACAGTGCGCGACGGCGCCTGGTGCATCGCCACGGTCGACATGGGACACATGCGCCTCTTTAACGAATGGCACGGGCAGGCCGAAGGCGACCGCGTGCTTGCAGATGTGGGAACAGTGCTCAAGGACATCGAAAATGCAGGGCTTGGCGTTGCGGGCTACTGGGGTCAGGACGACTTTTGTATCCTCGCTCCCTTTGAACACGATGCCATACATCGAATTTACGCTCGCGTGCGCGAGGCAGTCGCCAAGCATGATGACGGTGTGGGCTTTTGGCCATCCATGGGCGTATATCCCATCGACCACCGTGAGCAGATCACCATCGACGCACAGGCAAAGGCCATGTACGCCAACCGTCGCGCCAAAAACGACTTTAAGGACCGCATCGCCGTCTTTAGCCCCGAGGAGTATAGGCACGAGGTTGCGTTCCATCACACGCTGACCGAGTTCCAGTATGCGCTCTCCAACGAGCGCATCACCTACTATCTGCAGCCTCAGGTCAACATGGAAACCGGCGAGATCATCGGCGCCGAGGCGCTCACACGCTGGATCGACAAAGATGGATCGTTAATTCCGCCCGCGTCCTTTATCCCGGCGCTCGAGGAAAGCGGCTTTGTGGTGACGCTCGACAAGTACATTTGGCAGGGTGTCGCCTCGTGGCTGCGCGGGCGCATCGATCGAGGGCTTCGCGTGGTTCCGATCTCGCTCAACGTGTCGCGCGTGGATATCCTTGCCTGCGACGTTGCCGAGCATATGGGGGCACTCGCCGACCAATACAATCTGCCGCCCGAGCTCATGCGCATCGAGATTACCGAGACGGCTTATACGGGGGAGTCCGAAGCTGTGGATAAGCTGACGGCCGACCTGCACAACCGCGGCTTCTCGACCTACATGGACGATTTTGGCACCGGCCAGTCCACGCTCGCGATGCTCAAGAACGTCAACGTCGACGTCATCAAGCTCGACCGCACGTTTGTGCCCGTCGACGGCGATCAAGGCCGCAGCGTGCAAATCATTTCATCAATGCTCGAGATGGCGCAGTCGCTCCATCTGCCCGTCGTGGTCGAAGGCGTCGAGACAAATGAGCAGGCAAACATGCTACGCCAAATGGGCGCCCGCTACGCTCAGGGCTTCCTCTACTACCGTCCCATGCAGGCGGAGGATTTTGAGGCATTGCTCGATACTGCCGACAACAACTAATACGCTCGCGCGCAAACGCCACCGTCGAGGGAGCGTTTGTTCCCATGAGCTAACTAATACCCCAATCTAAACCGAATTGGGAGTAAGATACAAACCATTGTTCCATCCAAGGAGGCCATCCATCATGAACGAGTCGTATCGCCTGGGCGAGCAATCAATCATCGCTCATCTTCAGCGGCTTGCGAACGGGGCCTCAACCACCGAGCTCGATGTTGCCGCGCTGCCCCCGGAGCTGTGCGCCATCGGCGAGCAGCTACAGAAGACATTTGCCATCCTGCAGCAAGAACGCGAGCTGCTTGAGCGCGGCGCCTATATCGACTCGCTCACCAATCTTGGCAACCGTGGCGGACTCGACCGCCATGTCGATCAGCTCTGGCGCAAAGGCACCCCCTTCACCTGCGCCTATATCGATATCGACCGCCTTAAGCATTGCAACGATAAGTTTGGCCACACCGAGGGTAATCGCTACATCCTGAGCATCTGCCGTGCACTCACCGAGACAATGGAGCCCGATGAGTTGCTGTTCCGTATCGGTGGAGACGAATTTGTACTTATATCCCCCACGACAGACGAAGCCGAGCTCGAGCAGCGCCTAGAGCGGACGCGTGCCAATCTTATCGAGGCAACATCGGACGGCAAGGCGCCCATGATTGCCAGCTTTAGTTTTGGCTGCTCGCGCGTCGACCCGCTTGCAGGCGATACGCGTCGCCAGATGACAAAGGACGCCGACCGCAAAATGTATCGCTACAAGCTCATGTACCGTGTGCAACAACCGGAAGAAGGCGATGCGCCGCAACGCCCGGTCACCGAACAACCCCCCCCCTGCAACGACCGAGTGTTCCAAGCGATCTCCATGAGCTCCGAGACGCGCTATCCGTTCATCATTAACCTCGACACCGGCGAATCGCAATGGTCGGTTAATGCCGTGCGCGATTTTGACCTACCCTCCCAGCATCCCTACAACTCGCTTGATATATGGCTTGCCCGTGTTCACCCCGAGGACCGCGACAACGTGCGCAGCGAGCTCGATATGGTGGTAAACGGCGCGTGGCACTTCCATTACATGCAGTATCGCGTGATGGATGCTACCGGAGCGTACGTGCTTTGCGACTGCACGGGCTACCGTTTGGACGGCACCAATACCGAGCCCAACATGTACGTGGGCATGATTATCAACCGCAGCCTGGCAGATACGACTGATTCCGTGACCGGCCTAGGCGATATCCACGCCCTGGTCAACGCCATTGGCGAAATGCGTCGCGTGGCGCGCAAGGCGAGCTTGGTCGCCATTAAAATCGACGAGATCGCTCGAGTCAATGCCCGCTTTGGCTTTGATGCGGGCGACCGCGTTTTGGCGGAGAGCGCCGCCTGCCTCATGGATTGTTCGCGCGGCAAGGGTCGTCTGTTCCGTTCGACGGGACCGATGTTCGTGGCGCTTTTCGACGAATTCGATCCCGAAGAGATCGACGCGATCGCAGAGGAAATCGAGCGGTTCCTGGGCTCTCCCGTGCTCTTTGGCTCATTTGAATATCAGCCGCCCCTTCGTGTGGCCACGCTTCATCTGGACGCCGTCGACCGACAGCCTGTTTCCATTTTGAACGAGCTCAAAGCGCTACTTGAAGAAGCGCCGCAGGTACCGGGCACCAAACTGGACTAGCGTCGTGGGGCGCGATGTGAAACACAAGCCGTTTCGCATCGCGCCCCACGCCATCCGCCCTCTCGTGCGATAATCCTCCGCAGAAGTCACCGACAGCAGAGGGAGTTTGTGATGAAGGTTCTTTTGGTCAATGGCAGCCCCAAGGCAAACGGCAACACCGCCCGCGCGCTCGCCGAGGTTGCCGAGCAATTGCATGCCGAGGGCATCGATACCGAGGTGTTCCAGCTGGGCGCCAAGCCCATTCGCGACTGCATTGGCTGTGGCCAGTGCGGCAAGCTCGATTGCCGCTGCACCTTTGACGACGACGTGGTGAACGAGCTGATCGCTGCCGCCGAGCAGGCAGATGGCTTTGTCTTTGGCTCCCCCGTCTACTATGCGCATCCCAGCGGACGCATCCTCTCGGCTCTCGACCGCGCATTCTATGCTGGCAGCAAGGCCTTTGCGCACAAGCCGGGTGCCGCGGTCGCCGTCGCCCGTCGCGGCGGCACGTCGACCACCTTCGATGTACTCAACAAGTACTTCACTATCAACCAGATGCCCGTGGTGGCCTCCACGTACTGGAACAACGTCTTTGGTGCCATGCCGGGCGAAGCCGCCCAGGACGCCGAGGGCCTTGCCACCATGCGAAACATCGGCAAAAACATGGCCTGGCTCCTGCGTTGCATCAAGGCGGGCAAGGCTGCCGGCATCGAAGCCCCCGAGGCCGATCGCGAGCGCACCAACTTCATTCGATAAGTCCGGCGGTGGTCACCTCGATGCTCGTTAGAACGGCGGAACATAATATGAATATTCAAATCTTCGGCACCAAAAAATCCTTCGATACCAAGAAAGCCCAGCGCTATTTTAAAGAGCGCCGCATTAAGGTGCAGTTTATTGACCTTAAGGAAAAGGAGATGAGCAAAGGCGAGCTCACGAGCGTGATGCAGGCGGTCGGCGGCATCGACAAGCTACTCAACCCCAAGGCCAAGGACGAGGAGACGCTCGCGCTCATCCAGCACCTCACCCCCAGCCAGCGCTTCGACAAGCTGCTCGAGAACCAGCAGGTCTTGGCCGAGCCCATCGTGCGCAACGGCAAAAAGGCCACCGTCGGTTATTGCCCCGATGTATGGGGAGCCTGGGAGTAGCTTGTGTTATTTGCCGGCGCGTGGGTATAAGAGCAGGCGTTTGGCATAAGATTTAACTGTAAGCCATGTCTAACAAAGGAGGGCACATGCCCAACAAACCCGTGAAGATCATCATGCTTACCGGATACCTCGGTGCCGGCAAGACCACGCTGCTCAACCACATCCTCGCTAACGACGGCGGCATCCGCGCCGCCGTGATCGTCAACGACATCGGCGAGATCAACGTCGACGCCAGCCTTATCGCCGACGGCGGCCTTTCCGAGACCGATGACCTCATCCCGCTCACCAACGGCTGCATCTGCTGCACGCTTTCGGATGACCTGGCCAACCAGCTGCAGGGCATCGCCGATTCGGGCAACTTCGACTACATCATCATCGAGGCATCGGGTATTTGCGAGCCTATCCCCATCGCCTACACCATCTCGAGCTTCTGCGACGAGGCCAAGGTGGGCGGCGAGCCCAAGCTTGCGCTCGACAACATCGTGGCTGTGGTCGATTGCGCCCGCATGTACGACGAGTTCAACGGCGGCCGCGACCTGTTGGCCGAGGATATCGACGAGGACGACATCGAGAGCCTGCTCATCCAGCAGATCGAGTTCTGCTCCACGCTGATCCTCAACAAGACCGATACCGTGAGCCCTGAGCAGATCGCCGAGCTCAAGGCTATCGTGCGCAGCCTGCAGAAGGACGCCGTGATTGTCGAGGCCCAAAACGGCGAGGTCCCCATGGAGGAGCTGCTCGACACCGACCGCTTCGACTTTATGCGCGCCTACAACTCCGCCGCCTGGATCGAGGCCATGGAGCATCCCGAGGAGCACGACGACCCCGAGGTGCTCGAGTACGACATCGAGACCTTTGTGTACTCGCGCCGCAAGCCGTTTGACCTGCAGAAGTTCACCGATTTTGTTGAGCAGGAGTGGCCCGACGAGGTCATCCGCGTCAAGGGTCCGCTGTGGCAGACCGGCGATCCGGACATGTGCTACATGTTCGAGCAGGCCGGCCACCAAATGCGCCTGATGGAGAACGGTCTGTTCGTTGACTCCGCGCCCGAGGGCGAGAAGCAGAAGATCATCAACGAGAACCCCGAGATCATGCAGATTTGGGACGACGAAACGGGCGACCGCATGACGAGCCTGTGCATCATCGGCCGTCACATGGACAAGGATGCGCTCATCGCCTCCCTCGATGCCTGCCTGACCGACTGGCACCGCGCCTAGATTTATCCAAGCGGGCATTTTTCCGCCTACGTAACCGCCAAAACCACCACGAAGGTGCCTGTCCCCTTCGTGGTGGTTTTTCGTTCTATGCCAAGGAGATTCATGTTCAATATCGTGCTGTACGCGCCCGAGATTCCGGCCAATACGGGCAACATCGGCCGTACCTGCGTGGTCACCGGCGCCCGCCTGCATCTGGTGGAGCCGTTGGGCTTTTCGCTCGACGACAAGACGGTGCGCCGCGCCGGCCTGGGCTACTGGCAAAACTTGGACGTGACAACGTATGCCGGCTGGGAGGATTTCCTGGCGCGCAACGATCTCTCCCCCGCCGACGAGCGCCTGCATCTGCTGACCAAAAAGGCGCGCCGCACCTATGCACAAAGCACCTACCGCGATGGCGACTTTTTGGTCTTTGGCAGCGAGAGCTCGGGGATTCCCGAAGAGCTGCTCGCTGCGGCGCCTGAGCGCTGCGAGCGCATTCCCATGCTGCGCGATTGCGACTCGCTCGACAACGCCGAGGCCTGGGAAGCCCACGAGGAATCGCTCGGGCATATCGAGGGCAGCCACGAGGCCATCCTTCAGCAGGATATCTGCGGCAACTTCGTCAATCCGAACGACTACCGCATCAGCGCACTCAACCTCTCCAACAGCGCCGCCATCGTCCTCTACGAAGCCCTGCGCCAAACAAACTACCCGGGAATGTGATAAACCTGCCATTTGGGGACGGGGTAGAAATGGTAGATTTTCAAACCCTCTAACCCTTGACAAACTGGTTCTGGCATCGGATGTGACAAAGGGACTGTCCCTTTGTCACATCCTCACATCAGAATTCAACTTCAAATACAAACGACTGCCGGAGTTCTCGCTTGGCTTGACTTGTCAGGCTCGAATTCGCCCTTATGCTCAGCTTGCTGCATGCCTCATCGATAGCCATAGCAAGCGATACGGACATGGTCATGGTCGTCTCACTTTTCAATTCAACCCGATAGCTCTTCGCCTTGTTTTTATCCTCTCCACCGCATCTCGTTTCGATTAACAAGAGAATATCTGAGTCATGGGCATACCAATGGAGCTCAGGACGCTGCGGGGCCATGTCGCCCTCGAATTCCTGTGTAAACAGGATTTTCTTCTCGTTTCTCGTTGAATCGCTCAAGGAGCCGTCGATTCGAACCGAGCCCTTCTTTCCCGCCTTGGCGTTTCCCTTAACCTGGTGGCCTCGCCGAGTTTCCTCGTACTCCGTCACCTCCAGCTTGCAGCGCTTTGCGCCAAGCATGAATGCAATCCGCCTCAGCTCGGCCATCTTGTCTTGTTGCATGGTTGCGAAATAAGAGTCAAGGTCAACAAAGCGAGACCGATCAAAAGCATCTATGTAATAGGTGGAATAGAGAGACGGTTTAGGATAGAAAGACAGCTCGCTATCCCCGATTGCCTCGCGGTACAAATTGAAAATCTGCGTACCCTTAACAGTATCCAGCCAACCAATAGCATCCCTACAGACGTCGATGCCCCGACGCTCATTTCCGTCAACGATTCGAATCATGTTCGGCAAATGGAATGAAGGGCTCTGATAGGCCTCTTTGGTTACCGGTCTGTACCTATTGAGTTGTTGTTGGTATGCCCAATCGTTGACGGCATCACCGATATCTGCAGCGGCTCCCGCCGCGCCATCGGCCGCATCCGCAATGGCCGCTAAGGCGTCATCGGCCATCGGAGCTGCGGCACGCATTGCATCATCGGCAACTTTCTGTACGGTTGCGACCGCACCCGCTACCGCATTTCCGGCACCACCGACCAATCCAGCAGCGACCTTACGGATATCAAAGTCCTGCTTATGTCGCGGCAGCCCCTCCCTTTTGGCAACAACGGCCAGATCGTCTTTATCCTCCATGATGACCTCCTATTTCCGATAATCGAAATCAACCGTATATTCATCGCCAAATGCCGAGTTGAAGGTAGTGTCGAGAAAGGTGGTGTAGCGCCCGATCAGAAGCGAGCCGGCCCCAGCGATCTTTTGCCGTTTATCCAACATGCTATTCACCCCTACTCAAACGCAACGTCAACATTGACGTCATCGCCGCATAGGGCTTTGACCTGTTTTTCGATAAGGGCGCAGGCTCTATCATCAGATTCTTGGAGCATATTGCTTTCCTTGACCTTCTTGGTCTGCTCTTTCTTTGCCTGTTTCAATAACGTGTTTAGATCATCCGTGCTTACTTGATTCCAGTTAAGAAAACCATTGTCCTCAACATATTTCTTAAGCGTATTGGGGTCTGTCGAGAACGAGGTGATCTCCGAGTGAGGCAGTATAACCTTTACGCTCTTGACCTCTGAATTCTTATCGGCCATATTAACCCGTACGATTGTAACCTTCATCTTATCGGCATTGATCCCGATGTCAGCCTTGCCGTCAATCGTTGCGACATATCGCTTAGACGTAAAGGGGTTTTCCCACCCAAGCGGATTGCCCGCCTCATCAATTGAAAGCAGCTGGGTGAAGTTGTACTCGTACGTCACGAGCTTAACGACTGGCGTGATCTCCTCGCGAATCGAATCATCGCTGATCGTTGTAGAATTACGTGTCAATGACATCCAGATACCCCAGGCAACCGCTAGAACCGTAACAACGACTAGCCCGCCAAAGGCAACCTTTTGCGGCATCGTTGTAAGAAATTTTGTTTTTGCCATCCTGTTTCACCTTTCCTTTATTGCCCAGACGTTCCCATCATCTTCCAGCGCGAGCATGATGGCACGAATCATTCCGTCAACGGCTCAATGCAAAGCGCGACCGTTCAAAGAAAACGGCCGCGCTTTCTTTTCAATTCCCGCGAACTATTCCTTGACGCTGTAACCCGACACCGTCGGCGCAACCCTCGAAGCGTCGACCTCGCTCATCACCTCAAACTTCACCTTCTCGCCAGGTGCCCAAGCAGATGTATCTGCGTAGCATTCTTCCGCCCTTACACCATCAGCATCGTAAAGAGCAACATTTAGGAAAACGTTTTCGAACGATATGTCAGAGGTATTTTCGACGATTGCGGTGTACGTATAGAGACCGTAGCCATCATCACTTTTCTCAAAGTTCGCCGATGAGAGCAAACCGTTGACAACCTCATCGTTATGCGTCTTCTCCTCTACGGTCCTACCGTTCTTAATCAGCTCGTCAAACTCATCTTGATACTCGTCATCAACTGTTAAGTCATATCGATCAACCAGTTTCTTAAGCTGTGCGGATCGTGCGTCGTAGGCCTTTTCCCATTCCTCGTAGTACTTAGGATCAGATTCCGCATACTTCTTGGTAACATCAAGCTGATCGTCAAGCAGGTTGAGATAGGCGATGACATCTTCCTGCATCTTAGTGTCTTTAAAAGGCGCCTTTTTGAGTTCTTTGTCGTTATCGATCTCGGTTTTAATTATCTCTTTTCGCACTTTATTCGAGCTTAGATCAGCATCTTCTCCAAGCGATTCGATATAATCCGACCGCTTTTGATAACCTTGAGCGATCACAGCCATTGCACGGTCATCGGCATAATCAGGTTCATCGTTTTTCTTCTCAGACTGCGAACAGCCGCTCAGCAGAAGCGCCCCACAAAACACCATCGCAAATAGCGCGGTCACCAGAGCCATTCCATAACGTCTTTTCATTTCGTCCTCCTTTAAATACAAAACACGATATCTAGCCCCTCGTCAAAAAGCAGACGAATTGGCAACGCGGTGGCACTATTTGGCTCAAGGGCGTGAACTGGACAAACATCGAGGGAAGGAGTGAGCTCTGTTCAATAAACTCCCCTCGTCAAAATGTCTAGCTAAAGAAGACGGACAGACGACGAACGGTCAAAACTAGTCGCGTCCGCCCGTCTCCAACGATCGAATGTCGATGCGCTGACGTTCAAAAGCGCAGCAGCCTCTCGCCTCGTAACCTCACCCCCTTCGAATAATTTGATGACATCGCGATAGCTATCTGGGCGTTCGAATGCCGGCCTTCCAAATTTCACGCCACGCAAACGCGCCGACGCGATGCCCTCCGCCTGGCGTTGCTTGATGTTTTCGCGCTCTAGCTGCGCCACGTAGCTCAAGATCTGGAGGACCAGATCTGCCATGAACGTTCCCGTGATGCCATCGGGCTGCTCGCGCGTATCGAGCAGTGGCATATCAAGAACCACGATGGCAGCGTTCCTATCCACCGTGATGCGTCGCCATTCATCGAGGACTTCGCGATAATTGCGACCCAAACGATCGATACTTTTGATCACGAGAACGTCACCCGCGCGCAATCTGCGAAGAAGACGCTGGTACTGGGGACGTCTAAAGTCCTTACCGCTTGCCTTGTCAGCATAAATCTGGCTCTGCTGCACGGGAAACCTTCCCAGCGCGTCCAACTGGCGGTCCAGGTTCTGGTCCGCAGTAGAAACACGCGCATACCCAAAGATTCGATTGTCCATAATTGCCCCTATCGGCTACCTCTTGGCAGCATCAGCTCAAACGAGAGCCCACTCACTATAGGGCGTGCAAATTTCGCGAATGGGTTGAGGTCATTTTGGCCCTCAGACACAAGCTATTCAAGCACTATGCCGACAGATGCTGGCTTTTATTTTGAATGTGACAAAGGGACGGCCCCTTTGTCACATCGATGCGCCAAATAATGAGCCATCGCTTTTAATCAGAATTTACTAGAATAAAATGAAGTTAAACGGCGATGTGAAAGGAGAGCTTTGTGGAATATCTCGAGAACCCGTTTACCCCCAGTTTTGGTGAGGTTCCTGCCCATCTCGCCGGCAGACAACAGATTATTCGGGATTTAGACCGTGCCTTCTTGAGCCAGCGTAGGCGCCCGGAATTGACCTCAATCTTCTCAGGCGCGCGTGGAACCGGTAAAACCGCTCTCATGTCGTCGCTCGCGACAAGGGCGGAATCCCACGGCTGGATAGCAGTAAAGACGACCGCGCTCTCGGGAATGCTTGAGGAAATCGAGTTCGGGGCGAAACGTGCTGCTGGCCATCTCATCGACCCATCTAACAACTTCGAAGTCACCGGTCTCGGAATTGCGCCGCTCGGCAGTATCGAGGTCAATCGCGTTCACGATGCCTCGACCTGGCGGTATCGTATGAGCGACATCATCGACCAGCTCAACGAGGCGGGCACGGGTCTGCTCGTCACGGTTGATGAGGTCGACCCGACGCTCGACGAGATGATCCAGCTCGCAGCCACGTATCAACACTTTGTGACCGATGGGAAACGCGTCGCCCTGCTCATGGCGGGACTTCCCAACAACGTATCGACGTTGCTGAACCACAAGACGGTCTCGTTCCTGCGGCGCGCGCAGCAATACCATCTGGGTCGCATTGCCGACTATGACGTGCGCGAAGCCTTAATTCGCACAATTCAGGAAAACGATCGCCTGGCAGATGCAGAGGGAATCGACAGAGCCGTTCGCTCGATCTCTGGTTTTCCCTTCCTATTGCAACTCGTAGGCTACCGTGCCTGGGATCTCACAAGCGATTCGAAGGAAATCTCGTCACGCGACTTTGACCTGGGAATTAAAATCGCGCGCGACGAGATGGACGACCGAATCCTTGCGGCAACCTATCGGGAACTCACCGCAGAGGACAAGCGGTTCCTCATCGCTATGCTCGATGACGAGGAAGAGTCCACCACCGCCGACCTTATCGAGCGCCTTAAGCGTTCGCCGCAACAGGTCTCTCGCTACCGACGCCGCATGATAGACGCCGGCATCATTGGAGAACGCGGGCGCGGAATCGTCGCTTTTGAATTGCCATTCTTCCGCGACTATCTCGCCGCTCAATGCGTGAAATAGGCATCGGATGTGACAGAGGGACAGTCCCTTTGTCACATCCGGCTAGAGGTAGCGGCCAGTAATGCTTGCGGAGCAGGCAGCGACATCGCTCGGCGTGCCGGCACAGACGATTTGCCCGCCCGTATCGCCACCACCTGGGCCCATGTCGATTACGTAATCGGCGTTGCGGATAAGGTCGAGGTCGTGTTCGATCACGACAACTGTGGCGCCCTTGGCGACGAGGCCGTCGAACACACTCAGCAGCACCTGAACATCGAGCGGGTGCAGGCCAATTGTGGGTTCGTCGAACACGAATACGGCATCATCCTGCACGCGGCCCATCTCACTCGCGAGCTTAAGACGCTGCGCCTCGCCGCCCGAGAGCGCCGGCGTGGGCTCGCCGAGCGTGAGATAACCCAAGCCCAGGTCGTGCAGGGTCTGTAAGCGCGCCTGAACTTTCTTGAGCCCCACCGTAGCGTCGAGGGCCTCGTCCACACTCATGTCCATGAGCTGCGGCAACGTCAGTAAGCTCCCGTCCTTGCCCTCGCGATGGATATGCGAAGCCGCGTCTGCATAACGTGAGCCGCGACATACCGGACAGACGATCTCGACGTCGGGCAAAAACTGCACGTCGAGCGATATCGAGCCCGTGCCATCGCACGTAGGGCAGCGCAAAGCGCCAGTGTTGTAGCTAAAGGCGCCCGCCTTGTAGCCGGCTGCCTTGGCCTCGGGCGTACGGGCGAAGGCGCGACGCAGCTCGTCATGGATGTCGGCATAAGTCGCCACCGTCGAGCGCACGTTGGCGCCGATAGGCGTAGCGTCAATCAGGTTTGCGCGGGCAATGCCTTCGGCATCGACCCAACGCACATGTTTTGGCAGGCGCTCGCCGGCCGCCTGCGCCTTGAGCGCCGGAATGAGCGTCTCGAGCACCAACGTCGTCTTACCCGAACCCGAAACGCCCGTCACCGCGACCAAGCGACCGCGCGGGATATCGACTTCGAGCGGCTTGACGGTATGGATGGCATCAGTCGCCATGCGGATATGGCCCTGGTCGAACATTTCGTCGTCAGCCACCTGCGGCCGCAAGCGCTTGGGCTCCGAGCGCAAAAATGGGGCGATGCGGCTGCCCTGCGATTCTTCGACCTCGCCTACCGCGCCCGCGGCGATCACATTGCCGCCGCCTGCTCCGGCAACGGGGCCCATCTCGACCAGATAGTCGGCTTCCGCCAGTACGCGCGTGTCGTGGTCGACAACGACCACGGTGTTGCCGTCATCCACCAAATCGCGCATCACGCCTACCAGGCCGTCGACATTGGCAGGATGCAAGCCAATCGAGGGCTCGTCCAGCACATAGAGCACGCCCGTCGATCGGTTACGCACCACGCGGGCGAGCTGCACGCGCTGACGCTCGCCCGTGGAGAGCGTGGCACCGGCGCGGTCGAGTGAAAGGTAATCGAGGCCCAGATCGACCAGTCGACGGGCCGTGCTCAAAAACGAATCGCAGATATCCGTCGCCATGGGCTGCATCTCGGCCGGCAAGGATGCGGGCACCCCGCGCACCCACTCAATCGCCTCACCCAGCGTCATAGCCGCGGCCTGCGCCAGATTGATACCGCGCACCTGGGGATGGCGCGCAGCCTCGGAGAGACGCGTGCCGCCACAGTCACGGCATGGCCCCTCGCGCAAAAAGCGCGCCACGCGCTTGAGGCCCTTGTCGTCCTTAACCTTGGCGAGCGCATTCTCGACGGTATAGACAGCGTTGTAATAGGTAAAATCGAGCGGCGTGGCGCCCTCGCCGTTTTTGGGAACGTAGAGAATGTGCTTTTTAACCGCCGGACCGTGGAACACGATGTCGCGCTCTTGAGGCGTGAGCTGGTTAAACGGCACGTCGGTGCGCACGCCCATCTCGCCGGCTACCTGCTTCATCAGATCCCACATGAGCGTACCCCAGGGAAGCACCGCGCCTTCGTTGATGGTCTTTGACTCGTCGGGCACCAGGCTCGCTTCGTCCACCTCGCGCATGACACCGGTGCCGCCGCAGGTAGGGCACGCACCGCCGCTGTTAAAGGCAAGGTCCTCGGCACTCGGCGCGTAGAACTCGCGGCCGCATGCGGGGCACGTGAGCGACAGGCCCGCAGCCACGTTAAGGCTCGGCTCCACACGCGCCCCGCAATGTGGGCACACGTGATGGGCACAGCGGCTAAAGAGCAAACGCAGACTGTTGTTGAGCTCGGTCATGGTACCAAAGGTCGAGCGCACGCCTGGCACACTGGGACGCTGATGCAACGCGAGTGCCGCCGGTACGTGCAATACCTCGTCCACCTGGGCGTGCTCGGCCTGCGTCAGGCGACGTCGAGTATAGGTGCTGAGCGCCTCCAGGTAACGGCGCGAGCCCTCGGCATAAAGAACTCCCAGCGCCAGCGAGCTCTTGCCCGAGCCCGACACGCCGGCAATGCCCACGAGCCTCCCCAGCGGAATATCGATATCGATGTCCTTGAGATTGTGGACACGTGCACCGCGCACCTCGATAGCCTGCGGGCTCATCTTCTGTTCCGTCACCTTTATCACCCTACTCATGCCATAAAACGCGGTCGCGGATATACTCGCCCAGCATGGGCACGGTAAACCGCACAAGGCCGTATCCGGCGGCCTCGATGACGCGCTCGCGAATCAGGCTTGCGCGATATTTACTCGCCCAGCTCTGGGTACGGTCGCAGCGCTCAATGATATCCGCCGTGCGCGTCGGCTTGTCCTCGTCAACCGCCATAGCCTCGATAAAGAGGCGCTGAGGGCTGCGCAGCCCGTAATACAGAGGTGCGTCAACCGCTTCGTAGAACTCGGAGACGGCATCCGCATGGCCATTCTCGACATCGCGCCTTTCGATGACCTGCGAGCCACGCCGGACAGCAGACCGCCACATGTAATAGCCCACCAGCTGAACCATATAGGGATGCCCCATGCTCTTGCGCGCCGCAAGGTCCGCCGTCTCCGCGTCAACGTAAAGACCAGCGTCTTTGACCGTCTGGATATACGAATCGCGCACTTTGGGCAAAGATATTGCCCCCAACGTACGCTGCTGGGCACGCCGCAAAAACGTCACGCTCGGCTCTTCGAGCAGATCGTCAACCATACTGGGCAAGCCGGCGAACGCCAGCGCAAGACCGCGCTGGTCGCTATCGGGCAAGCCCGTGGCATCCTGGTCTCCGAGCACCTGCTGATAGAGGACGGCAAGAGCCGCCAGTTCCTCGATAGACACCGATTGTGCCTCGTCAATCGCAAACAAGACGCCCTTGCCCGGACCGAGCTTCTTGAGACGCTCGTTGACCAGCCCTCGCAATGTCTCGCCTTTTGCCCGCGCCGCCTCGACCGACATCCGGCCAAACGACGGCCCAAACTCCATTGACGTCACAACGGGTTTATTCGAGCGAAGCGCGTCGGCCAAGCGGTCGCACAAACCAAGCGAAGCGGAATCGGAGACAACCGCCCATCCGCGCTCATTGGCTAGACGTTGCAGCTCCCGCAGGAGAACCGTTTTGCCACAGCCGCGGTTTCCCGTAATGAGCATGAGCCTGCCCGGCGCTCCGGCGCCGTTGTCGAGCCCTTCCTCAAAATCTTCGATGACCGACTCGCGACCGATGAGTATCGGAGGCCGCTTACCAGCTGTGGGCTTAAAGGGATTTGGATTCATGTCGGCCTCCTCGGATTGGCAAACCCTGGTAATAGTTATACCAACTTATACCGAGTTATACCAATAGCATATGACAGAGGAACTGTCCCTTTGTCACATGTGGCCGAAAAACTCGGCGTCTGCCGCTCGCCAGGGGCGGAAGGTGGCGGGATCAATCTTTACGTGCGCCGCGGCGGGTACGTCGTACCATTTGACCGTGTAACCGGCGCCGTGAGAGCAAAAGACCGAATCGGGCGTGTTGGGCAGATCGACCTCGGGCTCATAGGCGGCCGTCTCGATGACGCGCTCGGCATCATGGCAAGCCGCATAACCGGCGAACTCCAGGTACAGATGACCGCGCCCGCTCGTGTAGGCAGCCACCTCCAGCGCGTAATCCTGCACCTCGGATGCCGGCACGCGACCCACAAGCTTCGCTCGGTCTCCCGCCATCGTCGACGGCTCGTACTCGGCACCCATGCGTGTGGTATCCGAGAGCGCCCGACCCACGCACTCCCCCGGCACCTCGAGCTCAAAGCGATACCACGGCTCCAACAGTACCGCCGCGCCGGCCTCGCGCGCCTGCATGAGCCCCTGGCGAATCGCACGGTACGTGGCCTGGCGAAAATCGCCGCCCTCGGTGTGTTTGGCATGAGCGCGGCCGCCCGTGAGCGTAATGCGCACATCGGTGATGGGCGAGCCCGTCAGCACGCCCAGGTGGTCGCGCTCCATAGCGTTGGTGAGTGCCAAACGCTGCCAGTTAAGATCGAGCTCGTCGGTCGAAGTCACGGTGCCAAACTGCACACCCGAACCCGCCGGCAACGGCTCCAGGCGCAGATGCACCTCGGCATAGTGGCGCAGCGGCTCAAAGTGGCCCACGCCCTCGACCGGCCGCGAAATAGTCTCCTTATAGAGAATGCCGCCGGGCTCAAACGCAACCGAAAGGCCAAAGCGATCGGCCAACACCCGCTGCGCGACCTCGAGTTGCACGGCGCCCATCAACTGCAAATGGATCTGCTCAAGATGCGTATTCCAGCTTACGCCGAGCATGGGATCTTCGTCCGCCAACTCACTCAGCGCTTTAAACACCGCATGAACGTCGTGTTCGCCCGGCAGCACCGTATAGGTGAGGACCGGAGCGATGACGGGCGCACCGCCCGCGGGCTCCGTGCCCAGGGCGTCCCCTGGGCGAACGTGCGCAAGACCCGTCACGGCGCAAATACCGCCAGCAGCAACTTCTTGGGCAAGCTCATACTTCTCGCCGTTATAGATGCGTACCTGATCGACCTTCTGTTCCCACGCCTCGGCACTGGAATGCCCGCTGATCATCTGTTTTGCGCGCAGCGTGCCGCCGGTCACTTTAACCCAAGCCAAGCGCTCGCCACGATCCCCGCGGCTGACACGATAGACGCGCGCGGCAAACTCCGGGAGCCACGCCTGCTCACGCATCAGCGCGCATATACCATCCAGTAGCTCGTCAACGCCTTGGTCCTTGAGCGCCGAGCCGGCAAAGCAGGGAAAGAGCTTGCGCTCGGCAACCATGCGCGACAGCGTTGCGACAGAAAGCTCACCCGCTTCAAGAAACTCCTCGAGCGCCGCTTCGTCCAACGCAGCAGCGTCCTCCTGAACGGCGCCGCCCGCCAGCAGCTCGTTGGCATCCAGGCAGCCCTCGGAAAGACGCTGCCCGAGTTGTGCCAGCAAAACATCGCGGCCGGGATTCTCCAAATCGATCTTGTTGATGAAGATGAACGTCGGGATGTCATAGCGTGCAAGCAGGCACCACAGGGTTTCGGTGTGCCCCTGCACGCCATCGTTGGCGCCCACCACCAGAATCGCGTAGTCGAGCGCGCGCAATGTGCGCTCCGCCTCGGCAGAAAAATCGACATGCCCCGGTGCATCCACGAGCATGACGTGAGTATCGCCGTGGTCGAGCACGGCCTGCGACGAGAAGATCGTAATGCCGCGCTCGCGCTCGATCGCGTTCGTGTCAAGATGCGAGTCGCCATCGTCCACACGACCGCGCTTGCGAATGCGACCTGCATTGAACAGCATGGCCTCGGCCAACGTGGTCTTGCCGGCATCGACATGCGCCAAGATTCCAACGACCGCTTGCTTCGACATGGCTCTCCTCTTATTACAAGCCCATCGCACGCGGCAACGGGCATCCTCGTTCCATACCGGATGATACAATTTACGAGCCGGCGGGCGAAGCGGGCCCTATCCCCCGACCGAGCTCATCGCCCCGCGTTGCCGCGCGGCGATTTTCGTAGGTTCGCGCCTTGCGAAAGCCGGCACCTCCCCTTTTGCCCGCCCGGTCTCATCTGGGGCGGTAACAATGCGAGTCCCACAACGACGCGTTTTACCAAAAATGGCCCCACTCGGGGCCATTTTTTTATTTGAGCTGGGTGATGATACGTGCCTTGGCTCCTACGCCTCGCGCAGCCAATCAAACGCGACGCGCGGCGTACCGTCCGACACATACACGATACCAGCGCGCTTAAACCCGGCCTTGGCGATGGCGCCCTGCATAGGCAGGTTGTCTTGATGTGTGTCGATACGCAGATGGTCGATGCGTTCCTTGGCAAAGGCAAACATCGCGGCCGCGACGCCATGCGTGGTGCCGTCGGATGCCACGCGGTGCAGCACAGCATACGGGGCATCGCTGCGCCACTGACCGCCCTCGATCGCATCGTAGGAACTGTCCGGCCCCGGCAGAAAGGCAAACGTCGCCACCACGCGACCGTCGACTTCGCACACATAGCTGCCACCGGCGGCGATATCGGCAGCCACCTGCTCGACCGAAGGCGTGCCCTCGGGCCACTGCGTGGCGTTGCCATGCGCGCGCATAAAGGCGCGGGCCGCGTCATAGATAGCCATGACGGCGGGAATGTCGGTATCGAGGGTTTTTCTGATCATCACGCGGCGACCTCACGTTTATTGGTATCACTTTGATTGAGCAATCATACCAGCGTTTGGAAAGGGCAAGGAGCGGATGGGAAGCAAAAAGCGAGCCGCCTGGTCAAAGGCCAAAAGCGAGTTTTTGGGCGCTGCCACCGGCGGCGATATGAGCGACCTGTTTGCGCGCGAGGACGAGCGCCGCGACGCCCTGGACGCCGAGCGCGATGAGGCTTGGCGCTATAAGTCGTGCGAGCGCAAAAACCGGTACGACACGCGCGCCGAGGCCGAGGCCGTTATGGCCGACTGCGAAAACCGCGGACGACGCGGTTTAGCCTGCTACAAATGCGAGTACTGCGGCGGGTGGCACCTGACATCGCACCCCTGGAAATAGGGTCCGCATCGGCACGGTGTTGACGGGACGCCAGCCATCGCACGCAAGCTACGGGCGCGGCGGCACCAAAACATCGTAGCGGACGGCCTTGCCCGCAAGCCGATAGCTCGGCTTGACGCCGGCAAGCAGCGGCCCCTTCACCGGCCGTTTGATAACGACCTTGCGCGGCCGCACCGCAAGCGCAGCTTCGACCAGCGTTTCCTCATCGGCACACGGCTGTTCCAAATGGTGCAAAAGTTGGAACTTCTTTTTCACCGCCGCGCTCTTGGTGCGCTCGGGAAACATGGGGTCCAGATACACCACGTCGGGAGCCGCGAGCTCGCCCCGCTCGATCAGCTCGGCCGTATGGCGAAGACCGGCAATGCTGTCCTCGCCCGCATGTAAGCGCATGCGCGCCACGGCTGTCGCAAGCGCCGGATCATCTGCCGCGCGATCCAAAGCATCCTTGAGGAGCGCCGCGATCACGCAATCCTGCTCATACAGATCGACGGTAAAGCCCGCGGCCGCCAGCAGCAGCGAGTCCTCGCCAAAGCCTGCCGTGGCATCAATCGCCCATGGGTTCTCGATGCCTTTTGTGCGCGCGGCCTTTACCAGCAGCTCTTGCTGCAGACGGCCCTGCTTGAGTCGTGGCAGCATGCGGCCAAAATCGGCGCGCAACTCCATCGTACCGTCGGTGAGCGTGAGGCCCTCGGACTTCCCGGTCAGCTCAAGCCCCGCTGCCCGAGCAACAGAAAAGGGATCGACGACGCCCATGGACACTCCTTAACAAGCAAAACGAATACGTGAGCGCCACCTCAGTTGGCACCCAACCGTCCGCTATTGTCCCACACGCGACATGGTCCACAGCATCCCAATGCAAAGCACCGCCATCAATCCCGTGCACACGGCAGCGATCACAGAATCACTCATGCGCCTTCCCAACGACCGCGGCTCGCGCACTTGCTTGGCCCCGTACATCATGGCCCCTCCTTCGGTCCAGCTCTTACCATGGCCCCATCATCGCAGCGCCGTGCATACGCTGCCATCGATTTTACTTACGCCCAGCTTTCCTTTTTGAAAGGTTGGGCCGCACAGGCAAGAGTCGCTTTCAGGCGCATGCATCGCCGCGTTGAACTACAATGTGCTTCACCATATGTGCAGCACAAAGGGTGCGCCAGGTTGGCGTACTCGTATCGAAAGGACCAGCCATGAGCTTCACTCGCAAGACTCTCAAAATCCTTGCCCTGATTTATTTTGTTCTGGGCATCGCCAGTCTCGTCATTGGAATCGCCGGCATCGCGACCGGTAAGCTCGAGTCCACCTACGGATCGAACGCCATGCTCGCCGCGGCCGTGATTATCGCCAAGGGCCTCATCGATCTCGCCGCAGGCGTTGCGGGCATCAAGGGTGCCAACAAGCCTTCGCAGGTTGACGGCGCGTTTAAGCTCGGTATCGTTGCTGCAGTCGCCACGCTTGCCCAGGCGGTGCTCACGCTTCCCGCGTTTGGCGGCGACGCCATAAACTATGGCGCCTTTGTCATCGTGGTGTACGACCTGTTCTTTGTTCAGCAGGCACACGACGTTAAGGCCGAGAACAAGGATCGTCTGTAGGCACCTGCCCCCCCACAGCTCCCTGCAGCCAAGCAACCAAAAAGGGCCGATCGCATAGCAACGCGGTCGGCCCTTTACGTTTACCCAGATAAAACCTGCCAAAATAAACCTGTCCCTTTTTGGTAGGTTGTTAACTGTGGCGGTACTCGGCGATGATGAAGTCGATGTCGGTCTGAAGGGTATCCAAATTTGCCAGGCGCTCTTTGTCGGCAGGGCGCGTGCGATAGTAGTACGGCGTCATCTGGAATACGGCCTCGATGTCCGCTTGCGTTGCCAACGTAATGTTCGCCGTCACGCGCTGCGTGTCGACCAGCTTAAGCTCGGCGGTATGCGGCAGTTTTTCGTCGTTGAGGTACGGAGTGTCGTAGAGCACTTCCTTGAGCCCAAAGAGATGGCGCGCACCCGGGACCACGGTGTAGAGCGAGCCCTCGGGCGCCAGCACGCGGGCGAACTCGCGCTCGTTAAAGGGAGCAAAGAGCTCGGTCACCATATCGAAGGCGCCATCTGCCACGGGGATGTCCTTCATGTTGGCGACGAAATACGTTGCGCCGCCACGCTTGGCAGCCAAGCGCACCATTTCCTTGCCCAGGTCAAAACCATAGGCATCAACGTTCGATACCGAGCCCATGGCGCTCGTGTAATAGCCCTCGCCGCAGCAGATGTCGAGCAGGGTCAGCGGTTTGTCCGTGGACGCACCGCGCTCAGCCGCGCGCTCGCGCACCAGCTCGACCATCGCATCGCGCAGCGGCGCATAGTAGTCGCGATTCAGAAAGTCGCGACGACTGCGTGCCTGCGACTTGGGGTCGCCCATGGAGTCGCCGCTCTTAGACGAGCGCAACAGGTACAGATAGCCCTCGCGCGCACGATCGAACCGATGTCCGCCCGCGCATGCAGCACCGCGCTCGTCGTCCACCAACGGCTCATGGCAAACGGGACACAACAACATGGCAACTCCTTAGCGCAAACAACACAACGCCCACCATTGTCGCACGCCTTCCCCACCTAGTCATTGGGGACGTTCTTAAATGACTAGTCGATTAGGAGTATCATCATCTGCGCAAATAAGCACGAAAGAGCATATTAGAGATTGAGAGCGTATGGCTGATACCGTATCTAAGCACATTGACATGACGACTGGCTCGCTGTGGCGCAACATTCCCCTGTTCGCCTTCCCCGTGGCCGCCACGAGCATCCTTGAGCAGTTGTCGAACCTCATCGCCACGGTTATTATCGGCAACTTCTCGGGCGACCAGGGAACCCTTGCCATGGCAGCAGTTGGTTCCAACGTTCCGCTTACCAGCCTGATGATCAACCTGTTCATCGGCCTGTCGCTTGGCTCCAACGTGGTTATCGCCAACGCTATCGGCCGCAACGACCAAAACATGGTCAAGCGCGCCGTCCACACCTCGATCCTCATGGCACTCGTGGGCTTTGTCGTCATCGCACTGGGCGAGGTCTTTGCCGAGCCCATGCTCGCCGCGCTCAACGTCCCTGCCGAGACTATGCCGCTCGCATCGCTCTACCTGCGCGTCTTTTTGCTGAGCATGCCCTCGATCTTGCTCTACAACTTCGAAGCCGCCATCTTCCGCTCCGTCGGTATCACCCGTATGCCGCTCCAAGCACTCGCCGTGTCCACCGTCCTCAATATCGGCTTGGACCTCATCTTTGTCCCCGTACTCCACTGGGGCGTCGCGGGCGTCGCCATCGCCACAGCCATCGCCTACACCGTCAGCGCCGCTACGCTCTTTATCCGCCTGCTCAAGACCGACTCCGTCGTCCGCGTCACCCCGCGCGACCTGGCAATCGATCCCGTCGCCCTCAAGCGCATCGTCAAGATCGGCCTGCCCGCCGGCATCCAAAGCGCCGTCTTTGCCGTCGCCAACATCATCATCCAGTCCGCCATCAACAGCCTGGGTACCGAGGTCATGGCGGCATCCAGCGCCGCTATGAGCCTGGAGTATGTGTGCTACAACCTACTCAACAGCTTTAGCCAGGCTTGCACCACCTTTGTGGGGCAAAACCACGGCGCGCGCCAGATCGGGCGCTGCACTAAGACGCTCAAGGTCTGCCTGGTCGAAGGCGGCATCGTTGCACTCACCACCATCGTCATCATCGTCGGCTTGGGACGCGAGATCCTAGCGCTGTTCAACAGCGATCCCAATATCGTCTCTATCGGCTATATCCGCGTGTGCTCGATCTTCCCGGCATACGCCTTTAGCATGTTCTACGAAAACATGTCCGGTTACCTGCGCGGCTTTGGCATCTCGCTCATGCCCGCCCTCATCACCATGATCTGCGTCTGCGGTATTCGCTTCTACTGGGTATTCTGCGTGTTCCCGAACTTCCGCACCTTTGCGAACATCATGATGGTCTACCCCATCAGCCTGGGCACCACGGCGTTCTTTATGGTCGTGGCGGTATTGCTCTGCCACCCGGCACGCACCTACCGTCTAGCACAAGCCAAAGCGACAGCCCGCTAATCGCCACGCTCAACGTCACGCCAGTCATTAATTGACAATATGCGAGCTCATATAGTCGATAAAGTGCCTCGTGGCGATAGGCATGGTGTCCCAGCTGCGCCAGGCTGCCACCACGTCGCGCGAGGGGGCATGCACGATGGGACGTACGCGAATATCGGCCTGCATGCCCTCGACGGTACGGCGATACAGCATGCTCACGCCTAGGCCCTCCTCCACCATCGCCATGATGGTGTAGTCGTCGGTCACCTCGCTCGTCACGTGCGGCGACAGCCCATGTGCCGCGAATGCATCGAGCACCAGGCTCTGTTCGCCCTCGTCCAGCAGCACAAACGGCTCGGACGCCAGGTCGGCGAGCGTCACCTTTTCCTTTGCCGTCAGCGGATGCGCGGTCGGCAGCAGCGCCACCAACTCGTCGTGATAGACCACGCGCTTCTCGAGCCCAGCGGTAAATCCGCGCGCCGTAAAGCAAAAGTCAACCACGCCATCGTGCACCCACTGGGCGTTGCGCGTGTAATCGCCCTGCTTGAGGGTAAAGTGCACGCCTGGATGCAACGTTCCAAAGTCGCGGATTACACGCGGCAGCACGGTTCGGCTCACGTTGGTAAACGTCGCAATGCGAATATCGGTCGAGGACAGGCCCAGCAACTCCTGGCGCTTGCCCTCGAGCTCAGCCTCGGCCGTTACGATTTGGCGCAGATACGGCAGATACTGCTTGCCATCGCGCGTAAGCGAAACGCCCTGCTTGCCGCGCTCGATAAGCATCGTGCCCAGCTCGCGCTCGAGCGCCTTAACGGCCTGGCTCACCGCACTTTGTGTATAGCCCAGCTCATCGGCCGCGCCCTTCAGGCTGCCGCGATCGACCACCATGCAAACAATCTGATACCGCGATGCCATCGTGCCTCCACACCGATGCAGTCGTAAAACGTTTTGCCAGCGCTTTTCGCACCTACTTTAGCTTTGCTTAATCATACTGAAGATACATTCGCTTTACTACATCCATATCTGGGCGCAGAATCCTTTTTGCGAAACCGTTCTGTAACAAAAGGAGTCCCATGGATCGCAAAAAAGCAATCGCGCTCTCATTTTCCGTTCCCGTCGCATGGGGCTTTTCGTACCCCCTCATGAAGATCGGCATGGACAGCATGAACGCCACGAGCATCGTCGCGCTGCGCTGCATCATCGCCTTCGTGGCCTGCCTGCTGCTCTTCCACAAGCATGCGTTCCGCATCAACCGCGACCTGATGGTCCGCGCCGCCATTATCGGCGCCATCATGGCAACCGAGCTCACCTGCATGTGCCTGGGCTCCAGCCTCACCTCTGCCTCCACCGCCGGCTTTTTGCAGAGTCTGACGGTCGTGATCGTGCCGTTTGCCAATGCGGCCCTGCTGCGTCGTGCCCCCGAGCGCAAGGTGCTCGTCGGCACCGCTATCGTCACCGGCGGCATGTTACTGCTCTCGGGCGCCGACTTTACCAGCCTGAATCCCGGCGCGATCATCATGCTGCTCTCAGCCTTTATCTATGCCAGCCACATTATCGTAGCCAAGCGCTTTGTCGAAGAAGTCAATCCGCTGGCCCTGGGTGTTTGGCAGCTGGGCTTTGGCGGTCTGTTCTCGGGCATCGCCGCGTGCACCTTTGGCGGCTTCACGCTTCCCAGCACGCCCAACGAGATCGTCGTTGTCGTCGCACTCGCACTCATCTGCTCTGCCTACGGCTTTATCACCCAGACGCTCGTGCAGTCTCACGTGCCCGCCGAGACAACCGGCTTTGCCTTCTCGCTCGAGCCGGTTTGCTCCGCCGTCTTCTCGTTCTTCCTGGTTGGCGAGGTCCTGAGCCCCATCGCCTTCTTTGGCGCCGCCCTCATCCTCACCGGCGTCATGGTGGCAACGGTCGAGCTTCCGCGCCTTCGCGCCCGCAGCCATGCTCGCATGGCCGGAACGCCCGAGCACGTCTCCTAGAGCTCGACGCTTTTATACACAGCGGCCCAGCATCCATCGGACGCCCTTACAATAGATGCCAGCAAAGCATCTGCCGTAAAGGAGCCTCATGGACACCGCAACTCGCGACCGCAACATAGCAACTTGGTTGGGCGATGCGCCGCAGCCGGTACGTAACACCACGAACCAGCTGCTCGGGCGCATCGCCCTTTTGCGTGCCGAGCAGACCATCTACCCGGCGCAAGATGACATTCTCAATGCCCTCGCCTACACGCCGGCCGACCAGGTCAAGGTTGTCATCTTGGGTCAAGACCCGTATCACGGGCCCAACCAAGCCATGGGGTTATCGTTCTCGGTTCCCGCGACGCAAACCAAGCTGCCGCCGAGCCTGCGCAACATCTATAAGGAACTCAATGCCGATCTGGGCTGCCCCATCCCCGCCACGGGCGACCTAACGCCATGGGCGCAGCAGGGCGTCCTGCTCCTTAACACCACGCTCACCGTACGCGAGCATGCCGCCAATTCGCATGCCAAGCTGGGCTGGAGCACCCTGACCGACTACGTCATCGATCGCTGCTGCCTGCTGTCCCAACCGGTCGTCTTTTTGGCATGGGGCCGCTTTGCCCAGCAGATGGTCGAGGGCAAGCTCGCCGCGACTGGCGCGGGCAAGGCAACCGGCAAGTACTGCTTAGCCTCCACGCACCCCTCGCCACTTTCGGCAAACCGCGCCACGGCAGAACTCCCCGCTTTTATGGGGTCGCGCCCCTTCTCTGCTGCCAATGAGCTGCTCGAGCAAAACGGCGGCAGCCCCATCGACTGGGGCTGCCTCACCTTATAACCTGTCTAGCCGGCAATCCAATAATCCGGGTACTTATTGATATCGATGGGCGCGGTAAGCTCGCTGATATCGCCGATGGCCTCCATGCGCATCAGCGAGCGCAGGTGATTCTCGCTCTCCATGATCGGCTCATTTACGGCCCTATTAAGCACATCGAACGTCGGCGATTCAAACGTATCCATGTCGACATTGCCGAACCACTTGCTCACGACGTAGTCGGCCTCCTCGTCATCTGTGGTAACCCCCACCATCTGATGGGACCACGTCTTGAGCGCCGCCTCGCGATCGGCCTCGGCAATATCGAGTTCCACGTTGCTGCCAAACGAGAACGACATGCTCTCCGTCCCGCCTAGTAGCTCTGGCAGCGGACAGCCGGAAGGCAGCGTTACCGTCACGCCGCTACAGCCCATAAACGCACCGTTCTGGATGCCGGTCACCTTATCGCACAGCGCAATCTCGGTGAGGTTCGAGCAGCGCGAGAAGGCGTTCGAGGCGATTACGGTTGGCCCCGTCAACACGCTCGCCAGATCGGCCCGCTCGACATCGGACGGTGCCGAGACCAGCGTGGCGGTTCCGTCACCGTTGTCCTCGATCTTCCATTCATCGCTCTCGGGTGCATCGCCACCCGCCGGGATAACCGTAGAAGACTCGACCAGCGGCAGCCCCATCATGGTTCGCAAGCGATTCTCGGGCTCCAACAGATTTGCGGCCATCTGCGCCTCGATCGCCTCGACCGTCGGCTCCGGACCCGTCCCCATATAGAAGTCCAAGTACATATTCCAATAGACTTCTTCGAAATACGTGTCGTAGTCGTCGTAGCCGACGAACCCGTAGACCCACGCATTGAGGTAATCCTGCTCCATGCCACTGGGCACCGACAGATGAATGCGGCCGGCTTCCTCCTCGGCATCGGTTACGCCGTCAAAGAAGAAACCCACGCCCGGCGACGGATAGCCCAGCGTCGCAATACCAGCGCCGACTGTCAGGTTATTAAAGTTGGCATCATTGCCAAACACTGAAGACGCCAGATAGTTCTGAGAGCCCGTACCCGTAGCTGCGTCGTAGTCGCCCTTGGTGTCCGCCACAAACGATGCGCTCGCGAGCCTCGGGCAATTCGTGAATGCCTGGTCGTTGATTTCCATCGTCGCCGCGTGCAGAGACACGGACGTAAGGTTCGTACAGCCATCGAACGCCGACACACCGACGTGGATATCGTTATCGGGAAGGTCGATGTTCAGGTCGCCAGCAATGCCAGAATTCCTAAAGGCATAGCGATCGATATATGCCAGATGAGGAGCCGAAGTCCAATCGATATCCCACACGCCTCCGGTTCCCTCAAAGGCGCCGGGCAGGTCCTTGGCGCCGGACAAGGAATAGCCGCCAAAGATCTCAGTCGTACTCGGCAGCAGCCCAATCGTTCCGTTGAGCACCGAAGGCGCACCGAGCAAGATGCTTGGCTTGCCTTCCGCATCGTCATCTAAATAGCCGTAGAGAAGGACAGCGTCGTCGCTTGGAGCATCGCAACCAAAATCGGAAATGCCGTCGATGGTGACAAAGCGGCTGTCGTAGCCCTGCAACTCGCCATCGGGCGCATACCAGGTGCAGCCGGCCGGATTGGGATTCTCGGTCGTGGCAAAAACGCCCTTTTTAGCACGCGACGCCACAAAGCCCAGGCTCGTGCAGCCCTTAAAAGCATCGGCTCCCACCTCGATGCTATCGGGCGTGCCGATAAACACGCCCTGAAGGTTCTGGCAGTTCTCGAACGCGTTACGGCCGATCGCACTCGTCTGCTCGCCCAGATTGACAAACATGAGCCCCGCATCGCCCGAGAAAGCGTACGGTGCGATGGAATCGACTTCGAGCCGCCTGCCGCCATCCGCAAGCAAGGTACCGTCGAAGGTCGCGGGCAGATTGCCGTTCTCATCGCCTGCAGCAGACAGCAAAATCGTCTTACCGGCGTTGACATAATACAAATAACCGTCTTGGGACAGGCTCGCCTTGATCACGCGCGCGTCGGGTGCACCGGCGGCGGCCTTGTGCTGCTCGACATACGCAACCTGCTTGTCGGTTACGCACACGATGGTCTGCACGGAACCGCCTGCGAGACTGCCGTCCTCGAGTGTCACGTTGTCGGCAAACCATGGCATGAGCACCAACGTGTTAACCGATGTGTTGCCCGTAAAGGCACCCTTCATAATGGTGTTGGAAATCTGCACCAGGGCGATATTGGAACCCGTGTCGAGCACATAGCATAAATCGCTTTTGAGCTGCGAATTCATGTTGTACACCAGCCCCTGCGAGTACATGAGCCGGACGTCGGGATTACTCGCGGGCGATACGTAAACGCCGTAGGCGCGCTCCAGCTCGCCCGCATGCTCGGTAATAAAATCGAGCAGTGCGGCATCGTCAACGACAAGGGTGCAGTCCCGCAGATTGCTCACGTCAATCTGGGGCAACTCACCCCCTTTGGACGCGTGCAGAACAATACGGTCGAGCTTATTGCGATCGGGAATGGCAACACGGTCAATATCGGCAGGGACATCGAGTTCGCGCGTATGGTAGGGAACGCCCAAATACTCCCGGCCATCGCGAGAAGTCAAAATTCCCTCGTCCGTTGCGGCATAGACGGGGTTATCCGACGCCACACGGTAGGCATCGAGCACCTGAAAGCCCGCATTGACGTTGACGTAGTACACCGAGGACGGCAACTCCAGATTGTCGATCTGCCACGTAAAGCCTTCGCGCTGGCGACTGTCGGTATAGGCGTCGACCGCCTGCACGCCCTGCGGAACACGCAGCGTCTCGGTGCCGCCATCCACCGACACGACCGACTCGTCCACATCGACGAGCGTCTGCAGGCGTGAGCTATTGGGGCTGGTCGGGTCGTCGTCAAAGCGATAGTTTTTGTCGAGAGCATAACCCTGAAAGCGAACCTTGTAGGCGGGGTCGATGGACACGACATCGCCGGGAACCACCACATGGCGACCGGGAGTCAGCGTGTAGAAATACGGGACGGCCGCCTCGTTCTCGCGCCACCCCAGCAGCAGGGCATTGAGATAGCCCTCAGAATCGACGTGACCCGTCTGTTTCATAAAGGCTTCTTGCGTATTGACACTCAGCAGGTTTTCCTTGGAGCTCAGCGTACTCCAGATCACGTTACGCTTGCCCATCGAATCGGGCTGACCGACCACAAACAGGCACGACTGCGCCGGCTGGATGGTAACGCTGCGCGTCGTCCACGCCGCATCCTGCGACAAGCGCAGCGAGACGCTTACCGTGAGCGGCTGGCTCGAGCACAGCACCGGATTCTGCTCGCCCGCGGTATTGGTCCACGAGTTGATGCGCAGATACGGAAACGTGGCAAACTCATCCTTGGTGCAGGCAAGATAGTACATGCCGATGTCATCACTCCAGTGGACATCCATGGCACAGAACAGCGTCCAGGCATCGAGCATCTGTCCATCGTAGATTGCATCCTCCATGGGTGAAATCTGCACCTTATTGGGATCGACCAATCCAGCTGCACCGTTAAACTGCGTAAAGAACGTTGTGTCTCCCATAGGAGCACCCTTTTGGGGCGTGGGGTCCTGAAAGAGATACTTATAGGAATTGACCGTCGAGTTGGCCGAGCCGCCGGAACCAGCATTGCCGCCGGAACCGGCGTTACCTGCGCCGCCGGCATTGCCGCCAAACGCTCCGCCCGCATTGATAACGGGGGCGTTCTGTCCGCCTCCCGAGCCGCCCGCGCCGCTGCCCGTGCCGCCCGCAACCCCCACGCCCGTTCCATCGGCCCTGCCGGTAACGTTGTAGGCGGTCGTGCCGCTTTGCCCCGTCAGATTTGCCTGTCCCTGAGCGCTATCGAGCGGCGCCTGCTGCTCGCGTGCACTCGTTTCCCGGCTGTCGCTTTGCTCGTCGTGACGATTTGCCTCGGCATCCGTCGAGAGCGAGCTGATCTGATACGCCTCGCCAGACTCCGCGTCACCGTGGCTGTATGCAGCGATATATCCCGAAGGATCGAAGTTCAAATTACTCTGGGCCAGCTCAAAGGCGACCGTGCCAAATACGCCGACCGCAGCAACCGAAGCCGCCACCGCCACGACACGCGTTGCGGCAAAAGGCTTGGCACGATACATTTTTTTAGCGGCATGCTGAGCATCCGCGGACGCATTCTGCGGGCCCTTTAATTTGGCAGACGCCGCATTCTTATGCGGAGCCATATGTTGAGGATGCTTGGAAAACACGTAAACCTACTCCCTCTACAACGCGCACAGCATGTAGCGACGGAAGCGTTCGATAACATTTTGAGGTGCCGGCATGCTTCGATGCAGGCGCTCGGTAAAACGACGGAGCGTGCGCAACTCGTTGGGCTTAAGCTCGCGGCCGCCAAACGCATAAGCCTGATGGAGCCGAATCGCTCGGCGGTATTCCCACGGGTCAATCTCGGGGAACGCCGTGGCAAAGGCATCCAGGCAATCGAGCGGCTTGGTCTCGTCGAAGGCGTCCACGCCGCTTTGCTTCATCACCAGGGCAAGATAGCCATAGAGTGCCGGCACACATATATCCTGCTCATCGTTCTCGATGGCTCGCGTGCGCAAAACGCGCAAGACGAACATGCGGACGAACAGGGCGAGCAGGACGGCAATCACCGCGCCGGTCAAACCGACTCCGACTTTGGCCGCAACAGGGATGCTGTGCGACACCGGCACATCCTCGCGATGCTTATCCTCGCCCCGACCAGCGACCGAGCCCACATCGAGCGTCTTATCGTCGGCACCGCTGCTCCACGCCTCGCCCACGTCGATAATTTTATCGGCATCGAGCGTCTGGCTATAGTACCCAGGGGTGACCTCGACAGGCGTCCATCCCTGCCCGTCGAGGTAGATCTCGGTCCACGCGTGTGCATCGGCAGCCGTCAAGTCCAGCGGCACGCCCGCGTCGACGGCAGCGGCAAGCCGATTGCCAGCCGCCCGATAGCCCTCGACATAGCGCGCGGGGATTCCCTGAGATCGAAACGCAAGCGTTGCCGCCGTGGCAAAGTAGGCAGAGTTGCCCTCGTGCGCCGAGCCCAAGAACCACGCGACAAACGACGTCGCCCCGGTATAGGCTGGCGGGTTATCCGTCTGCCCCGCAAGTGAAGCCATCATCGTGCGAACGCGACTGATCACGGCTGTATCCGAAACATTCGCCTGAGCATTCCAGCTGTCGTTCGAGAACAGGTATGCATCGACGGCATCCCGCTCCTCCTCGCGAACGTCCAGGTATTTATCGCGGACAAAGGCGGCGTACACCCGCTCGCTTTTTGCGTAATCGCTCTCGGAGGACGCCAGCCAGCTCGAGTCCGCAATGACGTCGTCCATCGACACGTTATCGACGACCAGGCTATATGCCTTAGACGGCAACAGGTCCATGCTGAGCATCGTCGAGCCCGTCAACATTGCACTGGTACCGCTCAGTGAGCGCATCGTATAGGGAGCATAGGTGTATCTGCGGTTGGCGCCCGAGGCGTAGACCGCAATCTCAGCCGTCTCGACAGGCTCGCCGCCCTCACGCTCGGCCTCGGCATCAAACGCGGCGCGTTGCTCAGCTACCGTCAATCCGTTTTGGCACAACCACGCACGCATGCCGGACCATTTGCCCTCGTAGGACATCCAGTCGCCACGCCCCCACGATACGCCGTCAAACGTCGTGCCCACAAAACCCTTCATGAGCAGATCGTCATCAAGCGTCTTGTTGGCGGTAAGCGACAGCGTTGTGGAGTCTCCTTCGTTCATGTCCGCCGCTTGCGAAAGGTCGCCCTCGGGCAGCGTATCGTCCCCAAATCGGAGGCTCTGGACTGCCTTGACGGCAGACGCCGACATGGCGGACAACTCGGGAAGAGGCTGCACAAGGGATACCGTCAGCGCAGAGAGAACGCCACATGCGGCACATAGACCGCCAAGGCCGACAAGAACCTGGGGTAAACCTACCGTAGAGCCCCGCAACTCGCGAGCACGGCACTGGACAAGCCAGCCCGCAACGCCCAGCGTCATAGACATCGTGCAATCACCGAGCTGCAATATCATGGAATCAGCGCCGCAAATAACGACGATTAAGAGCGTGGGCCACGAGACGCTCAAGTTGGCAAAAAGCCAGCCAAATGAGCCGGCAAACACACCGGCGAGCACTGCCAGCGACACGGCTTCACACAGCGTGCCAGCATCTGCCACCAAAGGAATATACAGCTCACAGATTGAATTGATATGAGCGATTACGGCATTGACGCAAGCATAGAAGCCCCAGCGCGCCGAAGGAACCAAGAGTGCGCATGCAAGCGCCACGAACGCTGCGGCCAAGGCGATCCAGAAGGGAGTCTTTTTCGAAGTCATTGAGGTGCCCAAAGCGCCCAGCGCAACAGCCACGCCAGCGGCGACGGCAAGCATGATCCCCATGCACGTTGCACTCAGACACCCGGCAATTGCGCAGATGAAACCCGCGGACAGTAAAACCGCGGGAGCCACCGACAGGAACACGTCGACGACGCGACCATTCGAAGCGATGCGCTCCGTCGAAGCAAGAGTCACAAAGTCCATGCTAGAGCTCCAGACTCTTGATACGGGCCGAATCGCTCGATACCGGGCAATGAGTGATGATGTAGTTGGCGCCGCGCTCGATGCTATACGACTCGACCGAATCCGACACATGGAGCACCGACAGATCGGTCAGACGGCCCAAATCGATATAGACCTGCTCATCGACGCCCAATGTCACCAGCACCGTTTTGCTAACGCCCCGTGCCGCCACAAGCTTGGCATACTGCTCGTTTGATGTTGGATGGGTAGGGCCAAGCGGCGTTGCCGTCAAAGCATCGAGCATCTTATTAAAACCACGTCGGTCATCGACGGGATAGGCGGCCAGGGAGCCTTCGGGGGTGGCCACGACCATATGATGGTATCCCTGACGCATAAGCGCCAGCGATATCGACGCGGTAAAGCTCAGTACCGCAGAAAGCAGCTCGGGGCGGCTTGAGTGCTCAAAATCGCACGCAAACGCACCGAACAAGACGGCGATCGTGTGATCTTGAGGACGTGAGGCCTCGCGCACCAGCACATCGTCAAAGCGCGTCGACAGCTTCCAGTGGATCGACTTGACTGCATCGCCCTCGTGATAGGGCCTCACGTCAAAGACCTCGGAGGCGTCCTGGCCGCTTCGATGGGGATCATAGCTCGTGCCCTCAAGACCGGCAGAAGCACTTTGGTGAGGATCGACCTGAATGTCGAGCACTTTGGGATAGACCGTAAACAACCCGTGAAAGTCGGCGTCCTCCAGAGCAAGCGACGTAAAGCCCATCTCATCGACCAGGTGCGCGGTGTCAAGGGTAATGGCGTGCGCACCACAGACAGTCGAATCGAGCTCCAGCTCAAACAAGGCGGGCCTGCCCATCGCGGGAGCAAGGCTTACGGAACGGACCGTCCGCGTTCCCGTCAGCTGGTTGTAAACCGAAAACGACAGCTCCATGCGGCCGCGAAACATAAGCGGGCGATCCAACGTGATGCGCAATACGAGCGGCGCGTTTACGACACACGACCGGGGAAGCTCAAAGCCGAGCTTGAGCAAGGCGACGGCCGAGCGGCACGCCGCCACCGTGACCACGGGCATGGCGATCAACGCCGCGGCAGCAGCAAGCGCAGCCGCATTGGCGGTAAACACAAACGTGGCAAGCAGGAGCGCTACGGACACGATATAGGTAATCTTGTTGGCAATCATGGGCGTACTGTAGGGCGCGCAAGGCAAACGAGCCGCTACGAGCGGCCGCGGACCTGGCCCATGGACGGGGCGGGAACGGTGGCGAGAATGCGATCGAGAACGTCCTCGGCGGTAATCGATTCGATACGGGCCTGGGGGCGCAAAACGAGACGGTGGACGCAGACGACCTTAAACACCTCGCGCACGTCCTCGGGCACCACATAGTCGCGCTCGCGAATCAATGCGCAGGCGCGCGCCATGCGAGTGAGCGCGATGATGCCACGGGGGCTCACGCCCAGCTCAACAAGGTCGTCATTGCGGGTCTCCTCGCACAGGCGCACGATATAATCCAGCACCGTGTCGGCAACCTGTACACCGCCCAGGTAGTTTTGGATATCGAGCAGGTCATCGCAGGCAACCATGGGCTTGATGTCGTCGAGAGGGTTGGCATAGCGACGGGCCTTGAGGATATCGATCTGGTCCTGGCGCGACGGATAGCCAACGGACAGGCGAACCATAAAGCGGTCGAGCTGGCTATCGGGCAGCGGCTGAGTGCCCGCCGAGCCCACCGGGTTCTCGGTTGCGATACACACGAAGGGACGCGGAACCTGATGCGTCTGCCCATCAATCGTCACCGCGCGTTCTTCCATAACCTCGAGCAGGGCCGACTGCGTCTTTGCGCTGGTACGGTTGATCTCGTCGCCCAGCAGCATGTTGCAGTTGACGGCGCCCCACACAAAGCGAAACACGCCGGCGTCGCGGTCGAACATCGTAAAGCCCGTAATGTCCGAGGGCAGCGTATCGGGCGTAAATTGCACGCGCTTAAAGTCCAGACCCAGTGCACGCGAAAGAGCCAGGGCCAGGGTCGTCTTGCCGGTACCGGGCACATCCTCCAGCAGGATGTGGCCGCCGGCATAGATGGCCATGAGGGCCTTTTCGATCACATCGCGCTTGCCCAGCAGAGCGCGGCTCACTTCGTTGATGATGCTGTTGGACTGTTCGACGATCACGGTTACTCATTTCCTCGGTAAGCTGCCTCGGCCGTCGCGGCCGCCAGCTGTGCTTTCAAAACGTTCAGGTCGATGGGCTTGCCCACATGTCCGTTCATGCCCGCGCGGCGCGAGCGCTCAACGTCTTCGGTGTAGTCGTTGGCGGAAAGGGCGATGATGGGAATCGCAGCGGCGTCCTCACGATCGAGCCCTCGAATCCGCTCCGCCGCTTCCCAGCCGTTCAGCACGGGCATCTGAATATCCATGAGGATCGCATCGTACGTGCCCACGGGCATGCTCCGGAATCGCTCAACGACCGCTTGGCCGTTCTCGGCGCGATCAACCGCCGCGCCTCGTCTTGCCAGCAGCTCAATCACGATCATGGCATTGATTTCGTTATCCTCCGCCAGCAGGAATCGCTTGTCCTCAAACTGGTAGGTAAACGACGACCCCATGGAATCGGGCGCCGTCTCGAGCGTCTGCTCCTTAAGCTTGAGCTCCTCGACCTGCTCCGGCGTGGCAAGTCGCAGCGGGATGTAGGCCGAAAACGTCGAACCGCGACCAGGCTCGGTATCGACGACGATCTCGCCGCCCATCAGGTCGACGAGCGCGCTCGTGATGGCCATACCCAAGCCCGTTCCGCCGTAGCGGCGCGCAATGGTGCGGTCCTCCTGCTCAAACGGCTTAAAGATCTTGCTGATGTAGCGCGGGTCCATGCCCTTGCCCGTGTCGCGCACGCGCAGCATATAACTCACGCCGTCGTCTGTCCGGTACATCTCGCGCAGGGTTACGGTAACGCTGCCGCCCCGCTCGGTAAACTTGACCGCGTTGGAGATAAAGTTGATGACGACCTGCGACAGGCGCATGCGATCGCCCACGACAAAGACGTTTTCGCAGTCCTCGAGATTAACCGAGTACGCAAGCCCTTTGTCGGCTGCCTGCGAGGTAAACATACGCTCGATCTCGTCGGCAAACAGACGCATATCAAACGGTGCATCGTCAATGCGCACGCGCCCGCTGTTGAGACGGCTCATATCGAGCATGTCGTTGATAAGCGAAAGCAGGTAGGCCGAAAGCTGCGAGGCACGAGACAGGTCGTCCATCAGGCGAGGCTCATCCACATGGTGCTCGCGGGCAAGCGAAATCATGCCCTCGATGCCATTGAGCGGCGTGCGGATCTCGTGGCTCATCTGGTTCATATAGTCCGTGCGCGCGTTGGCGGTCTCGACGGCGCGATCGCGCTCTGCCTCCGCCTTGGCGATGCGCTCGTTTTCGGCCGTTACATCGACTGCAGAAACCAGGTACTGCGCGCCGTCCTGAATGAGCGAAATCGTAAACCTTATGCTGAGCTGCGGCTTTGCTCCGTGGGGCGCATGGTAGGTGCACAGGAGGTTCAGCGGGGTCACATGGTCCCATTCCCTCACCTGTCGCTGCATGCGAACACGGTCGCTATCGGGGATAAAGCGGTACAGCGTCTCGATGTCGTCGCCGATACGCTCGGGCGACACGCCAAATACGCGTTCGAAATTTGGGGTGATGTAGAGCGGAAGACAGTCGTTGGCGCGCAAGACCAGCGCAACGTTGGGCCCTTGCTGCGCAAGCGCCTCTTCAAACAGCCGACGCGCTCGGTCCGCGTCGCGCTTCTCGTGTGAACCGAACAGCCCCAATATGCCCCCTTTTTTATTCAGGGGTTCATTCTACCAGCTCAAAAGCACTTTTCAGAGATGATGCTCCACCAAAGTAAACTATTAAGATGCAAAAACGCGCCCGACGGCAATCTTGCCATCGGGCGCGTTTTGTTACTCGGGCCAGATAAACTGGGTGCGGCCGGCCTCGCCGCCATCGATGAGCAGACTCTGTCCAGTCATAAACCGGTTGGTCACGGCCACAAAGTAGATCCACTCGGCGATTTCTTGGGCGGTAGCCCAGCGCTTAAGCGGCGTGAGCTCCATGATCTGGCTCCACAGGCGCTCGTCTTCCATCACGCAACGGTTGAGCGGCGTGATAACGCCGCCCGGGTCCACACTGTTGGCGATGGCCTGCGGCGCCAGACGGTTTGCAAGGTTCTTGGTGTAGGCGATAACGCCGCCCTTGCTGGCGGCATAGGCGGGAAACTCCGATCCCGTATGTCCGCTCGCCGACCCCACATTGACCACGGATTTAATAGCCGGCGCCGGCTTTGCGGCAAGCCCCTCCCCCACAAAGGCATAGCGCTCGGTCACGTTGATGGTGCCGCACAGGTTGGCGGCAATGTCGTCGGCCGAATCCTGCGTGCCGGCAACGTTCACGATCACCTGAGGCTCAAGATCATCTGGAAACGAGTCCGGCTCGCGCACATCAACGATCAGATGGCGGTAGCGCTCGTGCTCGATCGCCGCCGGCAGCAGATCAAAGCCCACGACCTCGTGACCCTCGTCCAAAAAGCGCTGCACGCATGCGGCGCCAATGCCGCCCGAAGCGCCCGTGATCAACACCTGCATATTGGCTCCTTAAGCAGTTGCGTGACGCTCGAGATACTCGGCACCCACGTTCTCGCGCTCCCAGCCGCGCACGACCTTGTAGCCCACGGGGCTCAGGAAGACCTCGCACAGCAGCTCGGCGATAGCACCGGTCAGCGAGCACATAAGCACCTGGACCCAGGTCCAGCCAAAGAACGTATGGCTCACCACAATGGCGAAGACCAGGTTGTCAATGAACTGGCCAATGCCCGTGGACACATAGGAGCGGAAGGCAAAGCTCGCAAAGTTATTCTTTTTGAGCATGCGGCCGAGCGACTGGTTGAGCGTGGAGTTGACCACGGCAGAGGTGAGCATGGCCAGCGACGAGCCAAACACCACGTACCAGGTGCCGCCGATCGTGGCGTTGAGGGCGGTGTTGACCTCGATCATGCCCGTGTCGTAGTAGGCGCCCCACATGCCGGGCGTGAGCGAGCACAGCCAAAAGCACAGGCTCACGGCCAGGTTGACCAGCAGCGCAAGGATAGAGATTTTGATGGATGCCTTGGCGCCAAAACGCTTGCAGATCATGTCCTGGCACAAAAACGAGACCCAGCTCACGACAAAGCCGCAGTCGAGTGCCAGATACGGCAGGCTGATAAGCTCTTTGTTGGCCAGCAGGTTCATCATGATGACGCTCACGATAAACAGCGAAACCGTTGCCGCGGGAATGCTCCGCAACAGGACTTTGTAGTCCTCCATGACCTTCTTGATCATTATGTACTCCTTTGGTTTTAGGTTTAACGAGCAGGATATCGGACCCGAACTGCTCGGCCGCCCCGGTCTTGAGACGACGGTGGGTATGATAGCCGCTCCGCCGGCGGCAGGCAAGCAAAGGGCGCGGCAGCCCCGTAAGGCCACCGCGCCGATGCGCTAAAACGTTACGTTGCCAAACTCCGACAGGATCAGGTCGGGATTGTGGTCGGTTGCCCAATCCACGTTCCACGGGCTCGTGAACAGCAGCAGCTTGCCGCCGCGCATGTCCTCGACGCGTAGGGTGTCGCGCGTAAGCGACAGGCCCGGAATATCGATGGTGTCGGGGTCGTTCTGGATCCAGCGGATGTCGGTATAGGGCAGCGGCTGGCGGCGCACCTCAACGCGATACTCGGCCTTCAGACGGCGCTCGAGCACCTCAAACTGCAGCACGCCGACCACGCCCACGATGACGCTCTCCATGCCGGCACCCAGCTCGCGGAAGATCTGGATGGCGCCCTCCTGGGCAAGCTCCTCCATGCCCTTCACAAACTGCTTGCGCTTGAGCGTGTCGACCTGCGTAATGCGAGCGAACATCTCGGGGGCAAACGTCGGGATCTGCGGATACTGCACGTGGCGCTTGCCGGAGCACACGGTATCGCCGATGCTAAAGATGCCGGGGTCGAACAGGCCCACGATATCGCCGGCATATGCCTCGTCCACGATGGCGCGGTCGTCGGCCATCATCGAGGTGCCCGTCGCCAACTTGAGCTTGCGGTTTCCCTGCACATGGAAGGCATCCATGCCGCGCTCGAACTTGCCCGAGCAAATGCGCACGAAGGCGATGCGGTCGCGGTGGTTCTTGTCCATGTTGGCCTGGATCTTAAAGACAAAGCCGCTAAAGTCGTCACGGCAGGGATCGACCGGCTCGCTGGTGAGCGTATCGGTATAGGCGCGCGGCGTCGGGGCCAGACGCAGGAACTCCTTCAGGAAAGGCTCCACGCCAAAGTTGGTAAGCGCCGAGCCAAAGAACGCCGGGCTCAGCTTGCCGCAGGCCACGGCATCCAAGTCGAGCTCGTCGCCGGCGCCATCGAGCAGCTCGATGTCGTCCATCAGGTTCTTATGGTTTTCCTCACCAATGAGCTCGTCCATGGAAGGATCGCCCAGCTCGGCCTCGACCTCGGCGACCTTCTTGGTGGCGTTGGCGTGACCGTCGCCCTCAAAGGCGATAACGCGACGGGTCTGACGATCGAACACGCCGCGGAAGTTGCGACCGCTGCCGATCGGCCAGTTCATGGGATACGTATTGATACCCAGGACGTTCTCGATCTCTTCCATGAGCTCAAACGGATCACGAGCCTCGTGGTCGAGCTTATTCACAAAGGTAAAGATGGGAATATGGCGCAGCGTACAGACCTTAAAGAGCTTTTTGGTCTGGGCCTCGACACCCTTAGCGCCGTCGATGACCATGACCGCGGCGTCGGCGGCCATAAGGGTACGGTAGGTATCCTCCGAGAAGTCCTGGTGGCCGGGGGTATCGAGGATGTTGACGCAGGCGCCGTTGTAGGTGAACTGAAGCACCGAGGAGGTAACGGAGATGCCGCGCTCCTTCTCGATGTCCATCCAGTCCGAGACGGCGTGCTTGGCCGAGCTCTTGCCCTTGACCGAACCGGCGGTCTGGATGCTGCCGGTATAGAGCAGCAGCTTCTCGGTAAGCGTGGTCTTACCGGCGTCCGGGTGGCTGATGATCGCGAATGTGCGGCGCGACGAGATTTCATCCGACAGGCTTGCCATGCGGATCCTTTCTTGCGTTCTATATGCATTACGTCGATGTAACCCGTCTATTGTAGCCGCGAAATGCTGCGACAGAGCGCCTATCAGGACAAATACATCAGTCGGGGTCTTGGTTGCCGGTCGGCGGCAGCACTCCGCAGCAGTTTGTCTCAATTTGTAACATCTAGCCGGCTTTTGAGCCTCTACCTGTTACAGATTGAGACAAACGAATGGGTCTGCCGCCAAAATCTCAATCTGTAACAGTTAGACCCGATTTGACCCTCTTACTGTTACAGATCGAGACAAACGGATGGGCCCGCCGGCAAAATCTCAAACTGTAACAGTTGGCCGCCCAAAACGGCTCCAGATGTTACAGATCGAGACAAAAGGACCGGCGGGCAAACAACATCTCAATCTGTAACAACTAGCTGGGTAATTCGGGTCTTGTTGTTACAGATTTAGACAAACGGTGGCCGGCCGTCATGATTTTCCTCTTGCATAACTGTGCATAGTGTATATATACTGTGCTACCGGTTATATACACGTGTAGCCCATCAGCTAAGGAGCCGCTGTGGACATTATCCTATCCAATTCGAGTGACAAGCCCATCTACGAGCAGATATCCTCGCAGGTCAAGGCACAGATCCTTTCGGGCGCACTCGCCGCGGGAGCCAAACTCCCGAGCATCCGTGCGCTCGCAAGCGACCTGGGCGTGAGCGTCATCACCACCAAGCGCGCCTACGCCGATCTAGAGCAGCTCGGCTTTATCTGCACCGTGCAGGGCAAAGGCTGCTTTGTCGCCGAGGGCAACCAAGAGCTCTTGCGCGAAAACCAGCTCTGCCATGTCGAAGAACTGCTTGCGCAGGCAGCGACACAGGCAGAAGCCCTGGGCGTCACGCGCGAGAAGCTGCACGAAATGCTCGACCTGGTAGCCCCCGAAACCATGCAGTAGCCATCTGCAAGAAAGGCTATACCATGCAAAACTTGCTAGAACTCAAAGGTATCTCACGCCGTGTGAGCGACCGCTTTTCGCTGCGCGACGTCACACTTGCCGTGGAACCCGGCCAGATTGTTGGCTTTGTGGGCGCAAACGGCGCCGGCAAAACCACGACGATTCGAACCGCGCTCGGGCTTATAAAGCTCGATGCCGGCGAGGTGCACCTGTTTGGACAGCACTGTGGCGCCGACGCGCCCGATGAAACGCAGCGTTGCCTGCGCACTCGTGTCGGCCTCGTGCTGGACACATGCCCCTTCCCTTCCACACTCAAGGTGACCGAAGTTGAGGCACTCGTAAGCCCGGCATACCCCACCTGGAGCCACGACACTTTCTCCAGCCTCATCGACCGATTTGGCCTCGATCCCAAGGCAAAGGTCAAGGACCTCTCCCGCGGCATGGGCATGAAGCTGCAGCTCGCGTGTGCGCTCAGCCACAAGGCCGAGCTGCTCATCCTGGACGAAGCCACGGCAGGCCTCGACCCCATGGCGCGTGAGGAGCTGCTCGATGAGCTGCTCGCCTTTGTCGCCGACGGGCAGCGCAGCATATTGTTCTCGAGCCACATTACATCCGATCTTGAACGTGCCGCCGACCGTATTGTCTGCATCGATAACGGCTCGGTTGCGTTCGACCTGCCGCGCGAGGACATTACCGACCGCGCCGGCATTGCCCACTGCACCCAGGCGCAAGCTGTCGAGCTGATGGCTTGCGTCGAAGGCGCCCGCGCCACGCGTCATGCCTACAGCGTTGACGTGCTGGTCCCCAATCGCCGCGAAGCGCTCGAGGCCTTTCCCGAGATTCCCTGCGACCGGATTTCCATCGATGACTATCTGCGCCTTACGCTGAAAGGAGCCTCCAAATGAAACGCGCCTTTAAGTCCGAGACCGCCATCGCACGCTCGTTTCTCCCGAGCATCGCCGGCGTCGGCCTGTTCATTTTCGTCGTGCTGACCCTTGCCAACGCGACAGACGGCGATTCCGGCATGAGCGCCGGCACCTGCGCGGTCAGCGCCATGTCACCCATTATTATCATGAACTCGCTGGCTGGCTACGATAACCAAAACGGTTGGGAGCGCTATCGGGCAACGCTGCCGTTTTCGCGCAAGGACATCGTCTGCGCACGCTACCTGTGCATTATTGCCTTCTCGACCGTCATGGCATGCGCGGCTACGCTTCTGAACATCCTCGCCCTTCCGCTCTTTGATCACATGGGCATCCCTTCGACAGGCCAGACGGTCTTTGAAATCGCAACCGCCTCGGCGGCATCGATGCTCATCTCCCTCATGATGGTGTTTTTTGCACAGCCGATATTCTTCCGATTTGGACACATGGAGGCGCTGCGCCTTTCCGTCGGCCTGTTTGCCCTGCTTGGCTGCGGCACCATGGCAATGCTGAGCTCCTCCAACCCCATCAGCAACTGGCTCATGTCGATTGCTGGAGCGAATCCCGATCCCGCCGTCCTCGGCTGCCTGTGTGCGGGCATCGCGGTATTGGCCCTCGTGCTATGTGCACTTAGCTGCATCGTCAGCACCAAGGTCTATCGAGCACGCGACCTGTAGGCAAGCGCGGTATCATCGGGCATGCGCCGCAGATCTGGCGCGGTCTATTATGAGGAGGCGCTCAACCCATGTCGTGGGTTACAGCAGCATTTGCATCGGCTTTCTTTGCCGGCATCACATCCATTTTGGCCAAATGCGGCATCAGGCACACCGACTCCGACGTTGCAACCGCCATCCGTACTTGCGTGGTGCTCGTATTTGCCTGGGCAATGGCGGGCATTTCTGGATCCATCGGAGCAATCGGCGCCATTCCCGCCAAGGCCTGGCTATTCCTCACCCTCTCGGGACTCGCCACCGGCGCCTCGTGGATCTGTTACTTTAAGGCGCTCAGCATCGGAGACGTCAACAAGGTTGTACCCGTCGATAAGATGAGCACTGTGCTCGCCGTGCTTATCGCCATAGTGCTTTTTGGTGAGACAGGCAACCTAGCGGTCAAGCTCGTGGGAACCGCCGTCATCACGCTCGGCACGTTTTTGATGATCGAGAAAAAGCAGTCCGTCGGCGTAGGGCAAAAGCAAGACCGAACCTGGCTCGCTTACGCCCTCGGCGCCGCCGTGTTCGCGGCGCTCACCTCCGTCCTCGCCAAGATCGGCATCGAAGGCGTCGAGTCAAACCTGGCCACGGCGATCCGCACCTGTGTGGTACTGGTTATGGCATGGGCAATCGTGGTTGCCAAGGGAAAGCTGGAGCAGGTCGCGCGCATTGACCCGCGCGAACTCGCATTTCTCGCGGCATCGGGCATTGCGACCGGCGCGTCGTGGCTGCTGTACTACTACGCCATCGCCGCAGGCCAGGTGAGCGTCGTCGTGCAAATCGACAAATTATCGATTGTCGTATCGGTGCTGTTCGCACGACTGGCCTTCAACGAAAAGCTGTCGCATCGAAGCGCCATCGGCCTTTTCCTCATCGTGCTGGGCACCGCCGCGCTCGCGATTTGGAAGTAGCGTCGGTGCCAGGCGAGATTCAGTCCACCCGCAAATCCGTGACGCAGCGCCCACACCGGGCTTGAGATGTTTGTATTGCCCGCGCGCTACCGTGCTACTTGCGCAGCGGCTTGGGCAGCGGAATGCCGGCGGCGATAACGGCAGCGATGATCATGCAGACAATGCCCTTGAGCGGGAAGCACATGAGCAGCAGGCCCACGACCATGACGGGCTGACGCATAACGGCGCCCATCGTCGAGGCGGTGCAGACGGCGACGCAAAAGACCGGATCTGCGCCGGTGAGGATGGCAAGGCCGTAGCCCAGGCTTACGCCCGAGAAGATAACCGGGAAGAAGTGGCCGCCGCGCCAACCAAGGTTGATGAGAGCGGGCGTCAGCATGGCCTTAACAAGGCCGGTCGCGATAAGCACGCCGGCGGGAATGGCGAGGTAGGTCTCCATAAGTACATCGGCCTGGGTCTCACCGGCAAACATGGTGTAGGGCAGGACCGTTCCGCAGATGGCGAGCGCCAGGCCGGCTAGCATTGCCTTGACGACAGGGCGCTCCCCTATGGCATGGGCAAACGCTTCACTCGCGTGCTCAGAGACAAAGTACAGCCAGCCGCAGATTGTTCCGATCAGCGACAGAGGAATGAGCCAGGTAAGCTCCAGGTTGCCCACCTTGGCGGACTCGAACCTGGGCATGCCCATGCCGCCGCCCACAAGCTGGCCAAGCAGCAGGTAAGTGCCCAGACCGCCGGCAATCGCGATGCCGTAGACCACCGTCTTTTGCGCCTTGGGGAGCTTGATGGTGATCTCATCGGATGCGGGGTCCTCGTCGCCGTCGGCGCTACCGGCAAGCGGCGCCACAAAGCCAAAGACGGGCGCGGTAAAGAGCGCCGTCAGGGCAGCCTGGGTGCCCAGCAGCGTAAGCTCCCTAAACTCGGCGCCAAAGCGACGCATGCGGTCGCCGACCCAGCTGCACAGACCCGCGATAACGCCGGTCAGGCCGGCCTCCGGTCCAATGCTTCCGCCAAACAGCAGCGGCAGCAATGCCGCGAGCGAAAGCTTGCCCAAGTTGTCGTACGGGTAGCATCCGTCTTGCTTAACCTTAGCCATCACCTGGTTGAGGTCATCGGTCTTGGTGCCCGTAAGCTTTTCGTACAGACCGATCAGCAGGCCGCCCAGCAAGCAGACAAAAAACGGGTACGGCAGAAAGCCAAACGGGCCGCTGGCAAGCTCGGGCGATGCGACGCCCAGCGCGTGCGGAATCTCGGTCCATAGATAGTCGATACCGTGCTCCATCGCAAAAAAGAACAGCCAGACCGCGGCGCCTGCGAACGCACCGGTCACGGCAACGCTAACTAAAAACAGCACACGGTTTTTGGGTTTTGCAAGGTTATCCATCGGGGCCTCCCGTGGTCAAAGTCGGCATAGATACGTTTTATTGTAGAGTGAGCGTTGCCCGAACGAGCCAACCGTCTGCGCCGCAAACGGCACCATTGGGAGTCATAGTGGGGCAGGCTCAAAACTTATCCGTTGATAATCGAGGCAATCTCGCGCAAATCGTCGGCAAAGTAAATCCCCTGCTGGCGCCTCGGGCTCGAAAGCCCCTTATCAATCATGTGCTCGAGCAGCGCCTTAAGATCGTTGTAGTAGCCCCCGAGGTTGTACAGGATGCACGGCGCGCTCAGATGCCCCAGCGACACGGCCGACATGACCTCGGCAATCTCCTCGAGCGTACCCGTCCCGCCGGGAAAGGCAATGAAGGCATCGCCAAGCTCGATCATCTTGGCCTTGCGCTCGGCCATGTCGCTCGTCACGATGAGGTCGTCGATGCCATCGTGCTGAAACTCGGCCTCGATAAAAAAGCTTGGTTCCACGCCCGTCACGTGGCCGCCGGCATCGAGGACGCTATCGGCAAGCGCGCCCATCAAGCCCGACTTGGACCCACCGTATACCAACGCGTGTCCGTTAGCGCCAATCCAGTCGCCCAGCCCCTGCACCGCGGGCAGAAACGCCGGGTCATTGCCGACGCTGGCACCCAAGTATACCGTGATATTCATATTCAGTCCCCCTCGTCGTGACGCGCGGCGCCCGTTCTAGTGTTGGCGTCGGCGATACTCGCGCACGCGGCGCGACAGGTCGGCGAGCTCATCGCGGTCGAGCTCTTCCAGGTGCTCAAGATCATCCATAAAGCGCGCCATGGTGTCCTTTTGGCGCATCTTGATGAGCGTGTTGCAGTAGTTCACCGCCACGCCCGTGAGCATGGCGATGTAGAAAATGCTGATGACGCTCAAGACGACGGTAATGGCGCGGGCAACCGGCGTCTCGGCCGGAATGTCGCCAAAGCCGATGGTCGAGACCGTTTCAAAGCTAAACCACAGGCCATCGCCAAACGTGAGGGTCGTGGGCTCGGACAGCCAGACGGCCGTCGAGCACAGCAGATAGAAGACGAGGAACAGGCCCGTGATGCGCGCAAAGCCAGCCTGGCGTAACACGTCAGCAAGCGTCCTCAACTTGTTCATCGCGACCCCTTTTCCCAGACGCCCAATCACATTCGCTCGGTATTGTCCCACAACCGGCACTTGGGCAACCGGCAGTCAGGGACGTTCCTTTTGTGCCGGCAGAAAGGGACTGCCCCCAACTGCCGGGAGTGACCGTTTAGCGGTGCGGTGGCTGAGTGGGCAGGTTGAGCTGGTATCCTTATGTGATACTGTCTCGACTCGATAGGATTTCATGTGAAACCTTCCGCCGTCCTTCATTTGACTCTATATCGCACCCTGGCCGTCGCGCTTGCCGCGCTCGCCGTACTGAGCGCCGTCATGCCCGCCCCCGCCTTTGCCGCCGACTCCGACCAGCAGGTCAAGACGGTCCGCGTTGGCTGGCTCGTCAACAACAAAGGCTTCCAGGAAGGCATACCGGGCGAGCGACTCTCGGGATGGGGCTACGAGTACCTCCAGACCCTCTCGTATTACACAAAGGGCTGGCAATACGAATACGTTAGCGGCACCTTCTCCGAGCTTATGGACATGCTCGAGGCAGGCGAAATCGACCTCATGCCCAACATCTCGTATTCGGCAGAACGCGAGCAGAAGCTGCTCTTTTCCTCGAACCCCGAGGGCACCGAGCGCTACTACATCTACGCCAGGCCCGACCGCGACGACCTGGCCAAGGGTGACCCCCAGGCGCTCCAAGGCCTCACCATCGGCTGCAACTCTGGCGTTATGCAAACTATCGTCGGCCAGCAGTGGCTCGCCGACGAAGGCGTTACCTGCACCTATAAAGAAATCGACACCGGCAGTGCCCTCTTTGAGGCGCTTGCAGACGGCGAGGTCGACGCCGTCATCATGAACGACACCATTTCGTCGCCCGATGCGTCACCCATGTTCTACGTAGGCTCGAGCGACTACTATTTTGCCGTTCCCAAAAGCCGCCCTGACCTGATGAACGACATCAACGCCGCCATGTCGACCATCGCCCGCGATAACCCGCGCTATAACGAGGAAGTCAAATCGAGTTACTCGACCCAAAACAGTGGCTCGTCATCGCTCACCGGTACCGAGACCACCTGGCTCAAAGAAAACGGCAATACCATCACGCTCGGCTATCTTAAAAACCAACTTCCCTACTGTACGCAAAATGACGACGGCGAGATGGAAGGGTCGCTCGCCACGCTTGCAACGACGTTGCACGACAAGTTTGGCATTACGGTCAAAACAATCGCACTCTCGAACAACAAGCAAATGATCAAAGCCCTTTCCAACGGAACCATCGATGTCGCCCTGCCGTTGTTTCGCGACTACTGGCTCGCCGAGCAGACAGGGGTCATCCAGTCAAACTCGATGGGAACGGTTTCGCTGACCGCCATTCACAGTGGCAAAAACCTGAACAGAGACCTTAAGAACATCGCTTGTACAAAGAGCACAATCGTTAACCGTTTTGAGCTCGAAAGTCTCTTTCCGAACGCAACGGTAACCGAGTATTCGAATGACGGCGAGGTGCTCAAAGCCCTCAATGAGGGGAAGGCACGTTGCATCATTGTCCCCAGCACGCGCCTGGAAACTCTCCGCGACATCTACGACATCGAGGATTTCGAAACACAGGAACTCACCAACACGGCGCAACTATCGTGTTTAATTTCGCGCGGCAAGCCCGAGCTGCTGGGAATCATCAATAAGGGCATCGTCAATGCAGGTGAATCGCTCTCTGCAAACAGCTATTTCCCCACATCGTACTCGGCGCAAGAATCGGATGCGTTCCGACTTCTCTACCGCAACCGCATCGTCATTGCGGCAGTCGTCATCTGCATTTTGCTCACCGGCATCGTCATCCTTGTCTGGTCGCTTTACCGCGCACAGGAGGAACGGCAGAAAGCCGATGCCGCCAACGCCGCCAAAACCGCGTTCCTCACGCGCATGAGCCACGACATCCGCACGCCGCTCAACGGCATCCTGGGCCTTATCGAAATTGAGGAATTGAAAGACGGCGATATGCAAGTCGCCCGCGAAAGCCGCGCCAAGGCGCGTGTTGCCGCCAATCACCTGCTCTCGCTAATCAACGATATCCTCGAGATGGGCAAAATCGAAGACCGCAAGCTAACACTGGAACATGCTCCTTTTAACCTCAAAGAGCTCTGTGACGATGCGCTGGTGCTGTGCAAGCTCCGCGCATCCGGTAACGGCATCACCATGCAGGACAATAGCCTGCCGTACGCCACAGGGCCATACATGATCGGCAGTCCCACCCATATCCGACGGATCATAATCAACCTGCTAGACAACAGCATTAAGTACAACAAGCGCGGCGGCTCCGTCACCTTTAGCTCACAGACCAAGCCACTCGATGATGGGCGCGCGCTCTTTTGCTTTAGCGTTTCGGATACCGGCATTGGCATGGCTCCCGAGTTTTTAAAGCATATCTATGAGCCGTTTGCCCAAGAAGGTGACGATGCGCGCAGCAAGTTCCAAGGAACCGGCATGGGCATGCCAATCGTCAAATCGCTCATCGACATGATGGGCGGCACGATTGAGATTTCGAGTGAAGTTGGCGTGGGAAGTACGTTTAACGTCCAGATTCCGCTCGAGATCGACAAGAACCCTCAGGCAAAAGAACGTACGGACGAGCAGGCATACAGTTGCTCGCTTGCAGACATGAACGTTCTTTTGGCAGAAGATAACGAGCTCAATGCCGAGATTGCCCAGGCTCTGCTCGAAAGCGAGGGCATCGTCGTAACTCGCGCCGCCGACGGCAACGAAGCGGTCGACCTATACATTGGCCGTCCCGCGGGTAGCTTCGATGCGATTCTAATGGACATCATGATGCCGGGCATGGACGGCTACGAGGCAGCCCGCGCGATCCGCCTGAGCGAAAAGGCCGATGCGGCCGACATCCCCATCATCGCGCTCACCGCCAACGCCTTTGCCGAAGACGCCAAGGCGGCACACGACGCCGGCATGAACGCCCATCTGCCCAAACCGCTCGACTTTAACAAGCTCAAAAACATACTCGCCTGTATCAAGAAAAACGGGGCCGTTTCGCTATAGTTTGTGCTCAACCACCATGCGCAGCAGAAAGGAAGCCAACGATGTTTAGGCCCTTACGTCGAAAGAAACGCGCCATCACCGACGAGGAAGCGCGCGAACTGCTCGCTACCTGCAAGCGCGGCGTCTTTGCCGTCAACGGCGATGATGGCTACCCCTATGCCATTCCCGTCAACTACTTCTTTGACGCCGAGCACGACAAGATTTATTTCCATGGCGCCAAGGCTGGCCACAAGGTCGATTCACTCAGGCATGATGATAAAGTCTGCTTTACCGTTTACGGCAACGAGTGGTACAAGGACGGCGACTGGGCTCCCTACGTTATGAGTACCGTTGTCTTTGGTCGTTGTCGCCTGGTAGATGAAGCGCCCGCGTTTATCGAGGACAAAGTCCGTCAGCTCGCGCTTAAGTACTACCCTTCTGCCGAAGAAGTCGAGGAGGAGATCGCCAAAGACATAAAGGGCGTCCAACTCTACGAGATTTCGATTGAACATCTTTGCGGCAAGCAGATTCATGAAAAGTAGCGAATGCGGAAAACGCGCTCGCTACCCTCTGCACCCCATGTGCCCACGCATTTTGACGGCGTGGGCACATGGGGCAGCACTTGAATCGAGCGCCCCCTATACCCCAAAAACGTAGCGGTCCAGGCGCTCACACGCCTCCTTTACCCGCGAAAGCGGCAGTGCCAGATTCACGCGGATGTGACAGGGCCCGTGGAACGGACGGCCGTCCTGATACCCCACGCCCACGCGCGCCCCCTCGTCGAGCAACCACTGAATATCGCGGCCACGCTCGCGACACCACTCGGTGCAGTCCAGAAACACCATGTAGGTGCCCTGCGGACGCGAATAGGACACGCCCTCAAAATGCTCGTCCACGTAATTGCAGAAGTACTCGATATTGCCGGCAAGCACCTGGTTGAGCTCGTCCACCCACTCGTAGCCTTGCGGCTGGTAGGCACCGATAAGCGCATGCATGGAGAGGACGTTCATCTCGTTGTAGTGAGTCTTGTTGGACACGGCGCACACGCGGTCGCACAGCGTCTCGTTATAGATGATGTGGTAGCTGCCGACCAGGCCCGCCAGATTGAACGTCTTGCTCGGCGCATAGAGGGCAATCGTGCGCATGCGGGCATCCTCGCTCACCGACTGCGTCGGGATATGCTTGTGACCCGGCAGGATGATATCGGACCAAATCTCATCCGAGATCACCACGCAATCGTGCTGACGATAGATGTCCATGGCACGTTCGATCTCGTCGCGCTCCCATACGCGGCCGCAGGGATTGTGCGGCGAGCAGAACACCGCGGCATGGATGTGGTTTTGGGCGAGCTTTTGCTCCATGTCCTCAAAGTCCATACGCCACACGCCTTGGTCGTCGAGCCTAAGCGGGCTGTGGACAATGCGATAGCCCGCAGCCTCGATGGACTTGGTAAAGCCGATGTAGGTGGGGCTATGGACCAGCACCGCATCGCCCGGTTGGACATACGCGCGCAGCGTCGACACGACACCGCCCAGTACGCCGTTTTCGTAGCCGATATGCTCCGGCGCCAAGCCCTCAACGCCGTTGCGACGGCTCTGCCATTCGATGATGCGGTCGAAGTACTCGGGGCGCGGATTGAAGTAGCCAAACATGGGGTGCTGGGCGCGCTGAATGATGCGCTCCTGGACCGTGGGCACCGCGGCAAAGTTCATGTCCGCCACCCACATGGGAATACGGTCGAAGCCCTCGTCAGGTGCGTTCGGAGCCATGTCGGGTATTTCTCCCCAGGAGTCAACGGCGATGGAGTCCATGCCGTGGCGGTCGATAAGCGAGGTAAAGTCGTATTTCATGCTGAGCTCCCGTGCAAAGCGGATTGTTTTGGTAGGCGTTATTGTCCACCAGCGCGGGCGATTTTGGCATGGGGCTTGGCGCTTAATTTGACGGGTGCGGACGAATGGCTGGTTAGTCCTGCGCCTCGGTGACGGCGACCACCGTCAGCCTGGTTCCGTCAACGGTAAAAGACACGTCGAGCCCGGCGTATGCCAAGTGATAAACACGGTTTGGCTCGTGCTTGCTACCCGCGCGGCGCGGATCTTGGTGAAGAACCTCAAACAAGCCAGAAAGCTTTGTAGGCGGGACCATATCCTGCAGCGCTTGCGGAAACTCGACGTCGAGCTCTTGCCACGGAGCATCCTCAATCCAGCCGCCGGTCGCATCCGGGTGGCAGTCCGCAAACGGAATGTAGGGCTTAATGTCGTAGATGGGCGTGCCGTCGCGCAGATCGGCCCCCAGCACATGAATGATGGGACCATCGTCAGTGAGCTCGACACAATCGAGCTTGACACAGGTGAGCCCGATGGGATTGGGGCGAAACGGACTGCGCGTGGCAAACACGCCCACGCGCTCGGCTCCACCCAGACGCGGCGGGCGCACGGTCTTCGACCATTTTGCGTTGGTGCCGGACCTGTCCCGCGTCTTGGCATCGGCGGCAATATCCTTAGCCGTGCCGCCGGGCGTGCCGTTTTCGAAGCGCCAAAGCAGCCATAGGTGAGAGAAGGAATCCAGGCCCTCAACCGCTGCGTTGGAGGCAAATTCCGGCTCAAAGACGATGCGTCCCTGCAGATGGGGCGCCAAAAAGCTGTTGCGCGGGATGCCGAACTTCTGCGGCAGGTCGGTATGTATGTGTGCAATAGGTTCCATGCCGGTCATTGTACGGCATGGAGGCGTGGGGCGTTGCGCGCAATTCTTCGCCACGGTCCCCCGTCGTGCAACCAACGGTTGCTTGGAAGGGCACCTGCTGCCGCGTATGCTTAAGCCATCAACCAGCAGAAAGGAGCCGTTATGGCCTTCGCAGAAAAGCTCATTGCTGTCCGTCGCGCCCATCACCTTACCCAAGAGCAACTCGCCGCCAAGCTCTTCGTCACACGCCAAGCCATCAGCCGTTGGGAACGCGGCGAGGTCACACCGGGCATCGACATGATGAAGCTCATTGCCGCCGTGACCGGCGAGCCCCTGTCTCACCTGCTCGAAATGCCCGAGCACTACTGCCAGAGCTGCGGCATGATACTCACGCCCGATGACTGCGGTACCGATGCCCACGGCGCCACGACCGACCATTACTGCAAGTGGTGCTACGACCACGGCAAGTACACCTACGAGACCACGATGGAGGCCATGATTGAGGATTGCGCCCCGCGGCTGGCACAAAACACCGGCATGTCGCTCGACGCAGCCGTCTCGCTCATGGGCGCCGTGCTGCCGCAGCTGGAGCGCTGGCGTACCGTGCAGGAAAACGAGGAGCGCTACGGTGCCGAGGCGCGGTCGCGCTATGGCGATGAGGCTATCGATGCAGCAAACGAAACGTTACTGGACATGAATCCTCAGACATGGAACGACATGAAGGAACTTGAACGCGCTATTCTGGGTCAGCTCTCGATTGCCATGAGTGACGGAGATGCGGACGGAAACGAGGCTCGCAAGCTTGTCGCGATGCATCGTCGTTGGATTGGTCTTAACTGGGGCAGCGAACCCCAAGACGAGGCATACCTGGGACTCGCACGCGGCTATCTTGCCGACCAACGCTTTGTAGACTACTACGACAAGCCTTGCGGAGATGGAGCTACAGCATTCCTGGTCCATGCCATCGAGTCGTCGTTGACGCGCGCATAGACCGCGGCGGCTTTGGGTATTTCAATCGAAACCCCAACCGATTGGAGACCTATGGCTACTGATCACAAGCTCGAGCTGTACGTTATGACCGGCTGCCCGTATTGCATTAAGGTCAAGCGCTTCCTGGCCGATAACGGCGTAACCATCCCCGAGCGCAACATCTCGACCGATTCTGATGCCGAGCAAACGCTCATCGCCGTCGGCGGAAAGCGCCAGGTTCCCTGCCTGTTCATCGACGGCAAGCCGCTCTACGAGTCGAGCGACATCATCGCATGGGTGCAGGAGAACCTGCTCTAACACGTCCAACGCCAAAGCTAACGACCCAAACATGTACACCAGCATCCAAAGTCGACATATTTCGACATCTTTGGATGCTGGTGTACAGCTTTTTGCAGCCTAGTCATTGGGGACGTCCTAAAATGACTATCCGCTTGAGACAGTCTGACGCCTCTGGAAAAAGTTGCTGAGAGGGCCGTGTTCAAAAAATGGCAAATATGAGTACTGCTACCTGTTTAGTAGCAGCGATTTTGATCAATTCAAGGACTATTCAACGGTTCACTCGTCCACAGAGGGCGGCATTTCTCCCCATATGTTCAATAAAAGATACTCATAATGGGACTAAATCTCATCAGTGACCTCTTATTTGAGCAATATAAATGTAACCATAATGGCAACAGTACTCATATTTGCCATTTTTTGAACACGGCCCTCCAAAATAGTCGTTGGAGAATGGCTCTAGATGACAAATCCGGCACTTTGACGTTCTTAAATGACTAGTCGTTAATACGTCCCCAATGGCTACTTCAATTCACGACACACTGTGTCGCGAATTAAGTTGATCTCACTATCGAAGACCAGTAAAGGCCCTTAGTCAGAATCTCGATAGTTTTAAATCGCTCCCTCTTCGGAAGTTCAGCGAACGTTCAAATTCCAAGCTGCAAAGCAAAGAGCTATCGATGCTCATTACCTATCGAAAAGTCCAGTCAAGACAAGTAATTGGCCCGATAATCTGCTTGTATTTTTGTCTACGAAACTGTATACAAAAAGAAAGACCACGAACCAGCGCTCGACATTATGCCAATCGATAGGAGGCACAATGGATGCTAAGCAGCTCGAGAAGATGATGGGATTTGCCCCTGGAGAGCTGGAGAAAGCCGCAGAGGCATACGAGAGGGATGAATGGCCGAAGTGCCACACCATCAAGTTGGGAAGACCGCCAATCTCCGATGAGCCAAGCGTTGTTTTGTCGGCACGTGTGGGCGAATCGGTTCTTGCGGCGTTCGACGAAAAGGCGAAACGTCATGGCCAAACGCGCACGGAGCGACTCAGAGAGCTCATTACGCTCGACGCGATGATTGCCTAGGCCCTACTCCCCTGCCGGAATCAAACGTGTACGTCAGCATCTAAAATCGTCGTTTTTCGACATCTTTGGATGCTGACGTACAGCTTTTTACATGGGGCCGCCGCAAATGATCCGTTTTCCTCCGTCCCTGAGGGATCATTTCCGTTATTCGATAATGAGGGTGCGGCCGTCGCGGCGGGGCTTGGCGGCGGGGTAGGGGCCGTCGCAGTAGCCGAGCGTCACGAATGCTCGGCAGATGTAGCCCTCTGGCACGCCCCAGAATTTGAGCAGCTCCTGGCCCTCGTCACTCGCAAAGGTTGTCTCAGCTCGGCTCACGATACAACTTCCGAGCCCCAACGCATGCGCCTCGAGCGCCATGTTCTGCGCAATAGCGAAAGCATCGGCAACGCTGAACAAAAATCGCTCCCGGCAAAAGATGCAGAGCACCGTCGGCGCATCATAGAAACCATTCTTGATGGATGCGTCGTCGATAACGCTCGGATGATCGCGACTCACATAATTGCCCACCAGGCCCGCACGGCTAAAGCCCGCCATGTTCATATGACCGATGCGTGCGGCAAGCTCGGCGTTGCGCACGGCAACCACCTTGCTGCGCTGTCCGCCACCGGCGTTGGCGGCATAAATCCCCGCCTCGAGCACCTTCTCGACATCCTCGCGAGGCACCTGCTTGTCCGCATACTTACGGATCGACCGCCTCGTCTTGATGAGCTCAAGCGTATCCATGGCAATCCTATTCCTCAATCTCTTTCCAGCACTGGGGATCGGCATCGTACATGTCACCCGTGTAACCGTACGTCACCGCAGGACATCCGCGGCACCAACCAAAGAGCTCGCACTTGGCGCACTTCTTGAACTTTTTAAAGTCGCGCTTTGCTTCCATCTGCGGCGAAAAGAACAGCTCCTCGAGCGAGTTCTCGGCAACGTTGCCCACCTTGCTCTCCATGCGACGGCACGCATAGACGTCGCCCGTAGGCAGCACCGTCATATGGCCCGTACCGCAATGGCAGCCGTCGTAGATCATGCCGGGCTTGGCGCTCATGGGGATGGTGAATTTGCCCTGCTCCCACAAAAGAAGCGTCCACAGGTGATCTTTGAGCTGGAAGAACGTTTTGCAGCCCGCAGCCTGGTGAAACTCCATACGCTCTTGCGCGGCCAGCAGCACGTCGCGATATTCCAGCGGCTCCAGATGGAACTCATCGCGCTTTTGGCCCGAGGTAGGACAGTATCGTCCAAAAGCGAACACGTCGACTTCAAGGCTTGCCACAAGGTCAATGAGCTGCGGCAGCTCGGCGGCATTCATGCTCGAAACCGTATTCATAACGGCAACCCAGATACCTGCGCGCTTAAGGCACCCGATCGCACGCAAGGTCTCGGCAAACGAACCGGGCTTACGGAAGTAATCGTGCGTTTTCTCGAGTCCATCGAGCGAGAGCTGGTATTTGCGGCATCCCAACTCTTTCATGCGGGCGCAGACCTCGTCGGTCAGATGGAACGGATTGCCCATCACGCACCACATAAAACCCCGCTCGTGCAAAAGCTTGGCAAGGCGCCAAAAATCGGGATGGAGTATGGGGTCACCGCCCGTAACGTAAAAGTACGGCTGACGACCGATGCGTTCGCAGAGGGCCTGGGCCTGATCGACGACCTCGACCATCTGCTCCCACGGCATGCGCTTAAAACCAGCGCAGGCACCGTTGGCGAAGATATAGCAATGTTTGCAACGCTGATCGCATTCATCCGTAATATGCCACTGGAAGGCAAACGCGGGCTTTTGCATCATGGGACTCCCTTGGTCGATATTCAAATTGATGACGGTATTGGGCTACAGGCGCTCAACGGCGCCGACGGGGCAATTCTCTTCACAGGCGCCACAGTGCAAGCAGTGCTCAGGCTCTATGCGATACGAGTCACCCGGCTCGATGCACTTCTGCGGGCAGTGCTCAAGGCAGGTGCCGCAACCGATACACGCATCGGCATCGATGCAGAAGCCCTTGGCGGGCGCAGGTGCCATGCTCTCGTCCAAGGTAAAGACCGCGCGCTCGATGGGATGAACTCCCAGGTTAAAGTAGTCGAGCACTATGTTCTCAACCTTAAAGATGATGTTGATCTCGCGCGTATCACCGGGATACACGTTGGCAAGATACGGTTGCTCGGCATAAATGACATCGCGCCAGTGAACTTGCTCGGACTCCGAGACGGGAGCGGCAACGCCGGACATGCGGATCATCTCGTTAAACCGCGTATGGACGAGCGTTTGGACACGCCCATCGGCCATAAGCTGACGAGCCATCTCCTTGCCACGTGCCGTGAGAAAGTAGATAGCACGGGGCTCGTAATGGACGGCGCTCACGCAGCGAATTTGCGGTGCGCCACTTTCGTCCACGGTTGCCAGAGAGAGCGTCCCGGCAAGCTGCATCTTTTTGAGGCAAGTCTGAGCATCCATTACGAGTCCCTTCCTAGCGATTGCTTACTGAGCGTCGGCAGCGCCGCAAGCGGTGCCGCAGGCAGGAGCAGCAGCCGGATCAGCGGAGCCACAGGCAGGGGCAGCAGCCGGGTCAGCAGAGCCGCAGGCAGGAGCAGCAGCCGGATCGGCAGAACCGCAAGCGGGAGCGGCCTTGGGGTCGGCGGAGCCGCAAGCGGGCGCAGGATCGGCAGTACCGCAGGAGGCGAAAGCGGCGACGTTCTCAAGATTCTCGGACATGGCAATTCCTTTCGGTCGAGGATGGCCGGGCGAAGCCATCCAGTTTTTGACGCTCTTTGCGTCTATATGCATCATGCAAAAAGCGCGCAACGACCAAAAGAAGGCACCAATCTATTAGCCAGTTACCAAAAGGTAAGTAGTAGCTGCAAACGACAGCGGCTGCGATAATGAAAGCTGTCCACACGATTGAGGAGTCTCCATGCTTACCAAAGAAGAACTGCCTCCCTGCCCTGTTGCCACGTGTTTTCAACTCTTTGGCAACAAGTGGAAGATCTATATCATCCAACAGCTCATAGACCATCCCATGGGCTTCAACGCGCTGCATCGCGCTATCCCTGGCATTAGCCAAAAGGTGCTTTCGTCCAACCTTAAGGAAATGGATACCGCGGGCCTCATCACGCGCACCGTCATCCCCGAGACACCCATCCGCACCGAATACGCACTCAGCGAGCTGGGCCACAGCCTTATGCCCATCATCGATTCCCTTGTGGAATGGGGTACCGACTATCAGCAGCTCGTGCGAAACTCCTAACAGCGACGGGCTTCTGCAAATTGAACGCCGTGGGGCATATCGCTCCACGGCGCTTACCTTTTTGTGCCTTCTTTTGAAGAAACGAATTAGGCCGCACACTACTGTCGAATGAAACCATCTCAATCGAACAGGAGGTCGGCCATGAATCAGGCAGAGCGCCGTGTTTGGCTTATCAAGGCATTGCTCGATGAGCGACCAGACGGGCGCAGCATTGCTGTACCTGCCGGAGCCAACGAACAACGCGATTTGCTCAGAGCCCTTATGAACGTACGCCCGCCCGAGGCGTTTGCGGCCGAGACGCTCGACATTCAAGACGCCTACTTGCAGCAGCGCCTTCTTGAGCGCGGCGGAGCGACCGATGCCGGCACGCTCCCCTACCGCGGTCGCGTTGCCATCTGGCGCGGCGACATTACACTGCTTAAGGCCGACGCCATCGTCAATGCCGCCAACAGCCAAATGCTCGGCTGCTTTGCGCCGGGACATCGCTGCATCGACAACGCCATCCACACCTACGCCGGCATGCAGCTACGTCTGGCGTGCGCCAATCTCATGGACGAGCAGGGGCACGAGGAACCAACGGCGCGTGTCAAGGTCACACCGGCGTTCAACCTGCCCAGCAGCTACGTTTTCCACACCGTCGGCCCCATCGTGCCCAGCCATAAGCCTGGCCCGCGCGAGGAATTGCTGCTACGCCGCTGCTACACCAGCTGCCTGGAAGAAGCGACGTGCCAAGGACTCGACACCCTCGCGTTCTGTTGCATCTCTACCGGCGTGTTTGGCTATCCCCAGGAAGCTGCCGCGCGTGTAGCCATCGATACCGTTCGTCATCATCTAGACCATAACGACCCCGACCTTAAGGTGATCTTCAATGTTTTTCTCGCGTCTGACGAGGCAATCTACCGCAGCCTTCTCCAAACAAATCGATAAGCTCCAAGCTGCACTCGATGCATCTGATGCCGTGGTAATCGGCGCCGGCGCGGGTCTTTCCACCGCGGCTGGCTACGCCTACGCGGGAGAGCGCTTCGAGAAACTCTTTGGCGACTTCGCCGCACGCTACGGCTTTACCGACATGTACTCCGGCGGTTTCTACCCCTATGACTCCCTCGAGGAATACTGGGCATTTTGGAGCCGCTATATCATGTGCAACCGATATGACCCCATACCCAAGCCCATCTACGAACAGCTTTTGGGCCTGCTGCGCGACCGAGATTACTTTGTGCTGACCACAAACGTAGACCATTGCTTCCAACGCGCCGGTTTCGATAAACAGCGACTCTTTTACACGCAGGGCGATTATGGTCTATTCCAGTGCAGCAAGCCCTGCTGTCAGGAAACTTGGGACAACGAAGAGCTCGTACATTACATGGTCGCCGCCCAAGAAGACCTGCGCATTCCTTCTGCGCTAGTGCCCCGTTGCCCCCATTGCGGCTCCCCGCTCACGATGAACCTGCGCGCCGACGATACGTTTGTGCAGGATAAGGGCTGGTATGCCGCGGCCGACCGTTACCAGGATTTTCTGCGCCGCCACAACAACATGCGCGTTCTGTTCTTGGAACTCGGCGTAGGCGGCAACACGCCCGTCATCATCAAGTATCCGTTTTGGCAGATGACGGCCAAAAACGAGAACGCCACGTATGCATGCGTCAACCTTGGCGAGGCAGTCGCTCCGACAGAAATCGCCTATCGCAGCATTCTGATCGACGCTGGTGCCGAGCGCGTAATAGAAGCACTTGCCGTCCATGCCGTCAGATAGCGATGGCAATACCATCCTCAAACATGTACGTCAGCATCCAAAGTCGACAATTTTCGACATCTTTGGATGCTGGCATACAGCTTTTTGTGGGTAGTTGTTGGGGACGTTCTTAAATGACTAGTCGTTAAAGAACGTCCCCAATGAACGGCTAGCCGTCGAAGCGGGCTATGGGCGCGAGCGGCTGCTCGCGAAAGACGCGCTCAACGGCGGCGCGGTATTCGTCTACCTTTTTGGTCTTGCGCACGATCTTGTGAACGGTAGCGGGATCGGCGAAGGCGCATTTGGCGTAGAACCACCACTCCTTCATGCGAAAGACCGCGCTGCCGCCAATCTCTTCTGCATACGCCGCAAACAGCGTGTCGTGGAAGCGCTGCAGCTCAGCAGGTGTGGCAGCAGGACCGCCCTTAGCCATGCGAGCCAGAGCGGGGTTCGCAAGCAGGCCGCGTCCCAGCATTACATGGCGCGTGCCGGGATAGGCCTCCACCAGCGCGTCCATATCCTCAAGATCGAAAATGTCGCCGTTATAGGCCACGGGGAACGGCGCACGCTCCAGCGTCTCGCCGTAAAACTCCTTGCGCGGTGATCCCGTATAGCGGTCCTTTTGCACGCGCGGATGCACGATCAGCTCTGCCAGCGGCATGCGGCAATACAGGTCGAGTACGCGCTCGTATTCGTCGTCGCTTTCCAACCCCAGCCTGGTCTTGACCGACACCGGCAGCGGCGAGTGCTCGCACACGTCGCTCAAGAACACCTCGAGCTCGTCGAGATTGCGCAAGAAACCCGAACCCTTGCCCTTGGCGACAACCGTTCCCGAAGGACAACCCAAGTTGAGATTGACCTCGCGATAACCCATGTCGGCGAGCACCTGTGCCGCCCACACAAACTCGTCCGCGTTCTTGGACATCAGCTGAGGCACTACGTTGAGCCCCTGGTTATTGACAGGGTCGACCTCCTTAAACGCCTTGCCGCCAAAGCGGTTTCCCACCCGTGGCGGCGGCAAGAACGGCGTGTAATAGCAATCGAGCGCACCGAAGCACTCCGCGTGCACGCGACGGAACACATGCCCGGTAATCCCCTCCATAGGGGCCAACGATAGAATCATCATCTTTTACTCTCAGATCAATGCGGCAAAGGGACTGCCCCCTTGTCACATCCTATTCAAACGGTTCAGAAACTCTTCGCAGGCGCGGGAACGCAGGCGATATTTTTTCCATACCAGATACGACGCAATGGTAAGCGGCGGCTCAAATGGGACAAAACGCAGATCGCTGTCTTCATCTATCTGCAGCAAGCTTCCAATGCTAACCGCACACGCAGCGCCCGAACGCACCAGATGCGACGCGTTGCCGATCAGGTCGAAATGCCCCACGATGTTGAGTTCATCAACGCTAAGGACGCCACTCGACCACGCTTCTAGGTCCAGCGCTCGATTCGAGGTGCGCGAACTCACCAGCAGCGGCATATTCGCCACGTCCGCAGGCGCCAGCACGTCCCGGCCGCCCCATGGACCGCTCGCGGCAACAACAGCACCGACTCGATCCGCCTCGGGCATACGAATCCATTCGTATTTCTCGACGTTAACGGGCTCCAGCAACAACGCAAAGTCGAGCAGGCCACGCTCCAAACGCTCCTCCACCGCATCGGCGTTACCGGTATAGAGTTCAATCGTCACGCCGGGATAATTCCGATGCAGTTCTGTAAAGGCATCGAGTGCCAGCCGCATCGATTTGGTTTCGCCGGCGCCAATGCGGATAACGCCCGCAATGCCGAGCTCCCGATCCGCCAACTCTAGCTCGGTCTGTTCCACCAGCAAGACAATCTCCTCGGCACGCTGGCGCAAGCGCATGCCATCGCTCGTGAGCACACATGATCGATTGGTGCGCTCGAACAGCTCCACGCCCAGCTCGCGTTCCAAATCGGCTATCTGGCGCGAGAGCGTGGGCTGCGTTACATGTAGCACGTTAGCAGCTTCGGTCATGTTTTCCTCGCGGGCCACAGCAAGAAAATAACGCAGCGTTCGCAGCTCCATGCTTGCTCCTTCGTGCACAACGGAGAACCTCATTCGGTCCAATTCGTTTCACATACATAATCCGTATATCTAGCTAGTTGCTATAGGCAATATACATTATCAAATCTCGGAACTATCGTTACAGAAGAGAACCATCGAGAAAGGAAGCGCATGGAATACATCACGCTCAATAACGGCATCAAAATCCCCCAGCTAGGACTTGGCACGTATCTGCTTAAACCCGACGATGCCCAATCGTCGGTTACCTCCGCACTCGGCATGGGGTATGAGCTCATCGACACTGCCAATGCATACGTGAATGAGCGAGCAGTGGGTCGTGGCGTGCGCGAATCAGACTCGCCGCGCGAAAAAGTGTTTCTAGAAACCAAGCTCTGGCCCTATTTTTACAACAGCGACACCGCGGTTGACGAAACGCTCGAGCGTCTGAACACACCTTACATCGACCTCATGATTCTGCACCAACCCGCAGGCGACTACTTGGCGGGCTATGAGAAGCTTGAGATCGCGTACAAGGAAGGCAAGCTCCGCTCCATCGGAATCTCCAATTTCGACGAGAACGAAATCGAGAAGCTTCTCGCAAATTGCGAGATCGTTCCATCCCTTATTCAGGTCGAGTGCCATCCGTATTTCCCGCAGACTGAACTGAAGAAGCTGCTCGCCCAGCACGACATTGCATTGCAGGCGTGGTACCCGCTCGGCGGGCGCGGTAACAGCAGCATCATGAACGAGCCCGTCGTGCGCAACCTCGCTGTCAAGTATGGCAAAACGCCTGCTCAAATCATTATGCGTTGGCATATCCAAGAGGGAAATATCGTCATTCCAGGCTCCAAGAATCCGACGCACATCGCCGACAACATCGATGTCTTCGACTTCGAGCTCACGGACAGCGACATGACCGCCATGGCTACCCTCGACCGCGGGAAACCCTTCTATGAGCGCACGCCCGAAAAGCTTGCGCAATATGCCGCCTGGCACCCCGACGTTGAGAACCAGAAATAGGAGCATCATGCAGTACACAACCCTTGGCCATTCCGGCATCAAAGTCTCTAAACTCTGCCTGGGAGGCATGAGCTTTGGCGAGCCCAGCCCCGACTTTCATCAGTGGACCATCGGACCCGACGACACACGCGCCGTCATCAAACGCGCACTCGACACCGGAATCAACTTTATCGATACCGCGAACTGCTACAGCTTTGGCACGAGCGAAGAGTACATTGGCGCCGCCCTGCGCAATCTGGGAATCGCTCGCGAGAGCGTCGTGCTGGCCAGCAAGGTTCACTTCAACGAAGGCGGCCTTTCCGCCGACGCCATCGAACGCGAGATCGAAGGCTCGCTCAAGCGCTTGGGCACCGATTACCTAGACCTCTACATCATCCACCGCTTCGATTACGACGTTCCCATGGAAGAGACCATGGAAGCACTCAACGACTTGGTACGCGAGGGCAAGGTTCGCGCACTCGGCGCCAGCGCTATGTATGCTTACCAGCTGCACAACCTGCAGATCGTCGCACGCGACCACGGATGGACGCCCTTTACGAGTATGCAATGCCACTACAACCTGCTCTACCGTGAGGACGAGCGGGAGATGATTCCGGTGTGCCGCCAGTTTGACATGGCCCTTACGCCATACAGCCCCCTGGCGTCGGGACACCTCTGCCGCCCCACGTGGGAAAGCTCGAGCACGCGCGGCACCACCGACACGACCATGGCCAACAAATACGACCATGACCGCGCCATCGACATGCCCGTCGTTGAGCGCGTGGCCAAGGTTGCCGCCGATCATGACGTGCCGATGCCGCAGATTGCGCTGGCGTGGCACTGGGCGCGTGGGGTCGAGGCACCCATCGTGGGCTGCTCCAAGCCCGAGCGAGTCGACGACGCCGTAGCCGCGCTCGACATAACGCTCTCCCCCGCCGAGATCGACTTCCTCGAGGAGCCTTATCAACCGCACGCACTCGTTGGTCCCAAGGCCCGTCCCGGCGAAAAGCCGCTTGCCGGCACTACCAAAGTCAAAACCGCAAAGTGACGACATGGACGACAGCATCATCGACGGCCTACACGACGCCGGCTGCAGCGAAGAGCTCATCGAGCTATACGGCTCGGCCACCAGCGACTGCGCGCGCATTTGTCTACTAAAACGGCATCGTCGCGAATTGCTCGACGAAATTCACTCGGGGCAGCAGAAGCTCGAACGCCTTGACTATCTCATCTACCGGCTACGCAGCGCCTCAACCGGATGCTGTTCAAGCCGCTCGGTATCGCGGCCATGAGGCGGCACTTAATAGCACCTCACCATAAAGCCTAAACCGCAGCAACGAAAGGGACTCCAATGACTAAGACACTTGTGGCATATTTCAGTGCATCGGGAACCACGATGGACGTTGCAAACCACTTGGCTCGCGTGACGGACAGCGACCTGTTCGCCATTGTGCCCGCCAATCCATACACAAGCGCCGACCTTAACTGGCGCGACAAACAGAGCCGCAGCACGCGCGAGGCCGCCGACCCCTCCTGCCGCCCTGCCATAACCTCCAGAGTCGAGCACATCGAAGACTACGACACCATCTTTTTGGGTTTCCCCATCTGGTGGTACGTGGCACCGGCGATTGTCAACACGTTCCTCGAGTCTTACGACCTGACAGGCAAAACAATCGTCCTGTTTGCCACCTCGGGCGGGAGCGGAATGGGCAAGACGGCGTCGGTCCTTAGGGCAAGCGCTCCGGGCGCAAAGATCGTTGACGGCGGCATTCTCAACAACGCAAGCAACGCCAGCCTCGAAAAGTTCGCGGCAAGGTACCTCTAACGCAACAAAAGCCGACAAATCGGCGGCGCGGCGAGCACGATGAAAGCGGCATCATCGAGTGGATATAGGAGCGCCTGCCCTATTCCAAAGTCGCCACCCTAACCTTTCATCCACTCCAAAACATGTACGTCAACATCCAAAGTCAACATTTTTTGACATCTTTGAATGCTGACGTACAGCTTTTTGTATGGACCGGAGAAGGCGCAAATGGCGAACCCATCGAGCCGTCAAGACACTTTAGCCGCATGACCATGCACTCATCGATGGCAGGATTCCCTATACTGAGTCACATATGACGGTATCGCGCCAAAGGAGAACGCCGTGACCACGTCGCAGATATCCCTGCTCGCGCTCATCTCGGTTGGAGGCATCGGCATCCTGCTTATCGGAATGAGCACGCTCATGAAAGCCGCCGCCCGCAGGAAAGCCAAGGCCTGCACCGCTATGATCATGGGAACGGTCATTGACCACCGCTTTATGGGCGAAGGCAGAATGTATCCCGTTTTGGAGTACACCGTCGACGGCACGCGGTACCACGTGAGAAAACAATTCCGCGGCGTAAAGACCAAAAGCTTGTCGGGACTCCCCGTCCGCACGCAAAGCGCGGCGTACGAAGACGCCAAGGGCTGGTTGCACGTACAGACAGGACCCATCGCACGCCTAGATACTCTCGCAGAGCAGCTTTGGCCCCTCGGCAGCCAAATGACTGTGCACTACAACCCCAGCAGCCCAGACAAGAGCTATGTCGAGCGCCCTATCGTGGGCGACTTTGCCACGCTGATGTTTAACATCGCGGGTATCTTGCTCATCGCGCTGAGTATTTTGCTCTATGTTCTTATCCAGCGCTAGCTCAGACTGATACATCCCGCGCGCCGCGCGCCGTAATGACCGCCACGACACCAAGGACCAGCCATGGCAACACTTTCCGAACAAGAACGCAAACGTATCCAGCGATACTGCATCTGCCCCAAGGTTGCCGGAGCGGCGCTCGTCATGGCGTTCGTACTGCCCTTATCGATCATTCCTTTCGAGATGATCGACGACATCGTCTTCCACCATGAAGGATTCCAAGACACGGGCATGATGGCCGCCCTGGCACTCGCCGTCGTTGAGCTCGTCATATTTTGCTATTGCACTCTCGCGCCGCGCTTTGGCATGCGCGGCAAGCAGTGGAGAGAAATGCAGCACCGACTTGCCGTCGAGCAGAGCGAAAAAGACCGCTCGGCACAGATCGCAGGCGTTGTTGGCACGCAGGCCGCCGCGCGTCTGCTCAAGAACAGTGACAACGAGACCGTACGCAACCTGGGCGGCGCGGCAGAAGTCGCCGCTGCCGTAGGCGCCGTCGCCACTGCGGCAGACGTTCTTGCCGAAAGCTTTGCCAACGCAAAGGCCATGGCAGAGGCCTGTGGCGTGCCTATCCCCCGTGCAAAAAAGTGGATCGTCGCGCTTGTGGCACTGCCCCTCGCAATCGTGTGCGGCGCCTATATCCCGCAGCTGGCGCAGGGAAACATCGAGATGCAGGAGAACGCTGCGGCCGCGGCCGAGCAGATCGCCATCGCCCGCGAGGCATTAGAGCCCGTATGCGAGTACGTGTCCGCCGATGACCCCTACGAGCGATATCAAGATTACGGCTATCATGTCCGCGGCTATCTGCACGAAGGCAACTCCGACGCCCAGAAGACCTATACGTATCTGGACTTTGACAACAAGGGAACGCTCACGGAAGTGAGCTACGCGGCAGAAGTCGACCCCGGCGCGAGCCTCGAGGACAACCTTACCCGTATCGAGCTCGACCTTGACGAGCTTTCCTCTGCCGTCCAAACCATAGACGTCAAGACCACAAGCCCCGAGCTCCTAGCAGCGCAGAAGCTCCCCGAAGAGTTTAGGCAGGCTTTTTTGAACGGCTCGCTCTACGAGAGAATCTCTATCAGGACGAGTGACGACCCCATTAAAGCGTATTACTCGTTTGATACGGATCCTAAGGACGAGTTTGACGAGTACACCCATCCAACCATCCGCATTACGCTGATGAGCAAAACGAACTAGGTGTAGGGAGATGAATGTGACAAAGGACTGTCCCTCTGTCACATTATTCCGAGCGCAGGGCCTCCACGGGGTCTTTCTTGGATGCGCTGCGGGCCGGCAGCAGGCCAGCGACAACCGTCAACAACACCGAAATCGCGATGAGCACCAGCGCATCCTGCACGGGCAGGCTCATCAGATTGGGGACCTGTTTGACCGCAAGCGCCCAGGCATTGACCGGAAAACTCACGAGCACCACGACGACGATGGCGAAGACGCCAGCAATGAGGCCTTCGATGAAAGTCTCGGCGTTAAACACGTTGGCCACATTGCGCTTCGACGCGCCGATCGCGCGCAGGATGCCAATCTCCTTTTTACGCTCCAGCACGCTGATGTAGGTGATGATGCCGATCATGATGGAGCTGACGACCAAGCTGATGCTCACAAATGCGATGAGCACCAAGCTGATGGTGTTCACGATGTCGGTTACCGAACCCATGATGATGCCCATGTAGTCGGTGTACGAGATTGCCTGCTCATCGTGGCCAGCGGCTTTGACCTGCTTGTTGTACGCGTCGATGTGATCGAGCACGCGCTCCTTGGCCTCAAAGTCGCGCGGGAAAATCTTGACCGAGATGGGGTCTGCCTCGTCCGCATAGCCCAACGTGGTCAGATTGTTGTCGTAGGTGAGCTTCGACGCCTTGGCATAGCTCATCATGAGCGAACTCAGGTCCTCGGCGTCCATGTTGAAATGGATGGCACGAGCAAAGGCGCTCGCATCCACACGCATAGCGCTCGCCAGGTTGGTAAAACTCGAAGACATCTGCGTCGCCATCTGGCCCATGAGCCCCGCCGCGCCCGCCTTGAGCTGAGCTGACACCGTCGCCGCAATCTGATCGCTGATCGACTTCATCACCTGATCCATAGCCTGCTGCAGATACGGAGCCAGCTGCTTTTGCACATAGTCGGTCATCGCCTGCTGCAGGCGCTCGGCCAGGGCATCGCCACCGAGTGCCTTGAGCTGAGCCAGGATTTGCTGGGCCGCGTCATCATTCTCAAGATACGCCGAGAATGCGGCAGCGAGCTTTGACGCGTCCTTAAGATCTTCGGGTGACAGTGCCCTAAACTGATCAGACTGCAAAAAGCCCTCAAACAGCTGGTTGGCAAGCGTTCCCACCTGCTGCATTTGCTCGGGCGTGAATTCCAGACCGTCAAAGATGCCCGAGAAATCGGGGGCCGGCGCTTTGGCCATGATGTCGCTGAAGTCGATGTCCTTACCAACGCCCGAAAGGTCAATGTTCAGCCCGGACAAATCGATACCAGAAAGGTCGATACCGCCCGCCGCGCCCGAGAGTGCAGATGCATCGAACGAGAACGCGCTCTTGAGCGCCGCCTCGTCCACACTGAACATACTGCCCAGATCCACGCCCTGTTTGGCCTCGCCCTGCAGTTCATCGAAAGACTTGCCGGTAAACACATCTGTCTCGGGGTGGGCAAGCTGCTCTTGCACAATCTGCGAATTGGCAGCGCGTTCCATAAGCTGGCGGGTCAGCGCGTGCGTATAGGCAATACCCGGGGACAATGCGCTCGCGTTGGCCGTCTCGTTGGGTCGCACCACGCCCACAATGCGCACGTCAATACCGTCAGCAACCTTGGCGGCCATAAAGTCGGCATCGCCAGACATGTCAGTCCACATGCCGGTCTCTTCGTTTTTGCGATAGGCATCGGCCGGCGACAACACCTTAAACGTCGTGGACAGCGCATCGTCGTAGGTAAAGTCGGTGCCGGTCTTGGGCGTCTCTACCTTGCCGTCGGCCGCCATGGCGCTGTTAACCAGGTCGTTGAGTTCATCGATATCCAGCGCGCCGATGCTGTAGAGCGTGTAGTCGCCCACCGTGCCGCGACTCGAAAGCACCATCACGGCCTCGTTGGTGGACGTAGGCCAATGGCCGGCAACGACATCGTACTGACTGTCGAGCAAGCTCTGGTCGTCGATCATCTCGTTAAAGACCGAGGTTCCCATGGATTCCATGCTCACCGTTGCCGCCGAGCTCGCGCCTCCACTCATGGCCTCGGTCATGGCGTTGGGCACCAGCCGGACAGGCTTCTCATCGCCCTTCCCGGCACGATAGACAACCGGCGTCACGCCATAGCCGTACTGGATGGCATTGACCTCTTTATTGATACCGTCGCCACCGGCATCGAGCCATGCCTTAAAGCTCGTCATGTCGTTGGACTTAACGCTCGCAAACATATCCTTTACGGCCGTGACCACAGGAATCTTATCGGTTCCCTTAGCCTTGCCGCCGGCACTGTCGTCGGACGAATCCACGTTTTCAGGCGAGTCATCATCCGCAGCCCCCTGCCCGCCCATCATGGACGACAGGTCGTAATCCTGCTTGGAAATGGTGAGCGGGTAGCTCGAGAGCGTATCCTCCTCGACCTTTTTGATGTAGCCGTTTACGCCATTGGACAGCGCCAGAATCGCCGCGATACCGATAATGCCAATCGAGCCCGCAAAGGCAGTCATGGTCGTACGGCCCTTCTTGGTCATGAGATTTCGAGCAGAAAGCCCCAGCGCCGTCACAAAACTCATCGAGGTTTTGCGCGTAGGCTTAGCCTCGCGACGCGCGGCCTTGGCAACATCAAAAGGGTCGGAATCGTCGGTAATCTTGCCGTCCGCCAGGTTGACGATGCGCGTGGCGTACTTGTACGCCAGCTCGGGATTGTGCGTGACCATGATGACCAGACGGTCGCGCGCAACGTCCTTCAGCAAATCCATGACCTGCACGGATGTCGTTGAGTCCAAAGCGCCGGTCGGCTCGTCTGCCAGCACAATCTCGGGATCGTTGATTAGGGCGCGGGCGATGGCCACGCGCTGCATCTGTCCGCCCGAAAGCTGGCTCGGACGCTTGTTAACGTGCTCCCCCAGGCCGACTTTCTCCAACGCCTCGCGTGCACGCTGGCGGCGCTCGGCATGCCCCACGCCCGTGAGCGTCAGCGCAAGCTCCACATTTTCCAAAACAGTCTGATGCGGAATGAGGTTATAGCTTTGGAACACAAAGCCGATGCGGTTGTTGCGGTAGGCATCCCAATCGCGATCGTGAAAGTCCTTGGTCGAAATGCCGTCGATCAGCAGATCGCCCGAGTCAAAGTGGTCGAGTCCGCCGATAACGTTGAGCATCGTAGTTTTGCCCGAGCCCGAGGGACCCAGAATGGCCACGAACTCGTTATCGCGAAAAGACAGGCTTACGTTGTCGAGCGCCACCTGCGTAAACGACTGCGTAACGTACCTTTTGCAAATTCCTTTGAGCTCCAGCATGGACGGCAACCTCTCCTGCGCAGGCACCCCGCCCGCTCTCCTCCGCCGTTCGTATTCGACGCGTTTGTCCTACTCTATCCCCATTTTTGGTCTGCTCCAGTGAGAAATGTAACGTACTGCCCCAAAAACGAACGGGACGGCACGCCACGTGGCGCACCGTCCCGCACTTATCATCGATGATGTGACAAAGGGACTGTCCCTTTGCCACATTCGAACCTACTGCTCGCTCTTAGCAAGCGCCTGATCGATCAGCTTGTTGAGCGCCTCTCGCTGCTCGGCGGAGTTGATGCCGCCCATGATCGGCTCTCCCACAATGTTACCGTTCTGGTCGATCACGTACGTGGTCGGGAACGAGTACAGGTTGGAGGTGAACTTTCCGGCCTCGCTGTCCGACTTAAACCAGATGTTCTTATACGTCACGCCCTTCTTGGAAAGCACGTCCTTGGCATCGGCCACCTCGTCTTTGTTGCCATCGAGCGTAAAGGAATTAACGCCCACGACCTGGCCGCCCTTCTCGGCAAGCTCCTTGTTGAGCTTCTCCAGATCGCCCAGCTCTCCCACGCACGGTTTGCAGGTGGTAAACCAGAAGTTCATGACGGTGACCTTGTTCTTGGAGAACAGCTCGTCGCTGTTTACATCGTTGCCGTCCAAGTCCTTGCCCTTAAAGCTGGGGAACTTCGTCTCCCCGCTCTCGCCGTTGGTCATGCCTGCGGTCGAGGCATCGACGCTCTCCCCCTCGCCGGGCGTGCTGCCGCATCCGGGAAACTCCTTCTCCAGCGTCATGAGCTTATCCTCGATCTCCTTGACCTGCTGTGCGCCGGCCTTAAGCGTCTTGAGCTCGTCAGCCGTAAACTGATCCTTGGCGCCCTCGATGGTATCAAGCAAAAAGTCGCCGTAATTGCTACCGTCCTCAATCATTGCCGAGTCTTTATTTGCCGCATTGAATACCTTTTCCCATAGGGCGTTATCGCTCGCAAAGATCTCGTTTTCCTTTTGCAGCAGCTGCTGGTACAGCTCGGCCGCCTCCTCGGCGCTCGACGGCTTTTGTGCCACAAGCTCGGCAATCTGCGCATCGCCGCTCGTGGCACCCTTCGCGTCGCCCTTGGGGGCAGAGCACGCCGCGAGAGTCAGCGCCAGCACGGGCAGCATCAACAGGGCCGCAATTTTCGACAGTTTCATGGTTCCTCCGTTGTATCGAAGCTTAATAGGTACCTATTTGTTTTCGCAGTCATGCGCGGACTGCGCGGTCTTGTCGCCCGTCACGCCCAGCCCGTAGCGAAAGCTAATGGCATCGACGGGGCACGCACCCACGCATTTGCCGCAACGAATGCACTCGGCATGGTCGGGCGTACGCGTAACGTCCACGTCCATCAGACACACCTTGGCGCACTTGCCGCACGAAACGCATTTGCACTGGTCAACCTGAATCCCCAACAACGACACCTTGTTCATGAGCGCATAAAACGCGCCGAGGGGGCAGATCCATTTGCAGAAGGGGCGGTAGAACAACACGCTCAGCACCGCAACCGCAATGAGAATCGCGAGCTTCCAGGTAAAGAGCTTTCCCAGCGCGGAGCGGATTCCCGTATTCATGATGGACAGCGGAATCGCACCCTCGAGCACGCCCTGTGGGCAGATGTACTTGCAAAAGAACGGGTCGCCCATGCCCACATCGTTGACCACCAAGACAGGCAGCAGCACCACGGCAAACAGCAGCACGGCATACTTGATGTACGTGAGCGGCTTGAGCTTTTTCGTTGATAGCTTTTTGCCGGGAATCTTGTGTAGAAGTTCCTGCAGCCATCCAAACGGGCACAAAAAGCCGCATACAAAACGCCCCAACAGTACGCCGATCAGAATGAGCGTTCCGGTGACGTAATACGAAAAGCTAAGCTTAGACGAGCCCACCACCGACTGAAACGAGCCGATGGGACACGCACCTGATGCCGCGGGGCACGAATAGCAATTAAGCCCAGGTACGCAGACTGTTTTTCCCGCGCCCTGATAGATGCCGCCTTTGGCAAAGTTTGGCAGGTGAATGTTGGTGATGAGCGTCGCCGCCGCCTGAATGAATCCGCGAAATCGGGCCAAAACATGCGACGCAGTGTTTTCTCTTTTATCCAATTCCGATACACTCCAAGCACAGCCTAATCGCTTTGGCCAGCACGGCATCCGCCTCGCCACGCATAACGCCAAAGCACACCATGGCAATTCCGACGATCAACAAAGCGACCTGTACCACGGGTTTTACCGCTTTGAACAATCCGACCACTCCTTTCGTTACGCGACCATTGGACCATATCGACTATAAAATCCGTGTTAAGCGCGATTTGGAATGTGCAAGGAGACTGTTATGCGTATTTTGATCGTCGAAGACGAGCGAGCACTGTGCGACACGATCGCACGCAGTTTGCGAAACTTGGCGTACAGCGTCGACTGCTGTCACGACGGACAGGAGGCGCTCGACCTACTGAACGTTGAGGCCTTCGACCTCGTGGTACTCGACCTCAACCTTCCCCGTATCGACGGCACGGCCGTACTCAGGGAACTTAGGAAAACTGACTGCGAAACTAAGGTACTGATTCTGTCCGCACGTGGCGAAGTATCCGACAAAGTCGCCGGACTTGATGCCGGCGCCAACGATTACCTCACCAAGCCGTTTCATCTGGACGAGCTTGCGGCAAGGATTCGCAGCCTTACCCTCAGACGCTTTACACAAAGCGACATAGTTTTAACCTGCGGAAAGCTCAGCTTTGACACCAAGGCGCGCATCGCTTCCGTGGACAGCGAGGCTCTATCTCTTACGCGCAAGGAAACGGGAATCTTGGAATACCTGATGCTTAATCAGGGGCGGCCGGTAAGTCAAGAGGAGCTTATCGAGCACGTTTGGGATAGCAGCGTGAACAGCTTTAGCAACGCAACCCGCGTTCACATCTCGTCACTCCGCAAAAAGCTACGCATCGTTTTGGGATACGACCCGATTCGCAATCGGATTGGAGAGGGCTATGTTATGGAGGATAGCGAATGAAAAGGCTTTCGCTGCAATGGCGCATAACGATTATGACGGCGCTGCTCACGTGCGCAGCGTGCGTGCTGACGAACTGCCTGGTCGGCTATACGGGTATGCGCTACATGGATGCCATCGGCAGCGACATCTCGGCCTTTAACGCAACCGGCGAAGATTCGCTCCAGGCGTTCGACCCAACGAAAGCAGCCCTCGATGACAAGGTCACGATCGTCGTAAACGACGCACAGGAGTCTTTTGGCACGACAGCCTGGTGCATCACGGCTGGAGTCACACTCCTTGGCGGCGCGCTGGCATACTTTGTGAGCGGCCGTGCACTCAAACCGCTACGGGCTTTTGCAGCTCAGGTTGAGCGTGTGCAACCTGACAACCTAAGCGAAATCAAACTCAATGAAGATGTGCCCACCGAGCTACAACGATGCAGCGCCTCTTTCAACGACATGATCGCTCGTCTTGGCGAAGGGTTCTCTGCACAGCGTCAGTTTACCGGCAACGCCGCACACGAGCTGCGCACCCCGCTCGCCCTTATGCAAGCACAGATTGAACTATTCATCTCCGAACACTCCGGTTTACAACCCGAAACAGCCGAGCTGCTCGACCTGTTACAAGAACAAACCGAGCGAATGTCGCAGATGACCAAGGTATTGCTCGAGATGAGTGAGCTCCGCAGCATTCCTTGCGAGGACGATGTTGAACTTGGTCCCTTGTCCGAAGAGGTCCTCACCGACCTTGCGCCACTTGCCGAAAATAAGGGCATAGCCCTCAATTGTGCTGGAGACGCTTTAGTAATCGGGAGCGACACGCTCCTCTATCGGCTGGTGTTTAACCTGGTCGAAAATGCCATCCGTTACAGCCGCCCCGGCTCGACTGTCAACGTGTCCATCTGCGGCAGCGACAGCCACGTGTTCCTGCGAGTCGAGGACCAGGGCCCGGGAATACCCAAGCAGTACCGTGAGAGCATCTTCCAGCCGTTCTTTCGTCTCGACAAATCCCGCAGCAGGGCATACGGCGGCGCAGGACTCGGACTCGCGCTTGTTTGGGAGATTGCAGCGCTTCACGGTGGCGCCGTAGAGGTCGAAGCAAGTTCCGAGAACGGGACCACCATGCTCGTAAGCCTTCCAAAACGATCTGCAGCGTCAACCGAACAGTAAAACAAAAGGGGGCCCGCACACGTTTGCGCGGGCCCCCTCTCCGTCAATGCAGTTCACCCAAAAGAGTAGAAGCTTACTCCCACTCGACCGTGCCGACGGGCTTCGGCGTGAGGTCGTAGCACACGCGGCAGATACGGGGAACCTCGGCGGTGACGCGAGCGGTGATGCGCTTGAGCAACGCCCAGTCGAGCTCAGGCACCTCGGCGGTCATAACATCGACGGTGTTGATGCAGCGAATGATGCAGGGCCAATCGTAGGCGCGCTTGCCCTCGCGCACGCCGGTGGCGCGGAAGTCGGGCACGACGGCAAAATACTGCCAGATGGTCAGACCCGCCTTGTCGATCTCCTCGCGCACGATCGCGTCGGCTTCGCGCAGCGCCTCAAGACGGTCGCGGGTGATGGCACCAAGGCAGCGGACGCCCAGGCCGGGACCGGGGAACGGCTGGCGCTCGACCATGTTCTCGGGCAGGCCGAGCTCGCGACCGACCACGCGGACCTCGTCCTTGTACAGCAGTTTGACGGGCTCGCAGAGCTCAAACTGTAGGTCCTCGGGCAGACCGCCCACGTTGTGGTGAGCCTTCACGCCGTCTTGGGACTCAAGAATGTCGGGATAGATGGTGCCCTGGGCGAGGAAACTGACCTCGTCGCCAACCTTGCGGGCCTCCTCCTCGAACACGCGAATGAACTCGGCGCCGATAATCTTGCGCTTGGCCTCGGGCTCCTCAACGTCCACGAGCTTGTCTAGGAAGCGATCGGAAGCGTCCACGTAGACCAGGTTGGCGTCCATCTGGTTCTTAAAGACGTCGACAACCTGCTCGCTCTCGCCCTTGCGCATGAGGCCGTGGTTCACATGCACGCAAATGAGCTGCTTGCCGATTGCCTTGATGAGCAACGCCGCGACAACTGAGCTGTCAACGCCGCCGGAAAGGGCCAGCAGGACCTTCTTGTCACCGATCTGCTCACGGATTGCGGTGACCTGCTCGTCGATGAACGCCTGGGCAAGTTCGGGAGTGGTGATACGCACCATGTCGTCGGGACGCTTGTTGGGATCCATGCAGAGCTCCTTTTCGGTTCGATGGAAATGCGTTGCACATATGCAAACGCACCGTCATATGACCTCATTATATGCAGAACGAGGCCCATTTCCCATCGCTCCCATGGAGCTTTTTGCAGGGGCGGTAGTTTTTCTATATCCCAAGGTCAGCTAGGCTTCGATAATCACCTCAGGGGCAGGGCCGCCAAACTTGTCGTTTATACGCTCGGCGCACTCGTACGCAATATTCGCTAACATCCAGCTTTCAAATGACGGGGTACAATGGCTGCTATCGTTGTCAGCTGATGGGAGATGGAAGATGGACTGCAATAGCTACCCGCGCGTTCCCATGTCGTTGATGTGTACCGCTTTTGTGCCGGGGCAGATTGACGCCGCGGTTGCAGGCATTTCCGATCCCGACTCGCGCGCTATTGCCACGGCAGAAGCGCTGTACTTTCGCGGACAGGCCGCCCTCGCTGCCGAGACGACACGCCCCTATCTTGACGCCACCGATCCCGTACTTCGCTATTCTGCATGCTTCATCTGCGGATATGCCAGTCTGTCGCTCAACCGTATCGCCGACGCCCGCCGGTGCCTTGCTGGCATCCTCGATACGCCGGCCGACGAGGAATCGCCCGCCGTCCACGCCACGCACATCCTGTTCGCCTCGGCCGCGAGCGTCCTGCTGCACTTGCCTTCCCCATATTCCGCCGAAGAGTTTTATCCGCTTGCGGCGCATCTGCCCGAAGGCCTGCGCCTGTTCGCCAGCTACGTGATGGCGCATGCCCTGTACCTGCGCGGCGAATATGGCCGCAGTCTGGGCATGGCGGAAAACGCCCTAATCATGAAACAGGGAAGTTATCCCATCTCGGAACTGTTCCTGCACCTGGCAGCTTCCATGGCATGCATGAGCCTCAAGGACATCGACGCCGCAAAAACGCACTTCGGAGCTGCTTGGAACATTGCGCGCCCCGACGGCCTCATCGAGCTCATCGGCGAGCACCACGGCCTTTTACAAGGGCTCATCGAGGCGTGCCTAAAAACGCAATACCCTGACGACTTCGCGCACATCATCGAGATCACATACCGCTTCAGCTACGGCTGGCGGCGCATCCATAACCCCGATTCGGGCGAGGACGTGGCTGACGACCTGACGACCACGGAATTCACCATGGCCATGCTCGCCTGTCGTGGGTGGACCAACGCCGAAATCGCACGCCATATGGGAGTATCGCCGGGCACCGTCAAAAACCGACTATCCGGCGTATACGCAAAGCTTGGCATCGGCACACGCGCCGAGCTGGTCGCGCATATGTTACGTTAGCGACCGGACTGCCAAGCGCATCGAACGCATTCCGGAACCCGGCGCTTCGCTCGATCATTTTGGACATTTTGGCCATCGAACGGCACTACCGCCACGGGGCACCTTCTCGCAAAATTGGATTATTTCCACCGATACTTGCGGGATGGGAGCCCAAGATGCTTGATCGCCGTTCGTTACTTGTCGCCGGAGCGTCCTCGTTAGCGAGCATTATGTTGCCGCGCGTGCCGGGAAGCACAAACGCCTTCATATTGCCGCTCGCGCCCACCGAAGCCCATGCCGACGAAAAAGACCCCTTCAGGGTGCTCGTTCTCTCGCGCACCATGTTTGGTGTGGTCGTGGTCGACGTCGCCAACAAGAATACGCCTATCGCAGGCGCCAAGGTCACGCTCACGTCGCGCTACGCCGCAGGCAAGCAGCTCGCCGCCACGACCGATGACGAGGGTACAGCCATCTTTGAGGTTGCCCCGCTTTCGGAAGGCTACGTGGACGAGGCGACGCTCCTTGACGCGTACGACTTCAACGGCGGCATCTCCATCAGCATGCCAGGCTACCGCGATGTCGAGATTCCCCTTGCGCGTATCCAGGGCGGTACCGCCGTTACCGCGCCCACGCGTCCGCTCTCCGACGGTGAACCGTACTTTCGCCAGCTTACGTTCGACGAATGGGACATCCAGTACGCCGACGCCACATTCATGGCGATGCCCAAAGACGATCCAACAAACGAGCAGTCCGACACGCACGCTTTTACCGTACAGGTCCATCTACCGCAGGGTGGGCAGGCAACGCTGCGCATCAACAAAGTAATGCCTGCCGCAGGCAGCTCATCCGAAACCGTCACGCAGATCGGACAGATCAAGGCCAGCGCGTCGGGTGCGGATAATCTGGCGACGTTCACGCTCGAAGACAAGTTCCTCGATGCGGCATCGGGCCTTCTGGAAGAAGGGTGCAAGCTGCGCTTTGCGCTCGACTACCAGGGTAAAACCTACACGCTCTCCTCCCCCATGGCCGTTGCCACCGCGCCGTCCGCAAAGGCGGAATCGGGCTCAACGACCATCATCCCCACCACCATGGATCAAGAGATCACTCCGTTTGATTTCCCCGCGGCGTTTCCCGGTATCGGCGGCAACAAGTTCACCTGCTGGATGCCCACGTTTCCGATCCTCTTCGATTTCTCGTTTGCCGGGTACGTGTTGTTTGGCGGAGGATACAAACCGGCCAGCTACATGAACGATTCGGGCAATCCGGATCCGGAATACTGGAAGAAGTCGCCACGCGAGTCGGGCGCCAAGCAGGCAAACCGCTACCTCGACGAGATGGAGGGGAAGTGGAATCAGTACAAGAGTATGAGTGCCGGTTCGGGCACCGATCCAAGGAACACCAAGCTCCTTCGCCATCATTGCACGCTGCTGTTCACGATGGATATCGCAACACAGGTGTACGGATCGCTCGCCTACGACTGGGTAGGCAAAACTTGGGGCGATAACAACGATCCGGCGTTTGGCAATATTAAGGCCCTCTTCCAAGTAAAAACCGACCTCAACTGGACCGAGCAGTTCACCTTGGGCCCGGTGCCGTTTTTCCTAAACGTCAATCCTTGGGTGTTGGCAAAGCTGGCGCTCGCGGTAGGCGCCCACACACACGGCAGCGGCGCGGCGTTCTTCAAAAACATTTCGCTCGACTATTCCAATACGTCGGGATCATTCACCATCCAGATCGGGCTTGCCGTCACCTTTGGAGCCGGCGTTGCAGGCGTCGCTTCGTCCGCCGTGCGCGGTGCCGCGTCTCTCACGTTGTTCATCGGCTACGAGAAGGCAGACGGCCACCAGCTTCCGCGCCTGCGCGTGGGCGCGGACGTCGATGTCGACGTGATACTCCAGTTTGTCATGTTCAAGTGGACCACCAAGGCCTGGTCGGGGTCGTGGCCAACGCTTCTCGATTCGTGGAACATGTCGGTCAACAACGGCGACCAGTATGTGCTCCAGCGCTCAGAGCTGGCACTGGACGGAGACACGCCATATACGCTGGATGCCTGCTTTGGCGCGGCTGGCAATGCCGAGTCGGGCGGCGTGCCGCAGTTTATCGCGTCGGCCACCATCGTCACCAATGCCGAGCTGCTCGCATGCGCCGAAGTTGCAGCCACCGCCGTAAACGCCGCGCCGGTCGTGCGCGATTGGGAGCAAGCGGTCACGCGCATTGAGCTCGACGCGGATGCAGAGAGCAATGACACGGGACAGGTCGAGCATTTCGTCCATGCACTGATAGAGAACGATGACAACGCCACACCGATGTATGAGTATACCTACATCGGCCAGGCGACGAACGCCGTTGCGGACTCGAACGCCAATTCTGCCGGCGTGTCGGAGGACGAGAGAGGCGGCATAAAGCCCTCAAGCGACAAGGTGCTCTTCACCGGCGTGCTCAGCGAGGCTCACATGAAGTTTGCGGAGATCGCCGGCGTGGAATGTCTGTTCCGCATCGCTTCGGTTCGCTACGGCGAGGATGGCCGTTCGCGTCTGGTGGTACACACGAAGGCAAACGGCGCGTGGTCCGCACCTATACCGGTCGACTTCCCCCTTGGGTTTGGCGAGGGCGACGTGGAACGCAACGGCATATTCGATTACGACTTCGACGTAATTGAATACACAGACGGCGCGGGGCGCACGGACGCCTACGTGCTGCTGGTCTCGGGAGAGCGCCCCGAAGGCGACGCAACCCGGTTCGATACGGCAAGCACAGCCGGCATACTGTCCGTTGTGCGCCTGCGCATCAGTAATAGCGAAGTTCGCGTGATATCGCACACGTCGTGGCGTAGCATCTCGCGCGGCCGCCCGCAAGAGGATGGTTACCATTGCCTACAGTGTCCGCGCATCACAGTAGGCAAGACGCTTGTCGACGGACGTCTGTCGGGCGCCTATCTCCATCGCCGCGGAGCCTCCGCCGAAAAGGCGTTGGGCACCGAGGCAGAAGTCGCGCTCGAGTGCTTTACCCTGTGGTCGGATGTGTCAGGCGACAGCCTCACGTTCCGTCAGGTCCTCCGCTTTCCGCAGGCACCGTCGAGCATCGAGCTGGGCGCGCCCGAGAACATCAACGGCAAAATGGTGGTGCCCGTTGCATACGAAACCGCAGACGGCTGCGGTTGCGCATCGTACGCCGTGATCGGTCAGTCTATTGCGGGCTGGGGCGTCATGTTGCCGGACGCCTCGGTGCCGCGCGTGGTGCCGTGGCCGCAGCACACGGGCTTTTTGGCCACCGTCAACGAGCAGCTGCAGCATGTTACGTGGACGCGAGGCGCATCGGCGTTTGCAACGGCACCCGTAGGCGCAGCTGGCTGCGGCCCGGCGTCGTTTAGCGTGAGCAACAACGGCAGGTGCGTCCTATACGTCGAGAACACCGACGGCAAAGTGGGGCAAACCTACGATGAAGAGGGCGAGCCGGTGGCGGTAATGGGCAAGCATTTCCGCATCTTCGCCAGCACCCTGATAGACGATCTGTTCACGGAGCCGTTCGTGCTCTGCGAGCTGGAGCACCCCATCGATCAGATAACGACGTTTTTGACCTCGGGCGGCATGCTCTCAGCACTCGCCACGCACATTGTGAGTGCCGAGCAAAGCAAGGCAGAACTACACGGCATCGAAGTGCCCCTGGTGGCGTGCGCCACGCCACTGGGCGCGATTGCCAACCTGGGCGCCGTGGTACCCGGAGCGGCAAGCGAGTCGTTTACGGTAACGGCGCGAAACGACGGCAACACACTGCTGACCGCAGGAACAGTCGATCTGTACCGAGAGGGCTCCGACCAACCGTTCTCCAGCGCATCCATCGGATTCGGCGCGAACGCACGCATGGCATCGATCTACGATCCGGAGCTTGCCGAGGATGCATCGGTCAACGACATAGCGCATGTGAAGTACACGCTCGAGACACTGGGCGAGCGCTTTGCCACGCACCCGCTGGTAGCCGACAACGGCAACGCCGTGCTGGCACCGGGCTGCACGGCACAGTTCCGCATGAGCTTTGCCATCCCGGAGAGCTGGAGCGGCGAGGTGGGCAAACGCGTCACACTCTACGCAAAGGCGCGTGACCTGGTGGCGCTCGACCCCGTAACGCTCGAAGAGATTCGAACGGGCGCAAACTCCGCGCTGGGCGGCGTGCTGCACGAGCTCCACATCCCCGGCGCGGCATGCGAACGCGCGGAGGTGCTGGTGGGCGTAAGCAGCAACGCCGATGCGACGGGGCTTCACGACGCCCCGATGACCGTGGACAGCGATGGCGGCTCGAGCAGCGGCGGTTCTGGCACGGGAGGCAGCTCCGGCGGAAGCGGCTCTGGCAGCGGCAAGGGTCACGACAATAACAAGCGCTCCGGTAAATCAGGCATGCTCGCTGGCACGGGCGACAGCAACATCCCCCTGACGGCTGCCGCAGCAGCACTCGCCGCAGCCGGAGCCGGCCTCGTCGCCTACAGCGCCCGCCGCACCGCCCTCGAGCGTAGCGGCAGCGATGAAGCCGGTACGGATGGGTCCCGCTAACTCTCAGCCGCTTTTTTGAGCGGCGTTGACCCTGTTCGTCGAGCACAAAAGGGGCTGGCTCTGATAACCCAGAGTCAGCCCCTTTGCGCATTAGATATCGACGGTATCGCCGAGCTCTGCCTCGAGCTTGGCGCGACGTCTTTTCGCCGTGAAGAACGATGCGCACAGGACAGCAAACGTGGCCGCGAAAATCGTCGCACCGCAGAACACGCCCGTGGCCAGGTTCGCCAACCAAAAGACGCTTTCGAGCGGTACGATCTGCGCCTCAGCGATACAGCGCATTGCAGCAATAACAAGCGCGAACGCGGCGCCGCTAAGGCCGCTGACAAGCAGGAAATATCCAACAGGAAGATACTCGGTTTGCCCAAAACGATTGGTATCGACATAGCCCTTCCGCGTTTGCAGTCCTGCGCAAATCAACATCACGAGAACGAGCCACAAATACATGGCTGCCTCGAACGGCGTTGCAAAGCCATGCGGCATTTCACTGGCGTCGCTGTGAACCCACGCAACCTGTCGAGCTATAAACTGGTAGAAAAAGATCATCAACATGCCAAACGAAAGCAGTACGAAACCAATCTTGTAGATCTTCGCGTTCTCAGCCTCTAGGCGCTCATCCTTTGGTCCGGCATATTCACGCCACTTTTGCACGAGTTTCAGATCTTCATATTTCATAGTGGCCTCCTAAAGAGTATTAGGGTCGGCGTCGGTTTCGTCTTCCCAAAACAAGTCGTTCAACGTAACACGCAGCGCCTTACAGATTGCCACGCACAAATTGAGCGTGGGGTTGTAGCCGCCCGCCTCAATAAGACCGATAGTCTGGCGCGTAACGCCCACGGCCTGGGCTAAATCGGCTTGCGAAAGGCCAGCCGCCGCGCGCGCCGCCTTCATGCGAAGGTTCTTTTTACCTGGCATAAAGTTCCTTTCGTCGTATTGGACAAATATGCGTTGCATCATGCCAGAAATATATTGCATCGACTAATTGATGTCAACTATATCTGTCATCGGTATACGGATATAGCAGTTTCGATTCGTCATTCCATCTTACTCGGGCGGAACCGACTCGGTTTTGTCCGAGTAAGATTGGGCATCCGCGAACTCATCGAATTTCTGAATCGTGTCACCCATAATCGTTCGATTTTGTTTAGTAAAACTAGGTCCCTATTAAATAAAATTCGTTTGTATCCAAATTTGTTTAACAATGCCGCGCTACCACTAAACACTATACCCGTTAATTCGAACGCTTGTTCGATGGATTTCATGTTGGATGGAATCGTCTGTGGGCTGGGCTATGCTACCTTGACTATCTATATGACTTAAACGCAGCAAAGGAGCACCGAGAGAGCGAGTATGGCAAAAAACACCGCAAACTATGGTAATGACAGTATCCGCCAGCTCAAGGACGAGGAGCGCGTACGCCTGCGCCCCGCCGTCATCTTTGGCTCGGACGGACTCGATGGCTGCGCGCATGCTGCCTTCGAGATCTTGTCCAACGCCGTTGACGAGGCGCGCCAGGGCTACGGCAAGCTCATCACCCTTACCGCCTTTCGCGATGGCTCCATTCAGGTAGAGGACAACGGCCGCGGCTGCCCGCTCGACTGGAACCCCTCCGAGAAGCGCTTTAACTGGGAGCTCGTCTTTTGCGAGCTCTACGCCGGCGGCAAGTATAACAACAACCAGGGCGGCGACTACGACTTCTCGCTCGGCACCAACGGCCTGGGCTCCTGCGCGACCCAGTACGCTTCCGAGTACATGGACGTCACGGTTTGGCGTGACGGTAACAAGTATTCCCTGCACTTTAAGAAGGGTAAGGTCGTCGGCGCCAAAAAGAAGGCGCTCGAGATTGAGCCCAGCGACGAGAACCGCACCGGCACCACCATCAAGTGGCGCCCCGATCTTGAGGTCTTTACCTCGATCAGCATTCCCCACGATTGGTATCGCGAGACCATGCGCCGTCAGGCCGTGGTCAACGCCAACGTGACCTTCCGCCTGCGCATTGAGGGCGACGATGGCGAGTTTTCCGAAGAGGACTTTTGCTACCCCAAGGGCATCGAGGACTACGTGCTCGAGAAGGTCGGTGCCGACTACCTCACCGAGCCCTTCTTTATCGAGGCCGACCGCCGCGGTCGCGACCGCGAGGACCTGCCCGACTACAACGTTAAGATCACCGCGTGCATGTGCTTCTCGCGCACCTTCATGATGCAGGAGTACTACCACAACTCCTCCTGGCTCGAGAACGGCGGTTCGCCCGAGAAGGCGGCCCGTAGCGCTCTGACCAGCGCCATCGATGCCTACATCAAGCAACAGGGCAAGTACAACAAAAACGAGAGCGGCATCAAATGGCAGGACGTCCAGGACTGCCTGGTTCTGGTGACTAACTGCTTCTCCACCCAGACGTCCTACGAAAACCAGACCAAGAAGGCCATCAACAACCGCTTTATCCAGCAGGCCATGACTGCCTTCTTTAAGGAGCGCCTCTCGACCTACTTGATCGAGAACAAAGACGCTGCCAACAAGATCATGGAGCAGGTGCTCATCAACAAGCGTTCGCGCGAGAACGCCGAGAAGACGCGCCAGAGCATCAAGACCAATCTGCAGCAGAAGACCGACATGGCCAACCGCGTGCAGAAGTTCATCGACTGCCGCTCCAAGGACAAGGACCGTCGCGAGATCTACATCGTAGAGGGCGACTCGGCAGCAGGCGCCATCCGCACCTCGCGCGATGCCGAGTTCCAGGGCGTTATGCCCGTTCGCGGTAAGATCCTCAACTGCCTGAAGGAGGACTACCCGCGCATCTTTAAGTCCGACATCATCATGGACCTCATGCGCGTGCTGGGCTGCGGCGTAGAGATCAAGGACAAGCGCATCAAGAACCTCGGTGCCTTTGACCTGGATAATCTCAACTGGAACAAGGTCATCATCTGTACGGACGCCGACGTCGACGGTTATCACATCCGCACGCTCGTACTCACCATGCTCTACCGCCTGGTGCCCACACTTATCGACGAGGGCTACGTGTATATCGCCGAGTCGCCGCTCTACGAGATCAACTGCAAAGAGAAGACCTACTTTGCCTACACCGAGCTCGAGAAGAACGGCATTCTTAAGGAGATCGGCGACCAGAAGTGTTCCATCAACCGCTCCAAGGGTCTTGGTGAAAACGATCCGGACATGATGTGGCTCACCACCATGAACCCCGAGACGCGCCGCCTGATCAAGGTGGAGCCCGAGGACGTCACCAAGATGGAAATCATGTTCAACCTGTTGCTGGGCAACGACGAGGCTGGCCGCAAGCGTCACATCTCCGAGCACGGCAAGGAATACCTGGACCAGCTGGACCTGCAGTAGCAGCAAATCGATAACGACGGCCCATAAGAAGTTCAAGAGGATATCGTGGCAAAGAAGAAGACGAAGAACCAGCCCAAGAAAAAGCAGGTCAACGCCGAGAACGTCATCGGCCTGCACTCCGAGGTCACCGATCAGCCGATCACGCAGACGCTCGAGGTCAACTACATGCCCTACGCTATGAGCGTCAACGTCTCGCGTGCGTTCCCCGAGATTGACGGCTTTAAGCCCTCGCACCGCAAGCTGCTCTACACCATGTACAAGATGGGTCTGCTCAAGGGCGAGCGCCAGAAGAGCGCCAACATCGTGGGCCAGACCATGAAGCTCAACCCGCACGGCGACGCCGCGATCTACGAGACGATGGTGCGCCTGGCCACCGGCAACGAGGCGTTGCTCGCCCCCTTCGTGGAGTCGAAGGGCAACTTTGGCAAGTACTATTCGGGCGACCTGAGCTACGCCGCCTCGCGCTATACCGAGGCCAAGCTCTCCCCCATTAGCGCCGAGATCTTCAAGGACATCGACAAGGACCCGGTCGACTTCGTCGACAGCTACGACGGCGCCATGAAGGAGCCACGCCTGCTGCCCACCACGTTCCCCAACATCCTCGTCTCGGCCAACAAGGGCATCGGCGTCGCCATGGCATCCGATATCTGCGGTTTCAACCTCAACGAGGTCTGTACCGCCACAATGCATTACCTGCAGGATCCCGACTGCGACCTGCTCGAATACATGCCCATGCCCGACTTCTCGACCGGCGGCGAAATTATCTACCGCCGCGAGGAGATGGAAAAGATAATCGAGACCGGCCTTGGCAGCTTCCAGATCCGCTCCCGCTGGCGCTGGATTCCCGAAGAGCGCATCATCGAGGTCTACGAGATCCCCTACACCACCAAAACCGATGTCATCATCGAGCGCATCGTCAAGCTCTCCAAGGAGGGCAAGGTCAAGGAGATCGCTGACATTCGCGACGAGACCGACCTTTCGGGCCTGCGCATCGCCATCGACCTTAAGCGCGGCGTCGACCCCGACAAACTCATGGCCAAGCTCTATCGCTCGACCACGCTGCAGGATTCGTTCTCGTGCAACTTCAACGTGCTCGTCGACGGCTATCCCCGTGTTATGGGCGTGCGCCAGATCCTGCACGAGTGGGTCAAGTGGCGCATCCAGTCCACGCGTCGCCGCATCAACTTTGACCTGGGCAAAAAGTCCGAGCGCCTGCACCTGCTGCACGGCCTTGAGGCAATTCTGCTCGACATCGACAAGGCGATCGCCATCATCCGCGGCACCAAGCTCGAGGCCGAGGTCGTGCCCAACCTTATGAAGGGTTTCGACATCGACGAGACCCAGGCCGAGTTTGTCGCCGAGCTCAAGCTCCGCAACATCAACGAGGAGTACATCCTCAACCGCACCAAGGACATCGCCAAGCTCGAAGGTGAGATCGCCGAGCTTGAGGAGATCCTCTCCAGCGAAGAGAACATCAAGAAGGTCATCAGCGACGAGCTGGCCGCCGTCAACAAGAAGTACGTGATGCCGCGCCGCACGGGCAGGATTGAGCCCCATGAGGTTATCGAGGTGAGCCTGGAGCCCGAGGTCGAGGAGTACCCGGTCACCATCATGCTCTCGCGCGACGGCTACCTCAAGAAGATGACCGATCGCGTGCTCAAGAAGGCCGCCACGCTCAAGTACAAAGACGGCGACAAGCCCTTTATCGAGTTCCCGTCCTCCAACACGCACGAGCTGCTGGTCTTTACCAACAAGAGCCAAGTATACAAGTGCAAGGTCGCCGCATTTGAGGACACCAAGTCGGCCCAGCTGGGCTCGTACCTGCCGACCGATCTTGAAATGGAACCCGACGAGAGCGTCATCTGGGTCATCGACCCCGAGGATTACAAGGCCGACGTGCTATTCGTCTTTGAGAACGGCCGTGTGGTGCGCGTTGCGCTTTCCGGATATGTCACCAAGACCAACCGCAAGCGCCTCAAGAACGCCATCTACGGCGGCAGTAAGCTGCTGTATGCCCAGGTGCTCAAGGAAGATCGCGACATTGCGCTGGTCTCGAGCGACTACCGTCTGATGAACTTCAACACGTCGCTGCTCAAGACTAAGACGACCACCAACACGCAGGGCGTCCAGGCTTTCACGGCCAAGAAGGGCCGCTCGGTCACCACCGTCGGCACGACCGAAGACATCCTCGGCGCCGGCGTCTCGGCCGAAAAGTTCACCGCGCAGAGCCTGCCCTCCGCCGGTGCCCTCATGAAAGAAAACGACATGCCGAGTCTGTTTGACTAGGACGACGGTGGCCAAACCGTCATGGTCATACAAAGCAGCGGGGCCCGGAGCGCAGCAGCATCGCGCTCCGGGCCCCGCTCGCTGCAACGTATATCATATGCCCCACACGGGAATCGCTTGGACATCCTTGGTAATAAGGTATGGATCCGGGGTTTGACAGACAACGTGTCCAAACCCAATTTCATAGCCGGTCAGGCCCTCGAGACAGGAAAAATTCTTTACTGCATCTTTGCCCACCGTGGCTGACATCTTCACCTCGACGGGATGGAGAATATGGCCCTCTTGGATGAGCAAATCAATTTCGCGCTTCTTTTGGTCTCGATAGAACCATACGTCGCGAAGGCTCTTCCCCGCGTTCATAAAGCTCTTCAAAATTTCCGAGACAACGAACGTCTCAAATATATGCCCCGCCGCGGCCCCGTTGCGCAATTGCTCCGGCGTTATCCACCTCGTTAGATGACAAACAAGACCTGTATCCATAAAGAATATTTTAGGGGTCTTGGTCAGACGCTTATCGACATTAGGCCAAAAGGGCTCGACAATCCGAACGATGTTCGACGCCTGCAAAACCGAGAGCCAAGCCTTCACCGTCTTACGGTCGACGTCAACGGTGTTTCCAATATCGGTGGCATTTAACAGTTGCCCCGTTCTCGCTGCGCACGCGACCATAAAGCTGTAGAACTTCGCCTCATCCTTCACGTTTACAAGATCGCGAACATCGCGTTCGAGATATGCGGCAACGTAGTCGGAATAATAGGAGTCCCAATCGATATTTGGGTCTTGCAGTTCGGGCATCGAACCCCTATGGATGATGTTCCAAATATTTCCCGAAGACATCTTAGAGGCCAAGGAAACCTTTTTGGGGATATACGGACGAGGGCCCTGGGAACCACCAACAAGCTCTCGCAAGCTTAAAGAGGGCATCTCCAGAATTCTAATCCTCCCCGCCAAAGATTCGCTCACCCCTTTCATGAGGTGATATGTCTGGGATCCCGTGAGGACGATTCGGCCCTTCTCCTCTGATTGATCGACAACCCACTTCACCGGAGAAAAAAGCTCAGGCACGCGCTGAATCTCATCAATGATGATCGGCAAATCATGAGACTCGAAAAACAGGGCGGCATCCTCTTTTGCAAGAAGATAATCCCGCGGGTTCTCCATCGAAACATAGTCGAATCGGTCGCCTAGATGTTGCTTGAGAACCGTCGTCTTCCCAACTTGGCGCGCTCCGGTCACCAGGACAACTTTTCCCTGCCCCAGCATCGAATCTATCGTCTGTTCAATTTCGCGCTCGATGTACATAGAATCGCCTCCCGTTATGGAGCCTATTATCTCGTACAAACGTTAATTGGTCAAAATCGGGAGTGCTACTCCCGATTTTCACTCACAATCTTCTGCCTGATTCTGGATCCAGCAGGGTCTCGGAGATCGCCAAGCGTATGGGCGTCGCCAGCAACTACACAAGCCAGTACAAGCGCCGCCTCCTCGAGGACGGCGTTATCGGGAAACGTGGACGTGGCCTCGTCGGCTTCGACATCCCCGCGTTCAGGGAATTATTGAGCGAGAAGGCGTTTTAGCACACCGGAATTGTCCGCTGGGGCATCGACGCATGGCAATCAGCATTCCTCTTGAAAAGGACAGCAAGCATTTCCACCAACACCGATTGCCATGCGTTCTTCTTACCCTTAGGCGAGCTTGCGAGCGAGCTCGCGCACCTCTTTCAACTTGGGCGAGGATGCCATGCTGTCGCGCTCGGTCTCATTGCCTGACAACTCCTCAACTGTCTTGATTCTCTCTCCGAGAATTGAACAGCAAATCGTTGGCCGCAAAGTGTCGACTGTGGGAAAATTAACTAGAGCTTTCTCCTACTCGCGTGAGCGTTCGCGTGTATGAGCCTGGCCGAATCGGGCAGGCGCAATATAGATCCACGGAAACCGGCCTACGAACAAGGAGCGCCTTATGTATGGACAGCATGTTGCACCGCAAACCCATTACAAACGCACTGGCCTGTCTATCCGCAACGTCAAGCTTCATGCAGGCGCCAGAGTCGTTGCCTTCGGAGTAAGCATTCTTATGGCAGGGCAGCTTTTGCTACCCTGCGCAGCACTGGCGACCGAAATGCCCGAACCCGATGTCGCAACACCCATCACCTGCGACGAAGTCAACGCGGAAGGCAGCCTCACAGCAACCACCGTCGATCATTACTACGATTTGGAGCTACCCCCTGCTTTCGAGTTGGTCCAGAACGAGGCTCTTGTACACGATTTTCCCGACAAACCCGAGGACTTCATCTACGGGCTTAACGACACCGTCCATCTCTTCAAGATCGACACCGATACCGAAAGCCTTATAAAAACCGAGAACCCCAAAGAGGCCAGCGTCTCTATTGCCCTGACCATGATCGACAATCACGTTAGAGCAACCGTAGTCTTTACAGGCAGTTACGCCGACGACCAAATCCCTTACAGGCTGAACCTCAACAGCTCAACCTACCTTGGCACACACGTTGACCGTGACTTCGACAGCGGGCAAGGGATTATGCACGAAACGCGGCACGATTACTACATCCGTTACGTCTTCGACAGTGACGTGCACTTGTTTGCAACCGATACGAGCGGTTCCAAACCCGAACCGGAAACCAAGACCGAGCCCACACCGCAGCCCAATGCAAAAAAGCCCACGGCAAATCCCGTTTCCACCAAGGCAGTAGCGGCGGTTAAACCAGCCGGGGCCACCCTACCCGCGACGGGCGACAACGGTGCGATGGCAGCCGCCCTGAGTGTTGCCGGTGCTGTAGTTGCGGCAGTTGGCATTTCTGCAACAAGGCGTCGCAACCGCTAGCCAGCATTTCGTACCTCGTAGACAAAGCTCTATCCCCGCTCCGATGAGCTTTACGCACCGAGAAGTTTCTTCCCCACGGAAATGAGCTTTTTCCAACGGTCGCCTTCACGCCATCAACGCCCCGCGAAACCGTCGAAACAGACTGTGCCGAACCGCCATCGAGCTCTGCCCCATCGCAAACAGCGTCGACGGCGTCTTCTGGCAACATTTTTGGTCGCCATAGCTCCGATTCGGCAGGGCCCAGTCTCCGCTCGATCTCGAGCAAGACTTGTAAGGAGTCCTCAGTCAAGATCAACTACGGAAATCGTGACGAGCCGATACCGCTCGCAAGCCTCCTTCGGAATAGATGTTGAGCAGTTCCTGGGCATGGGCGAACTCGGGTCCCCGCCTCCAACCGAGCAGGCGGTTGACCGCGAGGTTTCCCTGAACGCTGTGGACAAAGAGCAGATAAGCATCCCCGCGCGAAAGCCCAGTCTTCTCCATGATCGAGGGAACCATCTGCTCTGCGCCGCGCTCGATGACGCGCTGCGCCACGCGGGCGTACGCGTCGTCATCCGAGTAGAGCAGATAATAGTCATCGTTTGCCGGCGGGCGCTGGCAGGGGGCATCCGCCTCCGATCCCTCGAGCGGGGGCACGGCCGCCAAAGCCTCGTCAATAAGTGCGTCGAGCAGCGCGAACTTATCCTCGTAGTGCAGATAGAACGTGCCGCGGTTGATATCGGCGCGGCGGCAGATATCCGCCACCGTCATCTTCGCGAAGCCGACCTCGGCCAGCAGCGCGAAGAACGCCCCCCGTATGACCGAGAGCGTATAGCGCCGACGACGATCGATCTTCCCTACTTCCATGGCTCCTCCAATTGCAACGCTCGACAATGTCCAGCAAACGCTCGTTTATCGACAGTGCCTCAAAGCTGTTCATTGCTCTGACGTAAATCAACATGGATACTTTTTATAGACACCTGTCTATAATAGCCGAAAGAAGGTATCCAGTGACTCTGTACGAGCAGCTCGTTATCGAGCTCACCAACCGATCGTTTTCCCATCAGGCAGCCTACCGCGGCGGTGGCACGCCCTACGACCTGAGTGACCGCGAGCCCAAGCCCTACGACCAGCAGATCAAGGACTTTGTCCGCATGATCGATGAGGCCGATTGCGTGCTTGTGGGCGGTGCCTCCGGTCTCTCCGCGGCGGGCGGCGGCGACTTCTACTACGAGGACAACGCGACCTATCGCAGACATTTCGGCAAGTTCGCCGAGCGCTATGGCTTCAAGGGTGCTTTCGAGGGTTCATTCTATCGCTGGCCTACCGCCGAGGCGCGCTGGGGCTATCTTGCCACCTTCCTCGACACCACGCTCAACGCCCCGCTGCGCAAGCCCTACAAGGACCTCGACGCTATCCTTGCTAAGAAGGACTTCTTTGTGCTCACCACTAACCAGGACACGCAGTTCGTAAAGATCTACCCGTGGGAGAAGGTGGCAGAGATCCAGGGCGACCATCGCTTTTTCCAATGTTCCCGCTGCTGCACCGATGACGTATGGGACGCAATCGAGCCGGTCTCCCGCATGGTCGAGGCCATGGGAGACGGCCTAGAGGTTCCAACAGAGCTCGTGCCGCGCTGCCCGCACTGCGGGGCCGAGGCGTTCCCCTGGGTTCGCGGCTACGGCAACTTTTTGCAGGGCGAGCTCTACGAGGAGCAGTACCGCAAGGTCTCCGACTGGCTCGACGCGCACGCGCATCAGAAGATTCTTTTCCTTGAGCTGGGCGTGGGCCGCATCACGCCTGCATTTATCCAGGAGCCGTTCTGGGCCCTCACGGCGCAGTTGCCGCAAGCGAGCTACATCGCCGTAAACAATCAGACGCAGTTTCTCCCCCGCGCGATCGAGGACCGAGGCATGGCGATCCGCGCCGACATCGCCGACGTGCTCGCCGACGTGCACAAGACGTTGGGAAGGTAGCGCGTGGAAACAGCGAAAGCAGCTCGCATCGACCGGGCGCTTGCCGAGGCGGATCTGATCGTCATCGGCGCCAGCAACGGGCTCGACATGGCGGAGGGGCTCAACCTCTTTCGCGCTGACTATCATTTTTGGGAGACATACGGAGACCTCGCCCAGGCCGACGGCATCGGCTGCATACTGCAGGGGCTCGCCTCCCCAGATGCAAACGTGCGACGCCGATGGGCTGAGCGCTTCCATCAAAAGGAGTATCTCGAATATGAGCCCAGCCCGCTCATGAACACGCTGCGGCGTCTTACGGAGCATGTGGACTCTTTCGTGATTACCTGCAATATCGACGGACATTTTGCGCGCGCAGGGTTCGACGAGAACCGCGTGCTCGAGACGGAGGGGAGCACGCGCACGTCGATCGACGAGCTGCGTCTCACTCATCCAGACGCCATCGCCGCGGCCCAGCTCGAAGAGCTTGCGCGCCTTGTGCGAGCCCATCGCAACGGCAGGGTTGCCATCCTCGAGCTTGGCGTGGGACTGCGCAACGGCGTCATAAAGCGCATGCTCGCTCAGATCGCAAACGCCTGCGAGCACACCACCTATATCGTGTTCAACTACAGCCAGGCCATGGCGCCCGATGCTTCATGTGAGACCATTCTCGTTGATGGCGATATGGCACCGGCTTTTGAGGAGGTCGTCCAATGCCGTCTCTAGAAAGAGCAGCGGATAGGCTTCGAAGCCTTATCGACGATGCCGACGCCATCGTCGTCGGCATCGGCTCGGGCATGTCGAGCGCCGCCGGGTTCAACCATTACAACCGTGCGGGCATGACACGTGCCGGAATGGATGACTGGCGGCGGGCATTTGGCTTTAAGAGCCTTTTCGACGGCTTCTACCACCTCTACCCCAGCCTCGAGCAGCAATGGGCCTACTACGCGCGATACATCCATTTCATGCTGAGCGAGCCGGCCTCACAGCCCTACCTCGACCTGCGCTCTCTCGTCGGCCACAAGGACTACTTTATCCTGAGCACCAACGTGGACACCCAGGTCGAGAAGACGTTTCCCGCCGAGAGAATCTGCAACTACCAGGGAAGCGCCGCGCACCTTCAGTGCAAGCAGCCATGCTGCGACGAGCTCTTCGACGCGAAGCCCTACGTCGAGCGCATGCTCGCCGGCATGTCGGGGTTCGAGATCCGCAGCGAGGATATCCCCCGATGCCCGCACTGCGGCTGGCAGCTTGTGCCGTGGGTGCGCGACGACACGTTTCTGCAAGGCGCGGCGTGGCGCGAGAGCCTCGGACGGTACGAGCGCTTTGTGCGCGAGCGCAGCAATGACCGCGTACTGTTGCTGGAGCTCGGCGTGGGCGAGATGACCCCGGGCATCATCACGCTCCCGTTCTGGAGCATGACCGCAAAGCTGCCGGATGCGCACCTGTTGAGCGTCAACATCTCGAGCGGCTCGGCTCCGTTGCAGCTCGGAAGCAAGGCGGAGGCGATCCGGGCCGACTTGGGCGCCCTGCTCTCGGCGGCACAGCAACGCGACGGGTAGCGCGGCGAGGCTTAAGCCTCTTTGTTAGTCGCTTTGAGATATTCCTCATCACCCACAGGCTCCAACCACTCGTTGGAGGTCTCCTCGCCCGGAACCTCCAACGCGAGATGCGAGAACCAGCTGTCGGGCGCGGCTCCGTGCCAATGCTTCACCCCCGGGGCGATGTTGACCACGTCGCCGGGGCGCAGCTCCTGTGCCGGCTTTCCCCATTCCTGGTAAAACCCTCGGCCAGCCACGCAGACGAGGATATGCCCGCCGCCGCTTTTGGCGTGATGGGCGTGCCAGTTGTTGCGGCAGCCGGGCTCGAACGTCACGTTGTAGACGCCGACCTGCTCGGTGGAAAGGGGCGCGAGGTAGCTTTGACCGATAAAGTACTTCGCGAATGCGTCGTTGGGGGCACCGATGGGGAAAACCATCTCGTTTTGGTGCTGAGCCTTTGCGTCGACGGCATCGTCGTTCGCCCAGACCTCCTTCGCCATGCGGAAGGCAGCCCACGCCTTGGGCCAACCCGCATAAAACGCTGCATGCGTAAGGATCTCCGCTATCTCCGCCTTGGTCACGCCGTTGTTCTTTGCGGACGTCAGGTGATATTTGAACGAAGAGTCCGTCAGCCCCTGCGCCATTAGGGCCACCACCGTCACCACGCTGCGGTCGCGCAGGGAAAGCTCACTCTCCCGGCTCCACACCTCGCCGAACAGCACGTCGTCGTTGAGCTGTGCGAATTTGGGAGCGAACTCCCCCAGGGCGTCTCTGCCCGCCGTCTGCTTAATTGCCATAATTTACTTCCTCCTGTCGATGGTATTAGGCACAAATCTGCTTCCGCGCTGCCAAGCAGCCCGGCTAGATTCCCATGCCCATTCGTCGCGCCTGCTCCAGAGCGGGATGCCCGGCGATTTCGCCCACGCCGTTCACGCCGCCGGCGAAAACCGTTCCAGCGAGCGTGCAGCGGGAGAAACAGTCAACCCATCCCTGCACTGCCTTTTTCGCGCCGTCGAAGGTCGAGCGCCCGTTCTCCGCCGCCGTCGCCAACAGATATGCCTCGGTGAATGCATAATCGGAGCCAAAAAGCGGGTTGGCGCGGTCCAGCATGGTCTTGAGCTGACCACAGACGCTGTAGTAATAGACGGGCGTTGCGAACACCAGAACATCGGCGTCGTGCATCTTGGCGGCAATTTCCACGGCATCGTCTTGGATGACGCAGTGCCCCAGCTTTAAGCAGGCAAGGCAGCCCCTGCAGAAGCCCATTTGCTTCTCGCGCAGACGCACGGTCTCAACGCTGTGACCTGCCTCCCGCGCGCCGTTGGCGAAAGCCTCCGCCAGCGTCTCGGAATTGCCATTCTTTCGTGGACTTGAAGAAACTATCAAAACCGTTTTGCCCATTACGGAACACCCCTTGCGCTCCCGATTTGTATTAACGAGAATGAAGGTAATACCTAAACCTGACTTTAGGTCAAGGAATGAATTCGACATTGTTTCGGAGGAGCCATGTACACAATCGGACAGGTGGCGGAAATGTTCGGTTTGCCCGCTTCAACGCTGCGATATTACGACAAGCAAGGATTGTTCCCGGGATTGGAGCGGGCGTCCGGCATTCGCCGATTTGGCGACAAGGAACTCGAGGCGCTTCGAGTCATCGAATGCCTAAAGAAGGCGGGGATGGAGATCAGGGATATCCGGCTGTTCATGGAATGGTGCGCAGAGGGCCCATCAACATACCCCCAGCGCAAGGCTATGTTCGAGGAGCGGAAGGCCCACATGGAATCGGAGATCGCGAACATGAACCGTGCGCTCGATATGCTGAAGTTCAAATGCTGGTACTACGAGCAGCTGAATCAAGGCGACAACGAGGCTGAGCTGAAGGCACTGATTCCAGACGGTTTGCCGGCAGAGATTAAAGAGGCCTACGAGAACGCCCACGCCCGATAGTGCCGCCCGATGCTCGGAGGGCTTCGACGAGGAGTCGTTTTCGGGTAGGAATGCAAGGAAAAGGCCCCCGAACCAGAGGGTTCGGGGGCCATTATTCCCGTTATTTCGCTGGTGGCTTTGCTTTGCGGCGATGTCAAAACAGCATCAGACGATACTCGGCAGTACTAAAACGCGAGTTCAGAACACAGTTCCCGCTATTCCCACTCGATGGCGTCGGTTCTGCCGTCCCGTCACTCCAGTTACACCCAGTTTTCGGCATCGACACGGAACGCGTGCCGCCGAATGACGCGATGTCGCGTTTCGTCGGCTTCGGGGACAAAAGCTGGGACAACCTCAAAAACTTTTTTCAAACTCAGGGCTTTGAGTTTTTGTTTTTGTCCCAAAGTACGCGGCGGGTCGCCTTTGGAGGCTCGATGGCGCCGAAAACGCCCGTTTTGAAACTCAACCGCCCTTTTGCCCGCAAGCCGCCAGTTGCAATCGCAAGTGAATTAACGCGGGTGGCTTGCGCGCCATTTGCAAAACCCCAGGTCGCAGGTCTTCGCCATTCGTGAACAAAGTGAGTAGTCTCAGGTGGCTTGCTTATGAGTTGGCGAACGGGCCTTCAGGATTCAGGGCAAACATGCTGGTAGAATAGGATTCTCAAATCAATGACAGGAGACCGAGCATGGCCGAACCCCACGATAGGAAGCCGATCCTCACGATCGAGCAGCAGATAGAGCACCTCAAGCAGAAGGGCGTAGCCTTCGAACTGTGTTCCGAGGAAGAGGCCGCGGACTACCTGCGCGACAAGTGCAACTTCTTCAAGCTCGCATCCTACCGCAAACTCTTCTCGAAATACGAGGGAGGCCCGCGCGACGGCCGCTACGTAGACCTCGACTTCGGCCAGCTACGCCTGCTCGCGGCGCTCGACCAGGAGCTACGCCACGCCCTGCTCGGCATGACGCTCGACATCGAGCACTTCCAGAAGGTGACACTGCTTCGCGAGATGGAGGACCGTGGAGAGGACGGCTACGCCATCGTGGCCGACTACATGGCATCGCTTACCACTGCAAACAGGGAGTACCGCCTGCGCGAGCTCAAGATGAGCGGCCGCAGCCCCTACAGCTCGAGCCTCTACGCGAAGTACTCCGGCGACATGCCTGCCTGGGCCTTCCTTGAGCTCACCTCGTTCGGCGCCCTCATCGACTTCGTGCGCTTCTGCGCCAGGCGATGGGGCGACAGGCGCTTCGAGGCCTCCCACTACGACCTCAAGCGCGTGAAGTCCGTCCGCAACTGCGCCGCGCACGGCTCGTGCCTGATCAACTGCTTCGCCGAGAGGGGCGCCGCCCGGGGCTCGGCGTCCAGTGGCGTCTCCCGAAGGGTCGCCGCCGTGGGAATCCCCAAGGCGACCAGGAGGAAGTGGATGGGGAATACGGCCATGCAGGAGGTCGCGACCGTGCTCGTGGCGCACTCCGGCTTGGTACCCGAGGGCTCCTCGCGCTCGCGCGCCGCATCCGAGCTCGCCGAGATGTTCGCCAGGGCCGACGGAGAAACCGAGGCGCTGCCCGACAAGGGGCCCGACGCCGCAGCTCGCTCCGCGCTCGAGTTCCTTCGCAGGTTGACAGAATCGCTCGGGTTGGTAGAATAGCCTGCAGATAGCAAAACCTTCACGGTTTTAGGGGCGGACTTGCGCAAGCGACTCTGCCCTATTTTTATATTCACTCGCTATAGGAGACGGGTGATACCTGGGTCAATGACAGAACTGAGAAGCCCGGAATAATGGAGCCAGTTAGAAACCCTCGGGTTTGCGGGGCGGGATCGTGAGAGCGATTCTGCCCTATTTTTTCCTCCGTCTGCCCCAAACCAAGTATTTCGAAGATAGCCTGTAGGTGTCCTCCTGGGCGCCTTTTATTTTCAGGGAATCGGCCGCTTCATGAACGAGCGACCGGCTTGACCTAGATCGAACCGCCTTCATCTCCGCCTAGGCGCCGGCGATCAACATCGTAAATCCGCGCGTGCTACAATGCGGGCACCAGAGATGAAAACACAGTCCCCGTCGGGCAGTCGTGGGCGTGCGGGAGTCCGCATCAGTAACCTGCCTCCTTGGTTGTCCCTTCTCTGCATGGTCATCTACATAAAGGAGGAACCAACCATGCAGATCAGCGTGTCATCCACCCTGACCGTATATCACGACGGCCAATTCTGGGTCGGGCTGGCGGAGCATGTCGAGGACGGCAGATACGGCGCCGCCCGCATCGTCTTCGGCGCGGAACCGTCCGATGAGGAAATCCTGCGATTCGTTACAAGCAAATGGGCGGAGCTCGCGTTCTTCGGTGACGATCCCGCCGAGGCGAGCAAGCCCGCGAGGAACCCCAAGCGCCGCGCCCGCGAGGCGTCGAAGGCCCTTAAGCAGCCGGCGATGGGCACCAGGGCGCAACAGGCGCTCGCAGCACAGCGGGAAGCGATGAAGCGGGAGTCGGCTCAAGCAAGAAGCCAGCGTCGCGCGGATGAGGCGGAGGCGCGCTTCGAGCAGCGAAAGCTGAAGCGCAAGCAGAAGCATCGTGGGCATTGATCGCCATGTGCAGCAAGGCAAACCATATACAGCAGTGGGGCCAGTTCCACTTGAAGCCGACGCCGCGTAGACGCTAATGGTGACGGCTATGCACGGGCACGGGCGCGCCGCCGCACTTCACAGCTTGTTTCTCAAGTATTTGGGACGCACACACGGCGTTCAAAAATGCGGAGCGACTCTGTATGGCTCGAGACTGAGCCGAGGTGCCCTACTTCTCGCCCTCCAGCAGCACCACGATGCGGTCGATGTCGACGGCAAAGCGAGGCCTTCCCTCCTGCTCGTAGCGGTCGAGGTATGCCTGGCACTCTGAGACAATGCGCTTGGTGCTGCCGTCGATGATGCGTTGGAGCGTCTCGTAGTAGGCCGAGCCCTCGGTCCTGAAGCGGCGCTGGTAGGCCTGGTTATGGGGAACATCTTGATGTAGTGGATGCCGTGGCGGCAGTTGGGGCGCGTCGTGGGGCGGGGTGGCAACGCAAAGTACTGGTCTTTGGGCACGTTAGGGGCGATGTTGGAACGCAGCGGCACGGCGAAGTCCCTGCGCTTCCCGCGGAAACGCAGCCTCACCACTACGATGCAGGGACGATTGTGCTTAAGCATGAGCTCGCGGTCGCCCTCGGCGTGGCCGAAGAAGTCCTGGGGATGGATACAATCTTCATCGGTTACGCCCCCTTCATACGAAGCGGGGCCCGCATCGCTGCGGGCCCCTACAGGTGGGCGATATTCTACGCCTTGCGGCACCCCGTCGCCCACGGAGATTAAACGTACACGTAAGCCGTACTCTGAAAGCCGCGGCTTCCGGCAAGTAGTTTATACCACGAGAGGTCGCTTTCAATGCGCATAGCTCGCAAAATAGCACTCGCTGGGCCGTCACCCCTGGCCGTTACCCTCCAATCTTCATTGAAGTCAGCAGGCCAATTCATATAGTCATGGGGGTTTATCCTAAAGGGAATCAAATTAATACCCCCCATAACTAAGGAATTTTCTATTCCCACTCAATGACTAGAGCCCTGGTGTAATTGGCTGGATCACCGTTCCGGGAACCGGTATCGACCTACCTGTCCGCCAAGCTCTTTCTTCAGCTCCAGCCTAGTATCTGATTCGCGCCGTTATAAGCGAAAACCGAAGAGATGCGTCTTAGCCAAGAAAAGAAGGTTAGCCTCATCTTACTGCATGATTCGTGTGTTATAGTTAGATGGCTCTAACTGTTTGGGGGCGATAGCCATGCACGAACGCGAGGGTTTCTGGGACAAGAACGCCGGTCGGTATGACCGTTTCATGCGAAACGACCGGGCGGCGTATGAGAAGATGTATGGGCTGATCCGGCCGGTGGTGAAAGCAAAGACCGTGCTGGAGGTTGCCACCGGCACGGGGCTTATCGCAAAGAGCGTCGTGGATGCGGCGGCGCGCATCGAGGCTACGGACGCCTCTGCAAAGATGATCCTTGAAGCAAAGCGGGACAATCAATCCGCAAAGCTGCACTTTTCCGTACAAGATATGTTCCGCCTGCCCTATGCACAGAAGTCCTTCGAAGTGGTGATCGTGTCCAACGCACTTCACATAGTGCCGCATCCGGAAAAGGCCCTGCAAGAAATCAGGCGGGTGCTGAAGGACGACGGCGTGCTCATCGCGCCAACCTTCACCCACGCGGGGAACTCGGTTTCCGGCAAGGCAAAAGCCTTTTTCATGAGTATGGCGGGATTCCCCCTCCACAGCAGGTGGACAAGCGAGGAATACCTACGTTTCCTGCGTCAAAACGGCTGGGCGGTGCAGAAAAGCGCGGTGCTGAAGGCCTCGTTCCCGTTGACCTATGCGGAATGCACGAAATCGGAGGGGCCAGATGTCGTTCTTTGAAAACACCCGCAAGCCCGTGGGCCTCGGCGGAAAACTTATGGTTGCCATGATGAATCTGGGCCACAGCCCTGTGGCGCGGTGGGGACTTCGATTTCTACGACTTGCGCCAAACGCCAAGGTGCTAGATTGCGGCTGCGGCGGCGGGGCAAACATAAAACGGCTGCTGAAAAAATGCCCGTATGGCGTCGTCAAGGGCATCGACTATTCGCCCGTCAGCGTGGAGAAGACTAGAAAGCTCAACCGAATTGCAATTCAGGAGGGGCGTTGCGCCGTTCTGCAAGGCAGTGTGGCGGATATGGTGTTTGAGGATAGCTACTTCGATGCCGCCACGGCCTTTGAGACCGTCTATTTTTGGCCTGATTTGCCCCGATGCTTCCGCGGGGTCTGGCGGACGCTGAAGCCAGGCGGGACAATTCTTATCTGCAACGAGAGCAATGGCGATACGGACAAGGACGAGAGGTGGACGCAGATCATCGGCGGCATGACCATCTACAAGGACATTGAATTAAAGGCGTATCTGGAGCAGGCGGGTTTTCATGAGGTGCAGATACGCAAAAAGAAAAAGTGGCTCTGCGTCACGGCGCGGAAGTAAGGGCATCAAGCACGGGCATTTTTGCATCCATCCTGCACATGAGTTAGGCATGCCGGTCATAGTGGCTGTGCTGGCGGCAATTATGACAGTTTTTATTCACTGAGGAAGAAACCTATGAAATGTAAAATTGAGAAAAACACCGTGCAGGAGACGCTGATCCTCCCGCTGTATTCCCGGAAGCTGTGTACGGAGTTGTACCCGAACCTTTACAAGGATGAAACAGCGGTTCGTCTGCTCGGCCGGATCGACTACGACTTTTCAGAGGCAGAGAAAAACTCCCGCAGCCTGATGCAGCGCTTTGGTGCGCTGGAGGTGGCCACACGGCAGAGTGATCTTGCTTTCGAGGTGCGGGATTACCTGAAAGGCCACCCCAATGCGGCGGTGGTCAATCTGGGCTGCGGGCTGGACAACACCGGCAGAACCTGCGACAACGGTAGATGCAAGATCTACAATCTGGACTTCCCGGATGTGATTGCCTTGCGACAGCAGCTACTGCCCGCCGGGGATCGAGAACAAAATATCCCCTGCGACCTGAAAGACACCGCATGGTTTAGCAAAATCGATGCCTCCCGCGGGGCGGTGTTCTTTGCCTCCGGGGTGTTCTATTACTTTCTGACCCAGCAGGTCCGGGAACTGGTGCGGGGGATGGCGAACGCTTTCCCCGGCAGTGTACTGGTCTTTGATGCTGCCAATCGTACGGCGGTAAAGATGATCGCAAAAACATGGCTTAAGACTGCAAAAATCAAGGATGTGGGGGCATATTTTGCGGTTTCGGATGCCGCCAAGGAAATCGGCACGTGGGACAGCCGTCTGCAGGTCACAAGTCGCGGCTATATGCTGGGCTACAACGATTTGAGAGACCCTTCTGTCAGCGGCTTTTTCCGGTTTCTCGCAAGGGTCGGTGACAACGGGATGAAAATGCAAATCGTGAAAATAAGATTTTGAGAGGCAAAAACGAAGCGTATTCACTTTGACGTCGAAGAAGACGGCTTTTACGGCGCATATTGGGCGTGCAAGGACACGCATACGGCAGCGGGCACGGATTCAATTGAAACCGTGCCCGCTATCTGATACTATATTATTTTATCGAACGTCTGTTCTATTCCCACTCAATCGTCGCGGGCGGCTTGGACGTGATGTCGTAGCACACGCGGTTGGCGCCGGGAACCTCGGCAACGATACGGCCGGAGATGCGGGCCAGTACGTCGTAGGGCAGCTTGGCCCAGTCGGCGGTCATCGCATCGCTGGACTCGACGGCACGCAGGATGATCGGGCGCTGGTAGGTGCGCTCGTCACCCATAACGCCGACAGACTTGATGTCGGGCAGGACCGCGAAATACTGCCAGCAGCTGTGCTCGGAGTTGCGCTCGCCGGTCTGCTCAAACAGACGCTGGTTGTAGGCGTCGAGTTCCTCGCGCACGATAGCGTCGGCGTTCTTGAGGATCTCGAGCTTCTCCTTGTCGACTGCACCGATGATGCGGATGGCCAGGCCCGGGCCCGGGAAGGGCTGACGAAACACGATGTGGCCCGGCAGGCCGAGCGCCAGACCAAGCGCGCGGACCTCGTCCTTAAAGAAGTGATCGAGCGGCTCGATGAGGTCGAAGTGCACGCCCTCGGGGAACGGGATCAGGTTGTGGTGGCTCTTGATGGTGGCCGTCTTGCCGCCCGTCTTGCGAGCGCCGGACTCGATGATGTCGGGGTAGATGGTGCCCTGAGCCAGGTACTTGACCGGCTTGCCGTCGGTCTCGAGCTGCTGGGCCACGGCGAAGAACTCTTTCCAGAACTGCGTGCCGATGATGCGGCGCTTCTCCTCGGGCTCGGTCACACCAGCCAGAAGCTCGGCATAGCGGTCCTCGGCGTGGACGTGGATAAAGTCGACGTCAAACTGCTTGGTGAAGACCTCCTCCACCTGCTCGGGCTCGCCCTTGCGCAGCAGGCCGTGGTTGATGAACACGCAGGTCATCTGCTTGCCCACGGCGCGGGCGCCCAGCGCAGCCACGACGGAGGAGTCAACGCCGCCGGACAAGGCCAGAATCACGCGGTCGTCGCCGACCTTCTCGCGGAACTCGGCCGTCATGGTCTCGACCAGGTTGTCCATGCTCCAGTTGGGCTCCAGGCCGCAGATCTCAAACAGGAAGTTGCTCAGCAGCTGCTGACCGTACTCGGAATGCTTGACCTCGGGGTGGAACTGCGTGGTGAAGATCTTGCGCTCGACGCACTCCATGGCGGCAACCGGGCACACGTCGGTGCTGGCGGTAACGGTAAAGCCCTCGGGCACCTCGGAGACGGCATCGCGGTGGCTCATCCACACGGTCTGCTCCATGGGCGTGGAGTTAAAGAGCTTGGCGCCGGCCGTACGCGTGATGGTGGCACGGCCGTACTCGCCCACCTCGGAGTGGCCGACCTTGCCGCCGAGCGTCACGGCCGTGATCTGATGGCCGTAGCAAAAGCCCAGGACGGGAAGGCCCAAGTCAAAGATGGCAGGATCGATGGTGGGAGCGTCCTCGGCATACACGGAAGCCGGGCCGCCGGAAAGGATGAGCGCAGAAGCGTTCATCTCGCGAATCTCGTCGGCCGAGATGTCGCAGGGAACGATCTCGGAATACACGTTGAGGTCGCGGACGCGACGGGCAATGAGCTGACCGTACTGCGCACCAAAGTCGAGTACGAGGACCTTTGCGGAAGCCTTTTGATCCATGGTTTCCCCCTCTTGTTGGCGGGGAGCCGCTGCCCGCCCGCGCGAATGAACGAAAATAACTTTCATAGTGTACACGTAACCAGCGGTTCTGCGCCCGTCATAGCCATCAGCGCACGGCAAACGCACGACCTGGGCCCCTATTTGACGGCAATTGAAGTGTTGGCAAACGTTACAGATGATGTAATACGTTTGAACATTGGACGCCCTGTGCCACAATACTGCCGAACGACTCCGCCTCTGCGGCGGCAAATACGATAGGAATACCAGCATGAAGCGCATCCTTCTCATCGCCACGGGCGGCACCATCGCATCGACCGAGGACGGCAACGGCCTCTCCCCCGCCCTGACCGGTGAGGAGCTCGCCCAGAGCGTCCCCGAGATCTCGGGCCTCTGCGAGCTCGACGTCGTGCAGCCCATGAACATCGACAGCACCAATATGCGCCCCAGTGACTGGATGCGTATCCGCGACGTCATCGTCGAGGGTTATGCCGGCCACGACGGCTTCGTGATTCTGCACGGCACCGATACCATGAGCTACACCGCGGCAGCGCTTTCCTACCTGATTCAGGACAGCCCCAAGCCCATCGTGCTCACCGGCTCGCAAAAGCCCATGGGCAATCCCTTTACCGACGCCAAGCTCAACCTGTACCAGAGCCTGCTCTATGCGCTCGACGAGCACTCGCACGATGTCTCGATTGTGTTTGGCGGCGTCGCCATTGCCGGCACGCGCGCCCGCAAGCAGCGTACCATGAGCTTTAACGCGTTCATTAGCGTCAACTATCCGCCCATCGCCTATATCCGCAACGACCGCATCGTGCGCAACGGGCTTCACGGCACGCATCAGGGCGAAAACCCGGTGCGTTTCTACGACAGCATCGACCCGCGCGTATTTGTCCTTAAGCTCACGCCCGGCGTGAACCCAGGCATTCTGGACGCCCTTGCCGATAGCTACGACGCTGTAATCCTAGAGACCTTTGGCATTGGCGGTATTCCCGAGTTTGGCGAGTCGGGCGAGTCGTTCCAAGAGGCGATTTTCCGCTGGGTCGACTCGGGTCGCACTGTCGTAATGACCACGCAGGTTCCCGAAGAGGGCCTTGACCTGGGTGTTTATGAGGTCGGCCGTGCCTACGCCGATCATCCGGGTATTTTGCGCGGCGACGATATGACCACCGAGACGCTCGTGGCCAAGACCATGTGGGCACTCGGCCAGTCACGCGATGCCGCCGAGATCCAGCGCCTGTTCTACAGCCAAGTCAACCACGACCGCATCCCGATGGCCTAATTCAGTTGTCGACGGGTATCCCCTATTCGATACCCTCGAGAAGCTCTGACACCGTCATGCCGAGCGCGGGCGCGATCTTAAATAGAACCTTGAGCGTGAAATTTGCCGTTCCATCTTCGATTCTGTCGAGATAGGGGCGGCTGATTCCTGCTGCCACACAAAAATCGACCTTGGAGATACCAAGGTCCCTGCGCGTCTGCTCGACTCGCTTGCCAAGAATCTGTTTCGCACGTTCGTCCATGCAGCCGAGTTTGAAATGGAGCCGAACAAAAACGTAAACTATAGTTTACGTTTAAACGAATACACAGGAGTTTTCTATGTCGGGTTCTTCGGTCCGCATGTACCGAGCCATGCTTCGCACAAACAGCGCACCGCCCAAGCTCGTCGTCGTTGAAGCCGAATGCCTTTCGCCCGATGAGCGCACAGCATTTGCATTGCTATCAAGTCGCGTCGCCGCCGTTCTGGTCCCTTGCCCGGCGCAAGGTGAACTTGCCATCCAATGCCAAACGCATAGCTGCTCGCTCAATCAGGCTGCCGTAATCGCAACCAGCCAACGCGGCCTGCCCCTTCTCCTGGAAGCCGGTATCGCGCTCACCCTTCGCGGCGCCGGATACGAAAACGAGGCCGCCGCCGACATGGTCTTTAAACCACGATCGAGCGGCGGCCTCGCAGCAGCCATTGAATATATGTGCAGGCTCGTTGCCTAAAGGCGCAAGCTAAAAGCCTAGGCCAAAGCCCGTTCCGGTAATCGCCGAGTACATAAAGTAAACGTTAACCACGTTGAGGAACACACCCGTGATGCAACCGTTGCGCAGGTAGCGTTCGCACACGATACGCGCCATGGCGGCGGAGTCATCATTGTTTTTAGCCTGGCGTCCTGCCGTAAAGTACGTCGCCACGCTCAGCAGCAGGTTGAGCACCGGCAGTGCCAGCAACTCGTAGCTCTTGCCCCAGCGCGTCGCCTCGCCGGCAGCATTAAACTTTGTTGCCACCTCGGGACCAATGTTGGGGATAACACACGCTGCGACCACCAGCGGAATCACCGCAAGCACGAGCAGCGCAATACCCATGTAGCCGGCTTTTTTGCCATATTTAAACATATGCGTCGTCCTTACACGTTAAAGCGGAAGTGCACGACGTCGCCATCGGCCATGACATAGTCCTTGCCCTCAATACGCAGCTTGCCGGCGGCCTTGGCGCCCTGCTCACCGCCGAGCTCGATGTAATCGTCATAGCCAATGACCTCGGCCTTAATAAAGCCGCGCTCAAAGTCGGTGTGGATAACGCCGGCGGCCTGCGGGGCGGTCGCGCCCTGACGAACCGTCCAGGCCTTGACCTCCATCTCGCCAGCCGTAAAGAACGACTGCAGACCGAGCAGCTTGTAGGCTGCCTGCGCGAGCACGTCCAGACCGGGCTGCTCCAGGCCCAGGCTCTCCAGGTAGTCGGCGGCGTCCTCGGGATCGAGCTCGGAAAGCTCGGCCTCGATCTTGGCGCAGATGGGCAGTGGCTTGACACCATCGATGGGCGCCAGGTCGTCGTTGAGCATGTCCTCGTCCACGTTGGCCACATACAGGATGGGCTTCATGGTGAGCAGGAACAGGCCCTTGGCAGCGGCGCGCTCCTCGTCGGTCATCTCCATAGACGCAGCGCGCTTGCCCTCGTTGAGCCAGGCGAGCAGGCGCTTGGCGACCTCGAACTTGGGCATGAGCTCCTTGTCGCGCTTGGCCTCCTTCTCGAGCTTGGGCAGCTGTTTCTCAAGCGTGCCCATGTCGGCCAGGATGAGCTCGGTCATGATGGTGTCGGCATCGCCGGCGGGATCGACGAACTCGCCGGTGCGGCCCACCTCGCGCATGACGTTGGGGTCCTTAAAGTAGCGCACGACTTCGCAGATGGCATCGGTCTCGCGAATGTTGGCCAAGAACTGGTTGCCCAGACCCTCGCCCTCGTTAGCGCCCTTCACCAGACCTGCGATGTCGACGAACTCGACCGTCGCCGGCACAATGCGACCCGGGTTGACGATGTCGGCGAGCTTTTGCAAGCGGCTATCGGGCACATCGACGATACCCACGTTGGGGTCGATCGTGGCAAACGGGTAGTTGGCGGCAAGGCCGGTCTTTTTGGTAAGCGCGGTGAACAGCGTCGACTTGCCCACGTTGGGCAGGCCCACGATACCGATGGAAAGGGACACGACAGCTCCTTTTGGTACAAGCATTTCAAACTGCATAAGTATAGCGCCGCCGCAGCATCTGGGCTAACCCGGACGCCACGGCGGCACGAATGAAGCAGAGATGGGGGTCGCTGACTAGTCCGCGAGTTTCTCCACCTGATCGAGCATCTTGTCGAGCTTAGCCTTTGCCTCGGCCTTGACCTTCTGGGCTTCTTCGTGGGCCTTAGCCTTCTGGGCGGCCTTTTCCTCGGCCTCGGGATCGACGACGACTAGGTTGGATGCATCATGTTCAACCAGCTTAAGCGCATGCTCGGGGCACACCTTGACGCAGGCTCCGCAGCCTAGGCAATACGTGGACTCCAGTGCAAAGCGGCCGCTTCCCACCAGATCGCAGGCAAACGTGGGGCACACGTTGACGCACTCGCCGCACGACGTGCACTTGTCAAAATCGCACTCCGGCGTGTTCACCTGCATATTCTGGGCAAGCTCGGGGTGGCTCTGCAGCGTCGAGAGCACCAGCTGGCGGCCGTGCGTCAGCGTACGGCGGCGCTTGGCCGTCGTGGTACCACACATGGTGTTGAGCGTACGCTCGAGCTGAGTAATCTGGTGACGGTGAGCCTTCAGCTTTTGCGTCACCGAAGCCAACGCCGCCGTCGCCGGGTTGAGCTTGGTCACGGTCAGGCCCGTGGTGCGGGCAATCTTTTCCATGTACTCCTTGCGCTCATACTCGCGAAGCTTATGGCATTTGAGGCTCTTGGGGTCGACCTCCAGCCCCATGCCCGTACCGGCCCACTCCTCGGCAGTGGCGATGGCCTCACCCAGAATGTCCTCGCCACCGGTGTTGCGGCATTTATCGCACACGCCCAGCGGCAGGTAGACGCTCACGTTGGGATAGTCGGCCAGTACCGAGAACCAAGTCTCGGCCGTGATATCGCCTACGCAGGCGACGACGACCTCGTTCTCGCGCGGCATGCGCTTCAACGCGCGCGTGCAGGTAACGTAGGCGGTCTCGTGGCTCGTGGCAGCCGAGACAATATCGTCGTAGAGGTTTTTGGGCGCCAGGCGCGGCGAGATAATCGCCTCGGTCGGGCAGGCAGCGGCGCACAGACCGCACTTGCGGCAGGTGTCGAGAATCTCGATAGCGTCTTCCTCGACCTCGATAGCGTTGACCGGGCACACGTCCATGCACGCGGTGCAACCGCTCTTCTCGTTTTTGCAGGCCAGGCACGGAATGGTGTTTCCGCGCGGACGCTCCTTATAATCGGCAGGATTCCACTGCGGCGCCGACGGATCGAGTGCGTCGGTCACGCCGCCAAGCGGGTTTTTAAGGAAATCGAAACCCTTGCTGATCTCGATAATGTCATCAAACAGATCGTGTTCCTGCGCCATGCGCGGCCCCTCCCTGAGCAGTGCAAACAAGCGATAGATAATGATACGCTAACAGCTCGCACCTCGGCCAAATTACATGCAGAGCACCTTTGATGGAAACCAAAGGCGAAAGTCGTTTAAACCCATCGAGATCAACGTCTGTCAATGGCTCAACTGGATAAAATTTGACATCACTTCTTATCGTATCTTGCACCTTGTGTTGCACTAACCTTTTGACGTCAACATACCTAAATCTTGGGAGACAGATTATGGACCAGACCGCAACCGACGTGCGCCATATCGAGCGCATCAACCCGCCGCACCGCCTGCTCATGGCGCCCGGCCCCACCACCGTCGACCCGCGTATCCTCTCGGCGATGGCCACGCCCACCGTGGGCCAGTTCGACCCTTATATGCTCAAGATCATGGGCGAGGTGCAGGACATGCTGCGCTACACCTTTAAGGCTCCCGGCTACGAGGCCCTGATGGTCGACGGCTCCTCGCGTGCCGCCATCGAGTGCGCGCTGGTTTCCATCATCGCCCCCGGCGACAAGGTGCTCGTCTGCTCCGCCGGCCGCTTTGGCTCGCTGCTGGCCGAGATCGCCACGCGTGTGGGCGGCGACGTCACCGTCATCACCAAGGAGTGGGGCCACGTCTTTGAGCTCGCCGAGATCAAGGCAGCCATCGACAAGGTGCAGCCCAAGCTCGTCTGCACCGTCGCGGGCGACACCTCTACCACCATGCTGCAGCCGCTTGAGGGCCTGGGCGACATCTGCCACGCCGCCGGCGCCTTCCTCATGACCGACGCCACGGCTTCCTTCGCCGGCAACGACCTGCGCTGCGCCGAGTGGGGCATCGATATCGCCACCGCTGGCATGCAGAAGTGCATGGGCGGCCCGGCTGGCATCTCCCCCATCGTCGTCTCGCCCGAGGCATTTAAGGTCATGGTCGCGCGCAAGTCCATCGAGGAGGGCATTGCCGACTCCCCCGAGGACGTTCTGCCCGTGGACCAGCGCATCCGCTCCAACTACTTCGACTTCCCGCAGCTCGTCGATTACTGGGGCCCGCGCCGCATCAACCACCACACCGAGGCCACGCACATGCTCTACGCCGCGCACGAGACGCTGCGCCTCATCTGTGAGGAGGGCATCGACGAGGATATTGAGCGCCACCGCCTGAACGGTGCCGCCATGGCCGCCGGCGTTGCCGGCATGGGCCTCGAGCTCTACGGTGACCAGTCCACGCGCATGAACGACGTCATCGGCATCGTCATCCCCGAGGGCGCAACCGACGCCGTGCGCGCCGCGCTGCTCGAGAACTATGCCGTCGAGATCGCCAGCTCCTTCGGCCCGCTCAAGGGTCGCATCTGGCGCGTGGGCGTCATGGGCTGCAACGCCCGCAAGGACTGCATCATGACCACCCTGCTCGCCCTGGGCTCGGCTCTGCTCGACGCTGGCGTGCAGGTGGACATCACCGCCGGTGTCGCCGCCGCGGAGGCCGTCTACGCCGCGTAATCTTTCCGCTTCCCATACGCACAAAAGAGGGCCGCGACTCAAACGAGTCGCGGCCCTCTTTGTTTCTGCCAGATGCAATAACCCTTAAGCTACTTCGCCATCGAGCTGCTTTGCATCTACATCGCTACCGTTAAAGACGTCATAGTCGATGCCGTCTTGGCTCTTAGCGACAATGAGCGCGCAGAGCGCATCGCCAACGACATTGAGCGTCGTGCGCGTGGAGGCGACGAGGTACTCAAGACCGCCAAGGATTGCAATGGCATCCAAAGGAAGACCCAGCGCCGGAATAAGCATCGTAAGCGAGATAAGGCTCGCTCCGGGAGCGGCGGCAGTCGCCATGGACAGCGCGAACGAAATGAGCACGACCGTGATCAGCGACGCACCCGAGAAGTCCATGCCATACATCTGAGAAACGAACATGGCCGTCAGTGCCATATGGAGAGCAGAACCGTTGGAGTTCAGGGACACGCCGAGGGGCAGAACCAAATTTGCAACCTCGCGGTCGAGACCGACCTTTTCCTTGCAATCTTCCATTTCGATGGGAAGCGTAACGGCCGAAGAAATGGTCGTAGCGGCAAACAGCATCGTGCGGCCCATCTTTTTGATGAGCTTGAACGGAGAGAGACGGCAGATGAATGCGGTGATGAAGAAGAATACCAGCAAGAACGCTGCGACGCCAAATGCAAGAACCACAATGTACTTGGCGATAGGGATGAGCATGTCAAAGCCAAGTGCACCAATTGAAGCGGAAACGTAAGCAAAGATGCCGATAGGAGCAGCGTTCATCACGATCTTGATGATTCCCAGCAAGAGCTGCGAAAACTCGCAAACCCAGGAGTACACCACACCGTCCTTGCCCGTCTTCTCGCGATGAAGCACGATGGCGACACCCAAGAACACCGAGAAGACGATGCACTGGACAACGGAGCCCTGAGCAACGGAACTAATGATATTGCTCGGGAAGAAGTTGGTGAGGGTTTCCTGCCAGCTCGTCTGCGTCGCTTGGACATCTGTAGTGGCGTTGAGCACGAGCGCGCTGTTGGAAAGCCCCGCGCCGGGATGGAATACCACGCCGAGCAGCATGCCAAATACGGCCGCCAGGAAAGACGTCAAAAGGAACAGCAAGACTGCCTTAAGACCGATGTTCGAAAGCTGTCGAAGCGACAGAGAGCCGATAGCTTCGACGATCAGGCACATCACAAACGGCACGATGCCCATCTGGATAAGCCTAAAGAAGATATCACCGATAAATTTAATATCTGTCATTACGGAGCCAAATACGACGCCCGCGACAATACCGGCAACCGTGGCGATAGCCATGGCCGTTGTCGGGTTATACGTAAACTTGCGTTTTGCCTCTTGGGACATAATTCGCCTCTTTTCTATTAAAAAGCACCTGCGACTGTCAGCCTGTCGCAGGTGCCCATCTATACCAACGCTGCCCGTGCCTCCCAGAGCTGCGTAAGTACCAAGTATTTAGCGCACGATCGTGGTGCCGGCGCCCTCGTTGAGCTTAGCCAGGCACTCGAGCGAGGTGATCGTGGCGCGACGGCCCTCGCCGGACTGCACAAAGCGCATGCAGCCGCGAACCTTGGGCAGCATCGAGCCTGCGGGGAACTGGCCCTCCTCGATGTACTGCTCGGCCTCGGCGATAGAGATCGTCGAAAGCGCACGCTGCGTGGGCTTGCCAAAGTCGACGCAGACGTTGTCCACGCCCGTGCAGATCACCAGGTGATCGGCATCGACGGTCTCGGCGATCTTCTCGGCCGTAAGGTCCTTATCGATAACGCCCTCGACGCCATAGACGCCCTTGTCATCCTCGAGCACGGGGATGCCGCCGCCACCGGTGCAGATGACCACGATACCGGCATCGGCAAGCGCATTGATGCCAGCGCAGCCGGGAAGCTCCATGGGCTCCGGCGAGGGCACCACGCGACGCCAACCGCGACCGGCGTCCTCGATGTAGGTCTCGTTGGGGTTGGCAGCCATAAGCTCGCGAGCCTGCCCCTCGGAATAGAACGGGCCGATGGGCTTGGTGGGATTCTTGAACGCCGGGTCGTCCGGACTCACGGTCGCCGTCATGGCGAGCACCTGGACGAGCTTCTTGATGCCGGCGCGCTTAAGGGCGCCACGCATGGCGAGCATGGTCCAGTAGCCGATGGAGCCCTGGGTCATGGCAACGCAGGTGTCGAGCGGCATGGCCGGGTTCTTCTCGGAGTTGGCGGCCTCCTGCTGCAGCAGAAGATTGCCAACCTGCGGGCCGTTGCCGTGGGTGATGATGACCTCGTCGCCGGCAGCGATGAGCGGCACGATGTAGTCGCACGTGGCGTCCAGCGCCTTCATCTGAGCCTGCGCGGTGGGATCGTCGGTGAGGATGGCGTTGCCGCCCAGAGCGATAACGATACGCTCAGCCATAGATGGCCTCCTTCAAAAATGATGTCAAATAAAACCCTGGGGCCGATCGAGCTGACCGGCCCCAGAAATCAAGCGACGCGCCGTACAGGTGACGCGCCGAGAAACCTGCTACTCGGCGAAGCGGTTCTTGTGGTCCCAGCTGTTGATGTACAGCTTGTCGGAGACCAGGTAATCGTAGATGTCGTCGACGATCTCGATACCGCCGGCAGCGTCGCACTTGGCCTTGCGGATAAGGGCGCGCTCGCCGGGGTAGTACACCTTGTCGTAGCCGGGAGCGGGCTTGACGGCGCCCAGCTCGTCGAGGGTCTTGGACATGTGCTGCTTGAACTCGTCAAGACCGCAGAAACGGCTCGGGTCGATGACGATGTGCAGGTGACCAAGCTCGCGGCCCTCGGAGAGGTCGTGGTACATGGAGGAGACGTTCTGGCCAGCCGGCACGCCCAGCAGGATGCCGGAGAGGATGTCGACGACCATCATGAGGCCATAGCCCTTGGGGCCGGCGATGGCGCGCAGAGCGTTGACCTGGTGCGGGTCGGTGGTGGGGTTACCGTCGACGTCGACCGCCCAGCCGTCGGGGATGGAACGACCGGCGCTCTTGGCGTCGAGGATCTTGCCCCAAGCCTGAACGGTGGTGGCCATATCGAAGTTCACGAAACGATCGTCGGCCGTGGGGGCACCGAAGGCGATGGGGTTGGTGCCGTAGAAGGGCTCAGCGCCGCCGTAAGGGATGACCATGGGGTCGGACTGGCACATGGTGAGGCAGCACAGGTCGTTCTTGGCGGCCATCTCGGTGTAGTAGCCCAGAGCGCCGGTGTGGGAGACGCGCTTGACGCCCACGACGCCGATGCCGTTCTCCTTGGCGAGCTCCATGGCCTTCTCGAGGCCCAGGATAGCGAAGGGATAGCCGCAGCCGTTGTCGCCGTCGACGATGCCGGTGCAGGGGCCGGTCTGGGTCCAGGTCCACTTGGGATCGGTGGTAATGCCGCCCTTGGAAATGCGCTCGGTGTAGTACTCGACACGAACCTCGCCGTGGCTGTGCAGGCCGCGCTCGGACGACCAGGTGAGCACCTCGGCGGTCTTCTCGGCATGCTCCTCCGAAAGGCCGGCAGCCATAAACTTGTTCTTCATGAGGGTCTTGAGTTCTTCGCGCTTGACGAGCATGGTGACCTCCTATGGTCTACTTGAGGCAAGGTTAGGCGCTTGCCTCGGGTTTTAAACAAATCAAATAACGAATCCGACGACAGTGATACGCTACGCCGCTGTATGCACGGGACTCGCCGCGTGCGTTGCCACGTAGGAAAAGCCGATCGAAAGCCCCAGCAGGGCGTCGACACCCGACGTACTGCCGATCTGCTCGATCGTCGTCGCGGCATCGTCAAAGGCGTCAGCATCACGATCGCGCGTCGCGAGCAGCAAGTCGCGGTACACGGGGTTCACGCCGCCGCGAGAGAACGCGGCGACATAGGAGCAGGCAACCGGCGTGGTGCGTCCTACCGACTCCTTGGCAAGAAGATCGACGAGCCCGTCCGTCTGGCCAAAAGCGCTGCGGGCGCAGGCATAGCCCAGGAGCACGTCGTCTCCCGAGGGCGTAAGGCCAAGACCCCTGCCGCACAGATAGTGCACGTGATCGGCGATACGCTTGGGCGACGGGCCCTCGCGAAGGCCCGTGAGCGCACGCATCGTTTCCGTGCTGGGAGGAAGCCCCGAGCGCTCACGCAGACGGCGCTCCCCCAACCAGGAAAGAGCCCATCGCGCCGATTCGACATCGAACAGGGCCGGGACGGAGCAGTTAACGGGCTCCGCCCCCTGCAAATCAATCGACACGGTGCCGTCGGGGCGATACAGGCGCAGATATCCGTTGCGTACGGTGACGACCTGACCGGGCTTGAGGCCGTCCAGCACAAGCGACATCTCGCCTGCGGGAATGGTGATGCTCGTGCACGAGAATGCATCGGCATCGCGCCCCACATGCACCAGGGCGTCCTCGAGCTCGATATTGAAGCTCGTGTTGAACACGCTGTGCACATGGCCCATCAAGGGAGCGCGGAGCCCCTCGAGAGCATAGGGCGAAATCTGGACGGCCGTGAGTTCCATGGTGTTACTCGATTCCCAAGCTTGCGCAGTAGGCCTCGAGTGCCTTCTCAAAGCAGCCGAGCGGGGCGCGCACAGTGCCGGCACCGATCTGGCCGACGCCTGCCTTCTTGTGGGCAATGCCGGTGTTGATGAGCGGCGTGATGCCGGTGGCGACAACCTTGCGGATGTCGATGGCCTGGCAGGTACCCTTGAAGTCCCACGTGGGGATGGTCCAGGCGGGGTTGTGGGTGACGCAGATCTTCTCCATCTCGTTGGAGGTGGCAAGAGCGTCCTCAAAACCGCCGGCACCGACGAAGCGGGTGACGCCGGGGGCGGCGATCATAGCCATGGCGCCCACGCCCACGGTCTCGGTGATTGCGGAGTCGCCGATATCGGGGTTGGCATCCTCGGGGGCAAAGCCGGTAAAGTACAGGCCGTTGGGCGTGTTGACGGGAGCGGTGAACCACTCGTCACCGAGCGAGGAGATGCGCACGCCAAAGTTCTCGCCGTTGCGGCACATGGTGGTGACGACGCAGCCCTCGTGATCCTTGCGGACGTAGTCGACGATGGACTTGCCCATGGCCATCATGATGTTGAGGAAGAACTGGTCGGTATCGGCCAGGAACTGAATGACCTCTTCCTTCTCCTTGGCGTCCCACTCCATGCGGGTGATGAGGGGTGCGACCTCCTTAAGGAAGCACAGGGAAGCGGCGATGTTGCGCTGGTGGAACTCGTCGCCCATGGTAATGGCCTTGGCAACGAGAACGTTGAGGTTGATGCCATCCTCCTTGAGCTTGAGAGCCGCAGAGAGGACGGGGCCGAGCACGTCGCGCATCCAGCGCAGGCGGTTGACGACTTCCTCGGAGTAGGCGCCAAAGCGCAGCACCTTGCCGATGCCCTCGTTCATGGTGCAGTAGCCCACGGTGCCGTCAACGCGGTTCTCGACCACGACGAGCGGCATGTTCTGCGAGGTGATGCCGCCCATGGGGCCCACGGCGCGGACGTGGTGGCACGGAATGAACTTGACCTCGCCGCTCTCGAGCAGCTTGCGGGCGTCGGCCTCGTTGTCGGCCCACTCCTCAAAGAGGACGGCACCGACGCAGGAGCCCTGCATGGGGTCGGTCATGTGGCTGTACTCAATCGGAGGACCGGCGTGCAGGATGACCTTGCCGTTGATCTCGGGGATGAGGTCCTTGGCCGGACGGACGTCAACCAGGAAGGGCTGGGAAGCGCGGAAGCGCTCGACGATGTTGCCGTTCTGCTCATCGATCTCGTCGTGCTTGGCGAGCTCGGTCAGAAGATGAATCATGCGCTTGTTGCCGCCTGCCATGGGCTTCCAGGCATACTGGACGGCCTTGGCGCCGTACTTGACGAGCGGATCGACAAAGCTCTCGACACCGACGTTGATAACGCGCGGCTTGGTGGTGAGGAGCTCCATCACGGCCTCGGAAGGCTCGGGGAGCGGAGAGTTGTCCTTGACGGCGTAGTCGACGGTCGGACGGTCGGCCTCGGTGTAGTCGATACCCTTGAAGGCAAGCGCGGCACGAACGGCGCGGGCATTGCTCGACTCCATGACGGCGCCGGCATCGGCCAGCAGCTTGACGGAGCGGTCGTAATCCTGCGGATCGTGGCTGGTGCCCACAACGGTGCCCACAAAGTGGAGCTCGCGGCCGTCGGCACGGGCGGTCTCGATGCACTCGGTGATGACCGGAGCAAGCTCGGCGGCCATATCGGGATGGCAACCATAGCCGAGCACGCAGTCGAAGACGATGACGCCCGTGGTGGGCTTGGCGGCGTACTCGCGCATCATCTTGACGCGGACCTCGGGGTCGATCATGGGGTGCGGACGGCCCTGGGTGTACACGTCGTCGCCCAGGTCGATAACGTCATAGCCGCCGTGACGCAGCATGTAGCCGTCTTCTTTGATGATGTGACCGAGCTCGAGCGCCTCGGTAATCATCATCGCGGCCTCGCCGGCAAGGGTGCCGCCGGAGTAGAGACCCACGACGGTCTTGTCCTCGGCGAGGGGCTCGGCGACCGTAACGTCGACGGGCTCACAGTAGTTTGCCTTGACCTCGCGGCCGGCAGCCAGATCCACGGCAATCTGCGCGCACTCCTCCAGGGTGTGGGCCAGATGCACGTGACCCAGATGGGCCTCGGGCTTCTCGCCAATAAAGATGGCGACGACCGGCTTCTCGCACTTCTCGAGCAGGTCGATGACCTCGTCGCGGACCTCGGGCGCGGGCGGCTTGGAGATAACGCAGATAACGTCGGTGGCGTCATGGTTCTCGAGCGCCACGATGGCGTCCTTAACGGTCACAGCGCCGACCTTGGCGTTAAGGTCGCGGCCGCCGGTGCCGATGGCATGCACGCAGCCGCCACCCATACGGTCGATGGCGCAGGTGACTTCCTGGATGCCGGTGCCCGAAGCGCCGACGATACCGATGTTGCCGGGGTTAATCACGTTGGTAAAGGCCACGGGCACGGAGCTGATTACGCCGGTGCCGCAGTCGGGGCCCATAAAGAGCAGGCCCTTCTCGTGCGCCTTCTGCTTTAGACGAACCTCGTCCTCCAGGGCAACGTTATCGGTAAAGGAGAACACGTTGAGGCCAAGGTCGAGTGCGCGCTCAAGCTCGGGAGCAGCATACTCGCCGGGAATGGAAAAGAGTGCCAGGTTGGCGTCGGGGAGCGCCGCCACGGCCTCCTCCCAGGAGGTAGCGGTGGTGTTGCCGCCATCGGCAGCCTTCTTAACCGAAAGGTCGTCGAGGAAGGCCTCGGTCTCGGAGAGCACCTCGTCCACGATCTTCTCGTCATCGGCCTCGACGACGATCACCATGTCGCTGGGGTTGGCAGCGGCGGCCTCGGGCGTCAAAAGGCCTGCAGCATCATAGATGTCCTTGTTGGCATCGGTGCCCATCATGATCTGGCTCTGGACCACGCCAGGCATGGCGTTGATCTTATTGGTGAGCAGCATCAGGTTGATGGAGTCCTGATACGAGTTTTGCTTTACAACCGTATAAAGCATCTGCATCGCCGACTTTCTATATGTCTCGGTGGGTGTACCGTCACGCTGTAGGCCGTAACGGCAACGAGCGTCTGATGACAGTAAACCATGCACCAAGGTTCCATTCATTATCTTGAGTGTCTAGCGATTTGGACTCGACTTTATCCACAGTGGACATTGTTGGTGTTTTCCTTAGTCAGTATTGTGTAAGCCAACGCACGGAATCGACGTTGCACCACGCGCCTCGCCGATCCTCAACCAATTTATAAGGAGTGTAGATATGAGCACCTCCGTACAAGATGTGGAATCGGTTCGCGACTGGCTCGCATCCTTCGGTACCGATAAGACCGGTGGCATGACCCGCCTGCTCTTTACGCCCGAATGGCTCGACGCCCAGCTCGCCCTCAAGCAGAAGTTTGAGGATATGGGCATGGTTGCCGAGTTCGATGAGGTCGGCAACCTCGTGGGCACCTATCCTGGCACCGACGGCACCGATGACGTCATCGCCTGCGGTAGCCACGTCGACACCGTCGTTCACGGCGGCAAGCTCGACGGCGCCCTCGGCATCTTCGGTGGCTACCTGGCCATTAAGGATCTAGTCGAGACCCACGGCGCCCCCAAGAAGTCCCTCCGCGTCATCTCTATGGCCGAGGAAGAGGGCAGCCGCTTCCCCTTCGTCTTCTGGGGCAGCAAGAACATGGTCGGCACCGTTCCCGAGTCTGCACTCGAAGGCGTTGCCGATAACGACGGCGTCACCTTTACCGAGGCTATGAAGAACTGCGGCTTTGGCGTTCGCACCGCCCACACGAGCCCGCTCGACAACGTCAAGGCATTCCTGGAGCTCCACATCGAGCAGGGCAACACCCTCGAGATGGAAGGCAAGAAGGTGGGCGTCGTCACCGCCATCACCGGCCAGCGTCGCTACAACATCCGCCTGCACGGCGAGGCTAACCACGCCGGCACGACCCGCATGTGCTATCGCCACGACGTGGTCCAGGTCTTCTCCCAGATTGTGACCGAGTCCATCGCGAAGGCTAATGCCGAGGGCGATCCACTGGTACTCACCTTCGGTCACATCGAGGTTACCCCCAACACCGTCAACGTCGTTCCCGGCGATGCCATGTTCACCATGGACTGCCGTCACACCGACAAGGACACGCTCGTCCGCTTCTCCGAGGAAATCGAGGCCGACATGGCCCGTATCGCTGCCGAGCACGGTGTGGAGATCGAGATCGACCGCTGGATGGACGAGGACCCCGTTCCCATGAACGCCGAGCTCGTCGCCAAGATCGAGCAGGTCGCTAAAGACTCCGGCGCCAACTACCGCATGATGCACTCCGGCGCCGGCCACGACTCCCAGGTTATCGCCCCGCATGTTCCGACCGGCATGCTCTTTGTCCCCAGCGTTAAGGGCATCAGCCACAACCCGGCCGAATACACCGAGGGCGAAGACCTCAAGGCCGGCATCGACATGCTCGGCGCCGCCCTCTACAACCTTGCCTACTAGCGGCTCTATGCCCTTACGAAGGGAGGCGTCATGCCTAACCCTCAATCCGTCGATTACCAGGTAACCGACGAGGAAGTCGAGCGTTACCGCGCCCGCGGCTACAACGACGACATGCTCCCCAAGACCGCCGAAAAGCGCAACATGGGGGTCAAGAACTACTTCACCCTGTGGATGGGCTCCGTCCACAACATCCCCAACTACGCTGCGGTGGGCGGATTCCTTTTCCTAGGTCTCTCCCCCATCAACGTTATGTTTGCCCTTGTGGTTAGCGCCCTGTTGGTCGCAGCCTTTATGGTGATCAACGGCGAGGCAGGATCCAAGTACGGCATCCCCTTTGCCATGCACCTGCGCTCCACCTATGGCAACCTGGGCGCCAAGCTGCCCGGCTTCCTGCGTGGCTGCGTTGCCGCTATCGCCTGGTTCGGCCTTCAGACCTACACCGGCTCCCTTGCCCTCACCATTATCCTGGGCAAGATCTTCCCCGGTTTCTTGGAGATCGGCGACGGTGCGCAAATCCTGGGTATCGGCATTCCGCAGCTCATCTCGTTTACCATCTTTTGGGTCCTCAACGTGGCAATCGGCCTGGGCGGTGGCGGTATCCTCAACAAGTTCACCGCCATCCTTTCCCCGCTCATCTACGTCGTCGTCATCGGTATGACCGTCTGGGCAATCAGTGCTGCCGGCGGTCTGGGCAACATCCTTGCCTTTAGCCCCCAGGCAGCCGAGGACTTCAACCCCGTGTTCGTCTTCTTGATGATCCTGAACTCCGTCATCGCCGTTTGGGCAGCTCCGGGCGCCAGCGTCTCCGACTTTACCCAGAACGCCACGTCCACCGCAACCCAGCGTCGCGGCCAGACCCTCTCCCTGCTCGTCGCCTACGTGGTCTTTGCCTTCTGCAGCGTCGTCATCCTTATCGGCGCCTCGCTTGCCACCGGCACGCAGCACTGGGACATCACCACGGTCATCGACTCTTGGGATTCCATTCCCCTCGTCGTCTGCGCCACGGGAGTCTTTTTGCTCACCACCATCTCCACCAACGCCACGGGCAACATCATCCCGGCTGGTTATCAGCTGGCAGCCCTGTTCCCCAAGAAGCTTACCTATCGTAGCGGCGTTGTGATCGCAAGCGTCATCAGCTTTGCCATCATGCCTTGGAAGCTCATGGAAAACTCCAGCTCCATCTACCTGTTCCTGAACACCATCGGCGCCGTGCTCGGTCCCGTCGCCGGCGTTATGATCGCCCACTACTACTTTGTCGCCAAGCGCCAGATCGACCTCGACGCGCTCTACATGGACATGAACGACCAGGACAAGTCCAACCCCTATCAGGGCGTCAACGTTCCGGCCTACATCGCGACCATCGCGGCGCTCGTCATCTCGCTCTCGGGCCAGTTTATCCCCGCGCTCTCGTTTATCTCAGGCGTCTCTTGGTTCGCAGGCTCCATCTCGGCCTTCGTAATCTACCTCGCCATTCACAAGCTTTCCTCGTCTAAGGCACAGGCCAAGGCCGAGTAAAGCAACCACGCAGGCCCTCGCCTGCAGGAGCGCACGCTCCGCCCCATCTTCAACCTCGCCAGGGACGCGCTGCTGGCGCGCAAACGGCGCGTCCCTGTAAAGGTCCTTTCCACAACGTCTGTTAAGAATGCAGACACCCTACCTAAGGGAGGAACAATGTACGACCTCGTAATTAAAGGCGGTACCGTCATCCTCGAAGACGGCGAGACCGTAACCGACGTTGCTGTAACCGATGGCAAGATCGCCGCTATCGGCGCCGATCTTGAGGGCACCGAGACCATCGATGCCACCGGCCTCGTTGTGAGCCCGGGCATGATCGACGGCCACGCCCACATCACCGACCCCGGCGGCGGCTATCGCGACGGCTGGGAGGGCTACCTCACCGGCACCGCTGCATGCGCCAAGGGCGGCATCACCTCTATCGTCGAGATGCCCCTCAACCAGGTTCCCGCCACCACCAACGGCGAGCGCCTCGCTATCAAGGAGGCTGCTGGCGCTGGTAAGCTCCGCGTCGACGTCGCTTCTCTGGGCGGCCTGACCCCCTACAACCTCGACGGCGGCATCCAGGAGCTCGCCGACGGTGGCGTCGTGGGCTACAAGGCATTCGTCGCCAGCTGCGGCGACCGCACCATCCCCGACAACGGCGACTTTGAGGACGTCGACGACTACTCGCTGTGGGAGGGCATGCGCCAGATCGCCAAGACCGGCAAGGTGCTCGATGTTCACTGCGAGAACGCCCCCATCACCAACAAGCTCGGCGCACTCGCCAAGGCTGCCGGTAAGGGTAAGGTCTCCGACTACGTTGCCACCCGTCCCCCGTTCACCGAGGCCGAGGCCGTCCGTCGCGTGATCTTCTTCGCCAAGCAGACCGGCTGCCGCGTCAACATCTGTCACTGCACCTGCAAGGAGGCCGTGGCCGAGGTTATCGCCGCTCAGCAGGAGGGCTACGACATCACCTGCGAGACCTGCCCGCACTACCTGTACTTCACGACCGACGAGCTCGACGCCATCGGCAACATCACCAAGTGCTCTCCCCCGATTCGTGACAAGGCCCAGCAGGACGCCCTGTGGAAGCTGCTCGCCGACGGTTCCATCGCCATGGTCGTCTCCGACCACTCCCCCTGCACGCCCGACCTCAAGGCTCCCGAGAACGCCTTTGACGCCTGGGGCGGCATCTCCGGCATCCAGAACTGCATGGATGTCATGTACGACGAGATGGTCCAGAAGCGCGGCATGAGCGCAGCTCTGTTCGCCAAGGTCATGTCCACCAACGTCGCCGACCGCTTTGGTCTGGCCGACAAGGGTCGCATTGAGGTTGGCAAGGATGCCGACTTCTGCCTGATTGAGCCCAACAGCCCCTACACGCTGCAGGCCGACGATCTTGAGTACAAGAACAAGATCACGCCCTACATCGGCCGCACCATCGGCTGCCAGGTCGCCCGCACCATCCTGCGCGGTGAGACCACCTATGCAAAGGGCGAGGGTGTCTGCAAGGACTTCCCCGGCAAGTTTGTCAAATAGCGCCCACACGCTTTAAAACGGGGCCCGCTCACCTTTGAGTGTCGGGCCCTTCACCTGTTCCATCGACCGTAAGGGGCTTCATCCCATGACCACCAAGGCAACAACTCAAACGCCCTTCTGGAAGCGCGCCATCGTGGTGCTCGCCCTTGGCTGGGTTGTCATCTGGATCTCGCGTATGATGCTCACCCCCATTTACTCGGTGCTTTCCGAGTTCTTTGGCGGCGTCTCTAACGCGCAGCTCGGTCTTATCTCGAGCTTCTACTTTTTGGGCTATGTGATCATGCAGATCCCCTCGGGCATCCTGGTCGATCGGTTTGGCATGAAGGCCGTGGTCATCCCCGGCTTTATCGTGTTTGCCGTGGGCACCGTCATCATCGCGCTTTCGGGCACGCTCGAGATGCTCTATGCCGGCAGCCTTATCTCTGGTGCTGGATGCGGCACGTTCTTTGGCATCGCCTACACCATCACCAACGTGTACGTGCCGGGCGATAAAAAGAGCCTTGCCACCGCTATCGTCAACTCCGGCACTGCCGTGGGCTCCGGCCTAGGCCTGGTTTCGGCCAGCTGCCTGGTAAGCACCGGCGTGCTCCCCTGGCAGACCCTCGCTGCCTCCACCGCTGTGCTCGCCCTCGTCATGGCTGTAGTCTTTGCGCGCACCCTGCCCGGGCAGAAGGAGGCTGCGGCACCGGCCACCATCGAGCAAAAGCTCGATTCGGCCGCACCCAAAAAGAGCGGTCTGGGCAAGCTCTTTAAGCCGCAGATGATTGCTGCCTATATCGTCTACTTCTCCACGCTCTACATGTATTACCTCATTAGCACGTGGCTCCCCAACTTCTTGGGTACCGAGCGTGGCTTTGCCGATAGCCTCACAGGCATCGTGTCCTCGCTCGTCTTTTTTGCCGGTATTCCCGGCGCGCTCATCTTTAGCCGCCTTGCCGACAAGATGCCCACCAAAAAGGTGCCGCTGATCGTTGGCCTCGAGCTTATTGCCAGCGTCTTTGCCCTGGTCATGATCCAGAGCACCAACCAGACCGTCGTTGTCGCCGGCATCGTCGCCTACGGTTTCTTTGGCAAACTCACCGTCGAGCCCATCATCATCAGCTGGCTTGGACAGTTTGCCCCCAAGGGCTCTGTCACCACCATGTTTGGCGTCTTCAACTTCTTTGGCATGAGCGCCTCGGTGGTCGCCCCCACCGTCACGGGTTCTCTTACCGACTCGCTCGGTTCGGGCGTCTGGGGCTTCTACCTTGCAATCTTGATCATCCTCGTGGGAACGGCGGCCTTCTTGGTCATCGACCGCATCTGCGCCAGCCGCGCCCGCGCCTAACTTCGTTTACTTATCAACGCCCAAAAGAAAGGAAACAATCATGGGCTACCGTAACAACAACACTGGCTATCGCGACGACATTCTGCAGAACCGCTCCGTCGTCAAGCGCAACTGGGCTGTCATTGAGCCCGACGGCTGCGTCAAGAACGTTATCCCCGGCTTCGAGAACTGCGACGTCACCATCCTGGGTTCGCCCAAGCTCGGCGGCACCTTCGTCGATTACCTGCTGACCGTGCATGAGGGCGGCAAGAACGCTCAGGGATGGGGCCAGCCGGGCGAGGAGCTCTTCATCTACTTCTTCGACGGCACCGTCGAGGTTTCCGATGGCGAGACCACCCAGACCGTGACCGACGGCGGCTACATCTTCGTCCCCGAGGGTAAGAAGATCTTCTTTGAGAACAAGGGCGAGGGTGACGCTCACGGCTTTATGTACAAGCGTCTCTACGACCGCATCGAGGGCCACGAGGCCCACACCGTAATCGGCAACTCCAACGATCTTGAGTGGGTCGACTACGAGGACATGACCGACGTCAAGTGCTGCGACTTCCTGCCCAGCGCCACCGATCTTGGCTTTGACATGAACATCCACATCCTGGCCTTTAAGCCGGGCGCGTGCCACGGTTACGTGGAGACCCACTTCCAGGAGCACGGCGCCTACATCTTCTCCGGCGAGGGCATGTATGTGCTCGAGGACCAGTGGCTGCCCGTCAAGAAGGGTGATTACCTCTACATGGGCGCTTACTGCCCGCAGGCCGCCTACGGCATCGGCCGCGACGAGGACTTCGCCTACATCTACAGCAAGGACTGCAACCGCGACGTCCGCCTCTAAATCATTCCTGGGTTTCGGGGTACTCCTCTCCTCTCTCTCCTAACCACGTGTGAGGTGCCCTACCCGTCTTCAACCTGCCCCGCGGCGCCGCGTGCGCCACGGGGCGCTTTTGCACTACCATCTGATGTGACAATGGGACTGTCTCCCAGTCACATGCGACCGCAAAGGAGCCCTCATGAACGTATCAGATGCGCTGCTGCTTCCCTCCTTCGAGGGCGCCACCGTCATCGCCGGCCGTGCGGGCCTGGATCGTGAGGTCTCCACCGCCATGATCGTCGAGGCCCCCGATATCGAGTCGTGGGGCAAATCCGGCCAGATGCTCATCACGAGCTTCTATGCCTTTGAGAACCTCTCCGCTGACGGGCTCACCTTCTTCTTTGATAAAGCAGATGAGCTCGGCATCGGGGCGATTGTCTTTAAGCCCGAGCGCCTTTTGGCAGAGGCACCGGCTCAGATCGTCAAGCTTTGCGACAAGCACGATCTTCCGCTCATTCAGATTCCCGCCGACACCAAGTATGAGGGCCTGCTGCTCGACGTGCTCGGCAACTTCCTAGACTCCAACCTCACACTGCTCAACCGCTTCTATGACCTGCATCGTCAGACTATGGACCTGGCCCTGCGCGAGCCTACCGTGCTCGAGATTCTGCTCAAGCTGCGCGGCCTCATTCATGCCGATATCACGTTTTTCGACAGCACCAAGGATCGACGCACCACCACGAGCCAAGAGCTTTCGCGCTTTACCATGCCGCGCTTGACGGAGTTCGACGAAAACCAGTACCGCAGCCATCGCTATTTTGACGCTGAGCTTACCTACCCCGAGCTTACGCGCCATGCGACTGCGGTGCTCATCCCCAGCTCCGATGACCAGATCTACTACTTGATCTTGCACGTTAAGGTCGCGCGCCTTTCCCCGCTCGACATCATGGCGGTCGAAAACGTCGTGTCGCTGCTACAGATGGAAATCCTTAAGCAAAACGCCCTCGACCGTAAGATCTTCTTCCAGAACAACAATGTGATGCGCGAACTGCTCACCGAGTCTTCGCTCGACCCCGAGCGCGTCATGAACAGCTTGCAGTCGCTGGGCATTGGTGCCTTCCCCCATTACGAGGCCCTGATGCTCAAGGTCAACCTCGTCGACCCCAATGCCATCGATCGTCGCGGCGATATCTTGATTATGACGCGTCGCCGCCTCAAGATGCTCTATCCCGAGACCGCCTACCTGGAGATGAACGATTCGATCGTCTTTTTGCATAACGTCAAATCGCCCCAGGCCCGCTACGATTCGGCTGATATCAAGACGATTATGAAAGATGTCGCCATGGTGCCGGCGCTGCCAGCGTTTTCGTACCTGGGCGCCATCTCGTCGCTTGGAACGTCGTCGAACCTGCCCGACCTGATGCGCGAGGTCACCGAGATTGAGCGCTTCTTTGATGGCGAGCAGTATCACGGCCGCATCATGCGCTTTGAGGATTTGGGCATCTACAAGCTCTTTATGCAGGTAACCGATGCCACCGAACTCACGCGCTTTATCGATCCGCGCGTACGCGAGCTCCACGACCGCAGCTTCGAGTTCTTTGAGACGGCCTCGGTCCTGTGCGAGAACAACCTCAACTACCAGGAAACGGCCCGCCAGCTCTTTATGCACCCCAAGACGATCCGCTACCGCTCCGAGCGCATCCAAAAGACGACCGGACTCGACTTCCACAACCCCGACGATCGTCTGCAGATTGCACTGGGCTCGCGCATCTTCCGCCTGCTCGATAAGGAGAACTAAATGGAGCTCGAGATTTGCGCCGGCAAGATCAAGGTTCCGGCGACGGTCCATGCGATTGAGGGATTTTCCAATGGCTGCGCCATCGTCTATTACCACGGCGGCGGTTTTTTGTATGGCGAGCGTGGCGACCTGCCGGAGCCATACGTCGATATGATTACCGCCGCCGGCTATACGCTGGTGGCTGCTGACTATCCCCTCGCGCCCGAGTGGCCGCTTGAGTGCTCGGTGGAGCTTTCGTTCCAGGCACTTTGCCAGCTGGTCGAGCACGAGCTTGCCGAACTCGGCTGCGATCGCTACGTGCTCTTTGGCCGCTCGGCAGGAGGCTATTTAGCGCTCAAGATGGCAGCCGAGCTTGCCTCCAAACGCCCCGATTTGCAGCAGCCTGCCGCCATCTGGGACTTCTATGGCTACTGGAACCTCGAGGATCCGTTTGTGAGTACCCCGAGCGCCCACTACGCGGCCATGCCCGCCGTGGGTGCCGCAACGGTTAGCGCACTCACGGGACCTTCTGGCTCCCTGGTGTTTGAGGGCCCCAAAGCCACGAGGTTTTCCCTGTATGTGCATGCGCGCCAGCAGGGATCTTGGGGGCGCATGCTGGGCGTGGACGAGAACAACGTCGCCGTGATGTCGTTGACGCGCGAAAATCTTGAACGCCTGCCTCCCGTATTTATCACGGCAAGCACCGGGGACAACGATGTTCCCCTCAAGCAGTCCAAGTCACTCATGCGCGCCGCCAAACAACGCCAGATGCACCAGGTGTACTATCTGGAACACGACTTTGACCGCGACACCGCCAATCCCGTAGGGCGCGAAACCTATCAAGCCGCCCTTGCCTACCTATCCGAAGTACTCGGCTAACAACGAAAGGACCGCATTATGATAATTGCACTGCTCGAGCCGCTGGGAGTACCCACGCAGACCATCGACGAGCTCGCCGCACCGCTCAAGGAAGCTGGCCACGAGTTTGTCTACTTTGACACCAAGACCACCGATCCGGCCGAGCTCGCCCGCCGCAGCGAGGGCGCCGAGGTCGTCATGATCGCCAACAACCCCTACCCTGCCGAGGTCGTCGCCGGCGCCGACGCACTCAAGATGATCGCCGTCGCCTTTACCGGCATCGATCACGTGGGGCTTTCCGCCTGCCGCGAGCGCGGTGTTGAGGTGCGCAACTGCGCCGGCTACTCCGACGTTTCGGTCGCCGAGCTTACCCTTGGCCTTACTATCGACGTGCTGCGCAAGGTGGGCGCCGCCGATGCCGCCGTTCGCGCCGGCCAGACGAGCGCCGGCCTTGTGGGCACCGAGATCTGCGGCAAGACCGTAGGCATCGTGGGCTGCGGCAAGATCGGCTGCGCCACGGGTCGCCTCTTTAAGGCTTTTGGCGCCCGCGTGCTGGGCTATGCCCGCCATGAGCACCCCGAGGCGGCCGAAGCCGGTATTGAGCAGGTCTCACTCGAGCAGCTGCTTGCCGAGTCCGATATCGTGAGCCTGCACCTGCCCAACAACGATGCCACGCGCAAGAGCTTTGGCACCGAGCAGTTCGCCCAGATGAAGGACGGCACTGTCTTTATCAACTGCGCTCGCGGCGCTATCGTGGACAACGATGCCCTCGCCCAGGCGCTCAACGACGGCAAGCTCGCCGGTGCCGGCATCGACGTCTTTGATATGGAGCCGCCGATCCCTGCCGACTACGCCCTCGTCAACGCCAAGAACTGCATCTTTACGCCGCATGTTGGCTTCCTTACGCACGAGGCCATGCAGCGCCGCGCCAAGATCGAGTTCGACAACGTTGTCGCCTACGTTGAGGGCCGCGCGCAGAACGTCTGCGAGCTGTAACGCATGCTCGATACGAAAAGTGGCGGGCTCGTCGGGGTGGTTTCCCGGCGAGCCCGCCACTTTTATGTCCTTGCAAGTTGCCCGGATGGGCTGTCGATAAGGCCTACTCGTCCCAGGTCACAAACGACCAGTCGACATCGGCCTTGGTGTGATAGGTGGGGTGGCTGTGGATGCGACCCACGAGCAGCACCGCCTCGAGCTCGTAGCCATTCTCGACGCCGAGCACCTGGCGCGCGTAATCACTCGAAGCACCGCCGTCGTTTGCCTCGCGCAGGCGGCTCTGGATCCACACGCTGCCCAGACCCAGGTCATCGGCCATAACGTGCATGTTCTCCATGGCGATGGAGCAGTCCTCCACCCAGGTATCGGACACGCCTGGATCGCCGAAAACCGCAATGGCGGCACCGGCGGTCTTAAACGCAGCCGGAGCGGGCTTGCGCATGCCGGAGAGCTCTTCGAGCTTCTCGGGGTCGGTCACGACCACAAAACGCCACGGCTTCTTGCCCTTGCCCGTGGGGCCAATGAGACCGGCAGTCAGAATCTTCTCGAGCTCCTTGCGGCTCACCGGCTCACCCGTATACGAACGAACGCTGCGGCGCTTCATCAAGATGTCCATTAAAGCCATCGTGTCCTCCTTTGTCGGTAGAATGCCATCCTTATTGTGGACCGATGGACGGCGAGCTGGTATATCCGCTATAGATAGAAATTGCTTCCCAAATTACCCTCATTAGGCAAGAAGTCTAAACTCCAGCGCCATATCCGTCATCAGTGGACAAACAAGATTGGTGCAAACAAACCTGACCCCTTTGCACCACTTGGTGCATGGGGGTCAGGTTTGTTTGCACCAATACAACAAGGGGGCAAAGCCGCTGTCGACCTTGCCCCTTGTTCGTCGATTAAACTATTCGCCTGAACTACTCGTCCATGAGGTAGTAGTGACCCAGTGCGTCGGCACCCAGGATGGCGTTTGCGACCATCTCGGGCGTTACCTCAAACGGCATGTTGCACATGGTGTCCTCGGGTGCGCAGGCGGCCTCGGCAACGATCATGGCCTGCTCGCGCGTAAACTCGGCAACGCCGAGCTCCTTCATCGTAACGGGAAGACCCAGCTCGATGCAGAAGCTCAAGACCTCCTCGAGCTTCTCGGTCGGAGCATCCTCGAGCACCAGCTGGACGATGGTGCCAAAGGCGACCTTCTCGCCGTGGTACATGCCGTGGCACTCGGGCAGCAGCGTCAGGCCGTTGTGAATGGCGTGCGCGGCAGCAAGGCCGGAACTCTCAAAGCCAATACCGGAGAGCAGCGTGTTGGCCTCGATGATATGCTCGACGGCAGGCGTCAGAGCACCCTTCTCCAGGGCGACCTTGGCCTTGACGCCATCGGCCATGAGCGTCTCGTAGCAGAGCTTGGCGAGCGCCAGGCCGGCCATACCGCCCTTGCCGCCAGCACAGGTACCGCCGTCGGCATCATGCGTCGCCTGAGCCTCAAAGTAAGTTGCGAGCGCGTCACCCATGCCCGCCACCGTCAGGCGCACCGGGCTTGCGGCGATGACCGTGGTGTCCATAAGGACGATATTGGGGTTCGCCTTAAGGAACAGGTACTTGTCGAACTGGCCGTCATCGGTGTAGAGCACCGAGAGCGCCGAGCACGGGGCATCGGTCGAAGCGATGGTGGGGCATATGATGACCGGAGACTCCAGGTAGTAGGCAACGGCCTTCGCGGTGTCGAGGATCTTGCCGCCACCGACGCCGACGATGATGTCGCAGCCGTTGTCGCGTGCGAGCGCCACCAGGCGATCAACCTCGCCCTTGGAGCACTCACCGTTAAAGTCCTCAAACAGCAACTCGGCCTTGGTCTCGGCAAAGCCGCCCTCGATCTTGGCACCGACGCGCTTCTTGCCCGAAGGCGTCACGATGACGAGGGCTTTGCCACCGAGCGGCTCAACATAGGAGCCAAGCTTGGCGAGCTCGTCCGGGCCCTGAATATACTTGCTGGGGCTATTGAAAATTGCAGCCATATCTATCCCATTCTCTATAGCTAAAAAGAAAAGGGGCTCCGTACAACTATGTGCGGAGCCCCCTCATCACGATAATGAGCGTCGATTAGAAATCGATGTCGGTGTCGTAGTAGCAGGCCTTGAGGATCTTCTCGAAGTCGGCAGCCTTGGTCTCACGCGGGTTCTCCGGCGTGCAGGCGTCCTGCTCGGCGTTCGCGGCGATCTCGGGGAGCTTGGCGAGGAACTCCTCCTCGGAAACCATCTGCGGGTTCTCGGCGTCGACCTTCACGCCACCATTCGCGTAATCCTTGATGGACTGCGGAATGTTGAGCTGGTCGTTGAGGTCGCGGATCTTCTGGACGAGCGCAGCGATAAGCTCCTCGTTGGTCTCGCCGGGAAGGTGCAGGATCTCCTTGGCCACATAAGCGTAGCGCTCGGCAGCACGGGGATCCTTGGAGTTCCACTGGATGACCTTGCCAAGGTACATAGCGTTAGCAGCACCGTGGATGATGTGGCCGTTCTCAAAGGCTGCACCGGTCTTGTGAGCCATGGAGTGAACGATGCCCAGCAGGCCCGAGGAGAAGGCGATGCCGGCGATGCACTGAGCCTCATGCATGTGCTGACGGGCCTCATGGTCGCCAGCATAGGACTTGGGCAGCCACTCGACGATCTCGCGGATGCCGTGCAGGGCGTTGGCGTCGGTGAACATAGAGGCGAAGGTAGAAACGTAGGCCTCCATGCAGTGGGTCAGAGCATCCATGCCGGTGTGAGCGCACAGCTTGGCGGGCATGGTGTAGGTGAGCTCGGGGTCGACGATGGCGACATCAGGGGTGATGTTGAAGTCGGCCAGCGGGTACTTGATGCCCTTGGCGTAGTCGGTGATGACGGAGAAGGCGGTAACCTCGGTAGCGGTACCGGAGGTAGAGGAGATGGCGCAGAAGTGAGCCTTCTGACGCAGCTCGGGGAAGCTGAACGGCTGGATGATGTTATCGAAGGACTCCTCGGGATACTCGTAGAAGACCCACATGGCCTTAGCGGCATCGATGGGCGAGCCGCCGCCGATGGCGATAATCCAGTCGGGCTCGAACTCGCGCATGGCCTCGGCGCCCTTCATGACCGTCTCGATGGACGGATCGGACTCGACGCCCTCGAACAGCTTGACCTCGAAGCCGCCCTCTTTGAGGTCGGCCTCAACGTCCTGCAGGAACCCGCCGCGGCGCATAGAGCTGCCGCCAGAAACGATGATGGCCTTCTTGCCCTTGAGGTTCTTCACCTCGTGGCGAGCGCCCTCACCAAAGTACAGATCGCGAGGATTGGTAAAACGTCCCATACTGTGCCTCCTAAACAAGCCCCTCTTAGACTTGCGTATATAACGGAGCACCCGATTGGCTCCGTTAGGACCGTTTTGCGCGTTGCCGGCGATGACAATGCGCGATGTCTAAACGTCTCAACGCTCAGACAAACACTATTTTACCGTTCTGGTTGGTCAGTTATTCACCTAAAGCCGACAATGATGAAACGTTTTTTCTATCCCTGAAGACCCTTGTGGGGCATTCATACTCCCAAGCTGGGCAAACGTTTTATCAAGGTTGACCACATATCCCGGGCAGGACGGTGCCCCTCCAAAATGCGCCCCGTTCGCCGCCAAAAATCGACCGTTTGCGGCACCGTGATACCACTCAGTCGTCCAAGGTGCCGACATTTGTGCGACATCCGTCTTCGTGGTGCAAAGGTGCATGTCCAAGTGCGGCACCCCCGGTGTGCCACATGCGGGTAAACTAGAACCTTATATAGAGACATTTGAACCCTAACCGCAGCAAAGGAGGCCCCATGGCATTCGATCCCATTCAAGAGGATTGCCATCGCCTCGTTCTTGAGGCCTTGCGCCGCGACAATATCCCGCTCACCGACGGCCCCGCCGTCGAGCGTCTGATGGATCAATTCACCCGCAACCCCGCGCCGCTCATCGTGCACGACCGCGACCGCGCCGGGCATCTGATTGCCAAGGTGGTCGAGGCCGTCGACTACCGCATTCCCTTTATCCCCGACGATGCCCAAGCCGAGCAGGAAGAGGCCGCTGCCGAGAACATGCTTCGCGAGGCCGCCGCACTCGATCCGGCCAACTGGGATGCGCAGCGCATGCTGACGGCCCTCACCGCTGACTCCAACGAGGAATACGTGCAATATCTGGTGTCCAAGTGCGACGAGGTGGAGCACGATCTGGCGCTCAAGATTGCCTCGGCGCAGGACCCCTACGAACGCGAGGCCGCAGGCGACCTGACCCGCCGTCCCTACCTGCGCTGGCTTGCCGCCTTGGCATCGCGCGCGCTCATTAGCGGCCGCTACCGCATGTCGCTCGAAGCCGCAAACCGCAGCCTCGACTTTGCCCCCAACGATCCCGCCGGCGTCCGCCACACCGCAATGCTCGCCATGGCAAAGCTCGAATACCCCGCTGAGGAGCTCAAGCGCTTTCGCTCCGCTCACTCCGTGCCGTACCTCGCGAATACCCCGCTGCGCCGCCGCCCCAAAGACGCGGAGCGTGACTTGGACCCATGGACGCTCATCGCGCTGATGAGCGCTGCTTGGCGCGAGCTGGACTACGAGGGCGCCGAGCACTACTTGCGCATCCTTGCGCGCTCGTGTCCGCACGCAGCCGAGGCACTCTACTTCCAAACCGAGTTTCCCGATGGCGTCTATGCCCGCGTCAACGTGGGTGCAGGCTCCACCGACGAGCTTGTCCTTGCGCTGTCCGAGGCGACGCCGGTACTGCAGGAGGGCCTGGGCGCCCCCGACAATGCCAGCTTTGCCGCCTGGGTCGCCACCAACGATATCGTGCGTTCCCAGATCGACGAGCGCATCCTGCGGGCGGCCGAGCAGGGCTTGCCGTTTAAGGGAGGAGACCTCTAATGGATCCGAGCGTCTACATCCCCGCCTACCTGGAGCGCACCTATCTGGCGTCGCACCCCGAGCTCACCGATGCAGCACGCGAGCTTGTCCATAACGACATTAGCGCGAATCCTCAAAAGTATGCGCAGGCCGAGCATGCCCAGGCACTGCTGTCCTATGCCGGCGTTCATCGCCACCTGCTCGACGAGCTCCATCGCATCGAGGACATGGGCAGCGACGAGGAGTTTGAGCAGACGCGCAACCGCCTGTTCGACGACATGCGCGACGAGCTGCTCAAGATCGTCCGCGTCGATGCGCTGGCCGTCGACGCGCAGCTGCTCGCCATCATCCTGGCCGACACGCCCGTTGACGCCTGCCTGGGCGACCTGATGAAGCTCGAGGCGACCACGGCCGATTACCTGCAGCAAAGCGTGCCCGGGTTCGACATGGAAGCCCCGCACTACTGGGCCAATAATGTTTTGGCCGACGGTGTCACCGCAGCAGACCTTACCGTGAGCGAGCCGGCTCTTATCGGGTGGCTTCACACACTCGAGGCCATCTCGCAGCTGTGCATGGCGAGCGCCCGCTACCGCGCTGCTGCCAACTACGCCCGCCGCGTCCTTAAGGCAGAAGGCTATCCCACCCGAGCTGCCGGCACCGTGTTGCTCGCCCTCGCTCGCCTGGAAGACCAGGACGGCTTTTTCGCCCTAGCGCACCAGCTCGAGGAACAGGCGGGAGCCGATGCACTCGAGAACTCTCCTTGGTACCTGCTCGCCCGCACAATCCTATTGTTCAAAACGAACAAGATGCGTCCGGCGGTGCGTGCGCTGCGTGAGTTCGCTAACCGCTGCGAGGGCGGCGCGTTCTTCTTGCTGAATCCCATGTACCAGACACCGTACCTTCCCTGCCGGCCCGAGCCACGCGATCCCTGGGATCTTTCGCACCAGGCCGTTTGGGAAGCGGACGGCATTATCTCGGACACTCCAGACTTTGCCCCCTGGGCCAATGCCTGCGAAGACGTGTCGCAGCTTGCCCAGGAATTTGCGCGCCGCTACGGTTTTTAGTGACGCACTCGACCCGACCATATCGTTTACGTTAGGAACGGTTTCATGAATCTCCGCTCATCTCTTGCCTGCACCTCGAGCGATATCGCCCGCTGGGGGCTGCGCTCCGTCCTTAAGCGCCAGGGCGGCGTACTTCCCGGCCGCATCGCCATGAAGATCGACCCCGAGCTGCTAAGCGACCTCGCGAGCCTGGTCGACCGCAGCGTGGTGATCACCGGCACTAATGGCAAGACCACCACCTCCAACCTCATCGCCGACGCCGTTGCCGCCAGCGGCGCCACCGTGGTGTGCAACCGCGCTGGCAACAACATGGAGCCGGGCGTGGTGGGCGCGTTGCTCGAGGCGCGCGGCAACCTTAAGCGAACGGCCAGCAGCAAGCGCGTAGGCGTCTTTGAGTGCGACGAGCTCTACACGGTGCGCGTCCTGCCCAAGCTCAAGCCGACCTACTTTGTGCTGCTCAACCTGTTCCGCGACCAGCTGGACCGCTACGGCGAGATCGACCATACCCAAGACGTCATCGCCCATGCGTTGGAGCTCTCTCCGACGACAACGCTCATCTACAACGCCGACGATCCGCTGTGCGCCTCGATCGCCGCGCGCGTCCCCAACACGAGCATCGCCTTTGGCATCGACGGCGCCACGGGCACCGAGTCCGACCGCATTAGCGACTCGCGTTTTTGCTCGCAGTGCAACGCCCCGCTGGAATACGACTATGTGCAGTACGGACAGCTGGGCGCCTATCATTGCCCTTCGTGCGGCTGGGGTCGCCCCGCGCTGCTCCGCCGCGTGACGGGCGTTGAGCTCGGCTGCGACGGCTACGGCTTTGACCTGGCCTTTGGACCTGAGGCCAACGCGCCCGCCGTGCACATCGCCACGCGCTACAACGGCCTGTACATGGTCTATAACGTCGCCGCCGCCTTCTTTGCGGCGCACGAGCTGGGCGTGGACGCGGCGCACCTGCAGCCCACGCTTAATGCCTACGTGCCCGCCGGCGGACGCATGGGCCGCTGGGATATTGCCGGCCGCACCGTCGAGGCCAACCTGGCCAAGAATCCCGTGGGCTTCGATCGCCAGATCCAGTCCATTAAAACGGCAGGTGGCAGGCTCTGCGCCTTCTTCCTAAACGATAACGATGCCGACGGCCACGATGTCTCGTGGATCTACGATGTCGACTTCGAGCGCATCGCCGACACGCCGGGTCTTGTCGCCTTTGCCGGAGGCACGCGTGCGCACGACATGCAGGTACGCCTCAAGTACGCCGGCATCGATGCCGCGATTATCTCGGACATCGCGCAGGCGATCGGTGCCGTGGCAGACGAGGCCGCCGATGACACCTTCTACGCCGTCGCCAACTACACGGCCTTCCCGCCGCTGGTCAAAGAACTCGACGGGCTGAAGGGTGCCGATGCAGCCACGGTTGCTGCCCGCGCCGTAGTCCGTGCCGACGGCAGCGCTCTTCCTGTCGGCATCGCGCCGGTCGAGCTTTCGCGTCCCCTGCGCATCGTCTACCTGTATCCCGATGCCCTTAACCTCTACGGTGACGGCGGCAATGTTATCGCGCTCGAGCGCCGCTGCGCCTGGCGTGGCATTCCCGTGCGTGTAGACGAGGTCCGTATGGGCGAGACGCTTGATTTGACTGATGCCGATATCGTCATGATGGGTGGCGGCTCCGACCGCGACCAGCTAGCCGTGGCACACGAGTTGCTCGCCCAAAAAGACAAGGTCGCGGCCTATGTTGAGGATGGCGGCTCACTGCTTGCCATCTGCGGCAGCTATCAGCTGCTCGGCCGTTCGTACTATATGGGCGAGGATCGCATCGAGGGTCTGGGCGTCATTGCCGCCGAGACAGTGCGCGGCTCCGACCGCCTGATCGGCAACGTCGCCGTCAAGACCGACCTGGCACCCGAGCCCTTTGTGGGATTCGAGAACCACGGCGGCCGCACCCTGCTCGACGCAGAGGCGACGCCGCTCGGAACGTCCGTCGTCGTGGGCACCGGCAACAACGGCGACGATGGCTTTGAGGGCCTCATCCACAAGGGAGTCATCGGCACGTACTTACACGGGCCGGCACTGCCCAAGAACCCCGAGCTCGCCGACTGGCTCATCGCCCACGCCCTCGAACGCCGTGGCGACGCACAGGCCGCCGCCCTGTTGCCGCTCAAACCCCTCGACGACGCCTACGAGCACGCCGCCCACGACGCCGCCATGAAGCTCCTCCCCTAGCACCCCACCACCACAAAGGGGACAGGTACCTTTGTGGTGGTTTTGACCCATCCCAGCCGTTTGTCTCAATCTGTAACATCCAGACCGTTAAAAGTCGTCTTACTGTTACAGAATGAGAAGTTCGTCCCGACGTCCGCCGTTTGTCTCGATCTGTAACAGGTAGAGCCGATTTACCCGCTCAGATGTTATAGATTGAGATATTTGAAAATCGGGATAGAAGCCCGCTCCTGTGTGGTGGGTTGATTTCCGATCTCAGCCGAACACATTGAGTGAATAGGCCGTTCCCACAGCT